>QZGF01000113.1_pt1 | contig 9493 bp, 8 predicted proteins | sample 1990021 | NCBI WGS metagenome assembly QZGF01 (sample SAMN10076523, study PRJNA491371) | Subsurface metagenome, whole genome shotgun sequencing project. | isolation source: subsurface fracture fluid from borehole BE326-BH2 | place: South Africa: Beatrix Gold Mine | collected 2015-06-18 | reverse complement strand
CAAATCCATGTGGATCATCTTTTATTTTTTCAGCTTGATCAAGAGCTTCATTGGTTTTTTCACTCATGTAGTATCCATCCAGATGTGTCTTAAGTGGATTGTCCTCGCGTTCAAGATCGCGCGCGATCGCATTTCTTAAGTCTCTTGAATCCTGAGTTTGCTGGTTTATCATGTCCAAATAATGTTCATCAAAAGTTTTTGACGGATCAATGCTTGCCATTTCTCTGGCACTTTCGTAATAACTTCTCGTGGAGTATTCGGCTGAAAGAAGAGTTAAAGTGCTAATTAAATTTTCTACCAAAGGAGCATCCGAATCTAAAAGTCTTACACCTATTGAGTCTTCATCGTTGAATTTAGCTATTCCAAGAGCGCGAATTAACTTATAGGACAATCTTTTAAACAATGATTTTCCTTTTTTGACCTCTATTCCTTGTATGCAGGCTCCAAGTTTTGCAATGAATCTTTTGAGTGCTGCAGGGCCAACACCATACTTGTCTATTATCTTTTTTAGATCGTTGCGTGTTGAATACTTATTTATGCTGCTAAACATAAGTAAATCCGGATCGGTGTCAACGGTGTGCTCTATTGCATCTTTCGCCTATAGTACAGGTGTAAAAAACCTGGATGCAGTTACTGAATCAATTATTTTTCCCGGCATTGATTTTCCATATTTATTAACTATATGTTGATTTACACTCGCATAACTTTCGGAATTTTCAAGTCTTGCTATTGCCAAATTTGCAGCAAAAAGAGCCTGTTTTTTTAATGTTTCCGGATTAGTGACCCCATTTCTTTTAAGGTCAAGTTCCATAAGTGATCTAAGAAGGTTTCTTGAGTCCATTTTTTTAGGCTCACCCTCTGTTTCGCTTTGGGTTTTTTCTTCTTCCTGTTTTTTAAAGTCTTCTTCAAGTTTTGTTTTCCCTTTTGCCAAATTGCCTACTAATGTCTTAAGTTCGTTGTTAAAGGACATTACGCCGAAATATTGATTGAATTCATCAAAATAGTCCTTGGGTGGGGTTGCTGGTGGCCTTTTATTTAATGTGCTGTTATCTACTAATTTACTCTTGGATCCACCACTTGTATCATCACGGACCTTATCAAAAACGGGGTCTACCTTTTTATCGTTTAGTAAAATCATGAACTCCCAAATTTTTTCAATTAGATTCTCTCTTAATTCATCTCTTTTTGGTTCAAGATCTGAAACTCTTTTTCTCCAAGCTGCTTTTTCTGTTTTTGAACCTACTCCGGAAATTTTGCCATTTAGGGTGTTTATTTCATCATCAATCGCCTTATAGGTTGAATAGTCCCTTCTGTAATTCTTAAAGAAATAACCCACGGTTCCAAATTGTTCTGTGGCTTCATCTATTTGTTCCTGAGTTATGGTTCCTGCGGTAGGTTTTTCCTTTACTCCGGCCAATCCCATTAAGTATCTTCTTGTGTTCATTCCCTGAACAGGATCTTCCGCGGCTCCCTGAAGGTACGCAATCATTGTTCTGGCCTCCAAAGAATCATGCATGTGGTCAAGTTCCTCCGCCGGAAGTATTCTTGAAAGACAATATTCTATCGATTTTGACTTGTTCTTTTGGCGTAATTCTTCGATTTTATTTGTGAATTGTCTGTAAAGATCGGGATTCGTGTTTTGCATATCTTCAAGATCCATGTACGTTGTCGCTATCGCGTTGTCGTTTATAAAATCCTGCATTTCCGTATCGCGAAGAGCCTGGGTTGTAAGGTCGTTATCAAGCCATGTCTTTAGCCTTTGTGTATTGAATCTGTTGTCTTCGAGTTTTGATTTTTCTTCTGCGGTTACTTTATCAAGCAAGGAAAGCCTGAATTTTAAGTGTATAAATTTGCGTGTGTTTTCCGTTTGCGGGTCTGATGTTTTTTCCGACCTGCTGAATTCTACCCATAAACCTACTCTTTCGAGTTTATTTTTTATAGTGATGAAATCATCCTGATGCCATCTGATGACGACTCTTTCGTCTCGGAATCTTGGTGCCGCGCCAACTGCAACAACAAATTCATTTGTTGCATGCGGATCATTAAAATCAATGGGCTTCTTGTCGGCATCAGTTATTTTTCCAGCTTGTGCAACTCCAAGTGTTGAAATTTCTGTTTGAATCCTTTTCCTTAAGTCATCATAGGTTTCGCCTTTCTTTATATTGTAAGTAAAGAAGTCCTTTGCGATTTCTTCTTCAATACTCCTTTTTGTTTTAAATACTCTTTTTATTCTTCTCCAATTTATGGTCCATGGCCTAAATATTGCATCATGAAGTGTTTTTAGCCTGTCCACCATTCCATATCCATTCGGTTCCCGTCTTCTGTACTCTTCGTCAATTATGTGCTTAAAATCTTCCGGTGCGTTTGCGTATATGTGTCTAAGTCTGTTTATAACTCTTTCGTTGTGGATATCTTTTCCTTCAAGTACTTTTGGATCATTATTTTTAAATGGGCCTTGCATCATTTGTGAGCGAACGCCAAATATAACCTCATCCGGATGATTGATTGAAATAACTTCAGGATCGGTTCTTACGTCAAAATCTTTCAAAAGTTGTTCGGCTGAGGCTATGCCGTTATCAACAGGAGTGGGTTCATCCCAAAGAACGTCCTCATTTTGTCTGTATTGGTAAAAGACAAGATTTCTTTCGGCCGATGTTATATTTGTTTTTGTTTTTTTCATGCGTCCCTACATGCGTTCTTAAAATAAATCCTTTAATTTTACCAAAAAAACGGACTTTTTGCAATAATAATGGTGCTTGATGGTCTTTCCCCCTCAGTCTCGCGACCCGAAAAATAGTGAGGACAGACTCACCTATATTATGTTATAATCGCATGTTGAAGCGTTTAAACAGTTGACGATTTTTGTCGTTTTGAGATAATGTGGGTAGTAAAATTAACGAGTGAAATATGACTGACAAAGAGCTGTACGAGAGATGTGTTTTTGTTGGCAAGCAGGCGCGGAAGTGGAAGAACGAGTTCGTCGCACTTTTGCCGGAAGTTGCGCGGCGGGAACTTCACAAAAAACACGGATTTGCCACTGTTGTTGAATTTGCGGCAAAAATTGGAGGAGTGGGACGGAAAACGGTCGAGGCGGTTTTTCAAGTAGAGAAACACATTTATGATAAACCGGAATTAAAAAAGCTTATTCCGAAAGTTGGAATAAATAAGGTGCGAATTGTGGCTACAATGGCAACAAAAGAGAATCAGGAAGATTTGGCCGAAAAAGTTAAAACGCTGTCAAAAGGGGCTTTGGAACTTTTTGCAAAAGAACAAAAAGCGCCCGAAACTCCTCCCGGGAGGAGAAGAACAATGGTTAGTTTTTCGCTGGATGAAGAGGTGGAATTCAAATTGCGAAAATTCAAAAACAGCATGGGTGAGGCGACTGAATGGAACGATGTTGTAAAAAAGTTGCTGTCATTGGCTGAGGCGGCCCCGAAAAAAGTTCGTAAAGTGAAGGCGGGTTCAAAAATCACACGCTACGTGCCTGCTTCCGTGCGTCGTGAGTTGCCAGAACAGTGCCAATATCCGGGCTGCGGTAAGCCGGCACAAATCATCCATCATCCGGAAAGGTTTTCTTTGCGGCCGAATCATGACAATCTAAAACCGCTTTGCAAAGGGCATCATGAGCTTGTTCACGGCGGATTTGAGCCGAAAGAGTGGAGCGCGAAAACGCATTCTTCGATAGAAAAGAAACTTGCATCCATTCGCTCAGTAAGTATCCTTGATCACTCGGCTAATTTCGGGTAGGATTGCCCCGCGCACAAAAGCGCGCAAATTAACCTAAAAATCATGGATATTAACGTAAAAAAGCTTCCAAAAGCGGAAGTTGAGATAAATGTAACTTTCACGGAAGACGAATTTAAGAGCGATATGGAGGAAGCGGCGAAATCAATCTCCAAAGAAGTTAAGATAGCCGGTTTTAGACCGGGAAAAGTGCCTTATGATGTCCTTGTCGGTCACGTGGGGAAGGATATGGTGGTTAATGCCGCTTTGGATACCGCAATCCCAAGAATTCTTACAAATGTGATAAAGGACGAAAAACTTGAAGTTATAGCCCGTCCAAGGGTGAACATTTTGTCCAAGGATCCGGTCACTTTGCAGGTTGTGGCTCCCGTCTATCCGGAAATCAAGGTGGAAGGCTACGAGAAAGTTAAAGTTAAGCCAAAGGAAGTAAAAATTGACGACAAAGATATTGATGAAGCTCTAAAAAATGTTCAAAAGCAGTTTGTAACCTGGAAGCAGGTCTTAAGAGGGGTGAAAAAAGGGGATAAGGTGGAAATGGATTTTGACGGTTTTGATGAAGGTGGTGCGCCTTTGGAGGGCACTGCGAGCAAGAATCACCCTATAATCGTTGGTGAAAAAATGATGGTTCCGGGTTTTGAGGATAATCTTATCGGCATGCAGACCGGAGAAGAGAAGGATTTTGATCTGACTTTCCCCGCTGACTATCACAAAAAGAGCTTCCAGAACAAAAAAGTTAAGTTTCATGTAAAAATGAACAAGATAGAGGAGCCTGAAATGCCGGAAATAAACGAAGAGTTTATCGAAAAAATAAGCGGAAAGAAGACTCCGATTGCCGAATTTAGAGAAAACGTTAAAGCCGATTTGCAAGAATACAAGCAGTCCGAGGAAAAGAAAAACACGGAACAACAACTTCTTGAGAAGTTTTTGGATGTAACAAAAACCGAGTTTTCCGAAATTCTTGTCGATGAAGAGGTTGAATATATGCTTCACGACATGAGGCATGATATGGAACACAGAGGGCTTTCTTTTGACCAATACCTTGCGTATACAAAGAAAACGGAAGAAGACATAAGAAAAGATATGGCAAAGGAAGCAGTAAAAAGGCTAACGTTAAGATTTGGCCTAAACGAAATTATGGATAAGGAAAAAATAGAAGTTTCCGACGAGGAACTTGATAAAAAAATCAAGGATATCCCTGATTTAAAGCCGGAACACGTGCGTGAGGTTAAGGGAAGGCTTATTAATTCAATTCGCCTTGAAAGGTTGTTTGATAGATTTATTCAGAAGTGATATAATTAGCTGTGTGTAAAGCTTAATCAATACAAACATGAGAAATTTACGAACATTCTTTCTGTCAGGATCGATTGTTATAACGGTAATAATCTTAGTTGTTGCATTCCAGAACATACAGGCGCAATGCAATTTTATTACGTTTTTCTTCTTTTCTGCCGATTCCGGGACATCACCGACTTTTTTAATTTTTGGTGTTTCCATAGTGGGAATAATAGCGGGCATGCTATACATGGGACTCATTATGAGTTTCCTTGCAAAGAATGAAGATGATGATGACTTTGAATAAGAGTTTTAAGGGGTGAGCTTCGGCTCACCTTTTTTTTGCCCGCGAAATTGTTGTGAAAATATAATTAATTTTGACTCGCCGGGGTGTATAGGCGGCGAGGGTATATTTTGCTGTATGTACAAATTTTAGTGATAAGAAACAAAATTTAAAAAATTAATACGCCATAGTAAATAAGAATAAAAAATTTATACACAAAAAAGGGGCTCGCAGCTATTTACGTATACTCGATAGGTGGCATAATAACATGAATAAAAAAATAGCACAGATAGGAGGATTTTTGCCTTACTGTAAACGAAAGATATATTGTTGTCATTTCCCGTAAACACCGATATGTTATTATAAAATATATATTAATTTTGACCACTTTAATTCGATAAAAAAACTTGTACATTTATTCACGTGCTGTATAAATATTGTGTACAAATTCTAGGCTTTTCTTAAATTCGAAAAAATGCTTAAACGATTGTTTACTTCGAACACTCGAATAAAATTGTTGACGCTGTTCCTGCTCAACCCGGACGAAGAATACTTTATCCGTGAGTTAACAAGGAAGTTGGACGAGCAAATAAACTCGGTTAGACGCGAGCTTGATAATTTAAAAAAAATGGGGCTTCTTAAAAGTAAGATGAGGAACAGAAAGAAGTTCTATGTTGTTAATAAGCAGTTTGTTATTTTTAACGATCTTAGAAATATAGTAATAAAGGCTATGAGTGGCAAAGATGATCTTGTTAAGAAGATAATGAAGTTCGGAGAAGTCGAATTTTTAGCCCTTCTTGGCGTGTTTGTAGACAAACCTTCTCCGGTTGATCTGCTTTTGGTGGGAGATTTGGATAAGGTTAAGTTGCAGGAGTTTCTTAATGCCGAAATTGTAACTGAAAAACCTATACGATTTAGTATATTAAGCAAGGACGATTTCCTTTACAGAATCAAGTGTAAGGACCAATTTATCAGTTCGATTCTGACCGATCCCGACAATATTATTGCGGTAAACAAGCTGGAGAAGTATTTATCTGCGTAAAAAAGCTTGATTTATAGTATTTAGATTTGTATAATCCGAACGCTGTTTTAAAAAAATATTTATGAATATGCAATTGATTCAACAAATCGGGAAACAATCCATGAAAAAAGTTCCTGAAATAAGAACCGGTAACACGGTTAAGGTTCATCAGAAAATTAAGGAAGGAAATAAGGAGAGAATCCAGATTTTTGAAGGTCTTGTTATCGCGGTTAGCTCAGGAGGAGGCCCAAATAAGACTTTTACCGTAAGAAAAGTTGTCGGAGGCATAGGAGTTGAAAAGATTTTCCCTCTTTATTCGACAAATATCACAAAAATTCAGGTTACAAAGGAATCTGACATAAGAAGATCAAAGCTTTATTATATGAGAAAACGCTCAGGTAAGTCGGCAAGGTTAAAAGAAAGGCATTTGGCTGAGGAAAAAGAGGTTGTAGAGGAGGTTGCGGAAGTTGCGGAGGCTCCGGTGGAAGAGGTGGCTGAGGTAATTGCCGAGGCTCCGGTTGAGGCTGCTGCCGAGGAGGCAACTGCAGAAAAGGCTTAAATCAAACTATTATGAGGATCCATCCTTTGGAGGTAAAACTTAAAAAGGATGGATTTTCTTTTATAGCCGGAGTTGACGAGGCCGGTAGGGGTCCGTGGGCAGGTCCGCTTGTTTCCGCTGCGGTTATTTTGCCGTTGGGTGTGAGGCTTGCAGGCTTGAACGATTCGAAAAAATTAAGTGCTTCTCAAAGGGAAGGGCTATTTGGGGAAATATTGAAAAAATGTGATGTTGGAGTTGGAATTGTGGAGTCATTTGATATAGACAAACATGGGTTGACAAAAGCTTTAAATATGTCATACAAAAGAGCTGTTTCGAGCTTGTCTAGACAGCCGGAATATGTTCTTTTGGACGGAATTGGAAAGTACGGGTTTAAATGCCCATATTCCACGGTTATAAGAGGGGATTCCAAGGTTAGATCAATAGCAGCTGCGTCGATTGTGGCAAAAGTTGTTAGGGATTTTTTAATGGAAATTTATGACAGGAAACATCCGAAATATGGCTTTGCAAAACACAAAGGTTATGGTACAAGACGCCATGCGCAAAATTTGATAAAATACGGTTGTTGCGATATTCACAGGAGGAGTTTTAAACCTGTTAATGAGATAATTAATGGATGAAGGAGCAAAAAAATATGTGATTTGCGGGCATTACGGGGCCACAAACCTTGGCGACGAAGCTATTGGAATGGGGCTTATTCAAGCCATAAAAGAAGCCAATCCGGCGCATGAAATTACTGTAATGAGCTACGACAAGAAGCGGTCGAAGGCTTTTTATAAGAAATATCTGCCGGAATTTGCCATTAAAACGGTTTATTTGATTCCGCTGGGGGTTAGGTCGTTTTTACGTGGGATCTTCAAAGGAGGGCTAAAGGAAACCAAAAACGAGATTAAGGCTTGCGACAGGTTTATCCTTGGCGGAGGAGGACTTTTTACAGACGAAAGGCTTTATGCCGTGTTTTTGTGGGGTCTTCAGGCGTTTTACGCTTTAAGGTTTGGCAAGCCACTTTATTTGATCGGGCATAGTATCGGTCCGCTTAAAAGCAGGGTAGGGAGGTGGATTGTTAGGAAAATTTTTAATAAAGCTGAGTTTATTTCCGTTCGGGATAGTGAGTCAAAAAAGGTTCTTGTCGAGTGTGGGGTGAAGAAAGAAATTCATGTCCTTTGTGACCTTGCAATGATGGTAAATTTGTCGAATAAAAAAATAGAACAAAAGGGGGATGGCAACTATTTTATTTTAACTTTTCGCGGTTGGGATAGGAAATTGGAAAAGTTGAATAAGAAAATAGAACAGGCAGTGGTGCAAATAGTGGAAAAGTACGGCTTGAAACCTGTATTTATTCCGTTCCAGGTCCTCAAAGAAAATGACACTGAAGAGTTGAATAAAAAAATAGAACAAAAAGGGGTTTTGGAAAAAATTGTTATACAACGATATCAGGATAATGTTTTCGAAATTCTGGAGCAAATTCGGGGAGCGAAATTTGTACTTGGAGTTAGACTCCATTCGCTCATTTTTTCATCAATTGTGGGTACGCCGTTTTTTGGAATTTCGTACTCAAAGAAGGTGGAAAATTTCATGAAAGAAATAGGTCTTGAAAAATATTGTTTGAAAAATGATCGGTTTGATGAGGATTCTCTCATGGAGAAAATAGAGGCGGCAATCAAAGAATCGGGGCATATCCGAGAGGTTTTGTCAAAAAGAGTGCCGGAGATGAGAGATAAGGCTTTTGAAACGCTGAAAAAAGTTTTAAAATAGTGTAATGAAACACTTTTGCAGGGATTAAATTAAAGTGACTGTATTTGTCATGTTCTTTATTATAACTCAACAAAGCTTGACAAACGGTCAAGAATCGGTTATGATTCACCCCAATTATTTTGCTATGATTGGTACAATATGGCTTTAATCAGATAAAATCGAGACTAGTGGACGCCCGGAAATCCGGACTTTCTTAGCGATTTTATTTGGCGGCTATATGCGATCATATGCGGATGGTTGCGATATTTGACAATTAGTTGTGGATACTTTTAATAACTGATAACTGATAATAATAACTGTTAACCAATGTGACACGGCCTCTCGCGTAAAGAGGCTCAAAACAACCGAAAGGAGGAAAATGGAGCTTTTTACGTAGAGGGGTTAAAGTTTAGATTCGAGGCTTGAATTCACGTCAACAGTTTTTTTCACACGGCTTTGGAAAGCCAAGGAGGATCTCATGAAACGGTTTCTTTCCATCATCGTGGCCATCGTGGCCTTCACCTGCTTCGGCGGTAACGTCGAGGCGCAAACCAAAACCTGCCTGCTCTACCGCGGAGACGGTGGAGAGGCGATTTTCCCCGGATGGCCGGCCAAGAAGCTGGCGATCCTGGAGGTGAGCAAGAGCGTGACGGTGTGGCTGAACGACGCCTGCGCCCAGCCCACGGTCGTCATGACCGGGGGCAGCAACGTGAAGGTGTCCGTCGAGAAGGAGGACCTCTCCGAACCCACGAACGTGGCGGTCGGATGGAGGATCTACCTCTGGACGACGGACTCCTCCGACGCGGGCAAGACCGTTCGAGTGACGATCCGTTCGGGGAAGCAGACCTTCCATGTGGAGGTTCGCGTCCACGAGCACGTGCTC
>QZGF01000112.1_pt1 | contig 9626 bp, 22 predicted proteins | sample 1990021 | NCBI WGS metagenome assembly QZGF01 (sample SAMN10076523, study PRJNA491371) | Subsurface metagenome, whole genome shotgun sequencing project. | isolation source: subsurface fracture fluid from borehole BE326-BH2 | place: South Africa: Beatrix Gold Mine | collected 2015-06-18 | reverse complement strand
GCGACACATTCAGGTTTACCCGCTCGCTCATCTGTCCTTCCTTCCCGCCCGCCAGCCGTCGCTAAAGACGGCATCGAGCAGCCGCCGCTGCAGCTCGGCGCGCTGCGCATCCCGCCACGACTCGCCGAGGAGCGCGACCAGGCTCAGCCCGACGGCCAGGCCGCTCATCGCCAGCGCCAGCCAGATCATGACGACTCCCTTTCTAGCGCCTGCTCCATGAGGCCGAAGAGCCAGAGCCCGTCGGCGTTCAGCTCGTCGGAGCGCCGGGCCAGCCAGTCCCGCAGCCAGACGAGCCGCCGGCGGTACCAGGCCCGCGCCGCTGCTTCGTCGCACGTCCAGATCGCGTCATTCATCGGTCCCTCCATCCGTACGGGAGCGCACAGTTCTCAGGAGCATCGCGGAAGAGCGGTGCGATCTGCTCGTCGGAATACCCGGCGAGGCCGCAGCCGATCCGGGTGACCTTGAACTGAAGCTCCGGGTGCTGCTTGCGAAGGAGATGAATATCTCGACGGAGATCCGGATGGTGCTCAGGCTGAGGGGCCGAAGCTGCTGGTCCTTGGTGGGGATCGCGTAGCTCTGACCCTGGAGGCCCACGGGCTGCCCGTAGATGGCGCCGTGGTTCCGTAGGGCGGCGAGCGCGGCGCCCTTGCCGTGGCGCCCGGCCAGGTTCGAGCCGAACACGAAAATCGCGTCATTCATCGTCAGTTTCCTCATCCACCATCGTTCCGCCGATGACCCTGTTGCCGCGCACGGTCACAAGCCCGCGCAGGATCGCTTGCCCACCGACCACCGCGTCGCCGCCTACGCTCGCAAAGCCGCGGATGATGACATGGCCACAAACGCATGCGCAGTCGCGCACGATCGCACGGTCAGCCACAATCGCGCATGCCAGCACTACCGCACGATCTCGCACGCTTGCGGTTGGCCCGACGTTGGCCGTCTCCGCGACCGTGGCCGTGTCGGCCACCCAGCCGCCGCCGTTCGGGTGCCGGTGCGCCGGCACGCGGCCCGACCCGAAGTCATGCGTGATCGTCATGCCCCTCCTCCATCAATGTCCAGATCTCAACGTCATTCATCGTCCGTTTCCATGCGGCACCCCCGCCTTCCGCCAGCACCTTCACGCTGCACCCCTTGGCGAAGATCGTCCTGCCGTCCCACGGACAGTTGGGGTGGCAGTGCTCGCGGTGGAACGCTTCGGTGTCGAAGCTCTTCTCGTAAACGCGCGCCGCCTTGCAGAACGAGTCCCATGTCTGGGGGTACGTGTCCGTCGCCCTCTCACCGGCAAGCCCCGGCAGCGCTTCGATGCCGGCCCGCGCCGCTTCGTAAGCATCCCAGGCCTCGACCAGGGCATCCCATGCTTCGTTGCGCGGCAGGAAGCCGGTCACGTCTCGCATCAGTTCGCGCCGCAGGGCGCGCTCCCCCGGCGGCTTGTACGTATCGATTTCGTTCGCGCGCAGGGGGTAGCTGACCCCGAACGAGAACAGCGTGCCCGAATGGTGGCCGTGCATCAGGACGGTCAGCTCAGGCATGCGACCGCCCCCGCACGAACCGCCAGGCCGCCACCGCGAGCGCCTGCACCACGAGCCAGAGCATCCAGCCCGCGAACAGCACCGGCGCGATGACGACCGGCGCCACCCACCAGGCGTAGGCCAGCCACGACATGAACCACGTCACGCTTACCGCCTGATCGCACATCACCGTCCTCCTTCCAGCATCCGGGCCAGCCGGGCCAGGTCGGCCCGCAGCCCCGGCAGCCGTCCGATGTTGCCGGCCACCATCCGCCGCGCCCGCTTCGCCCAGTCGGCTTCCCGCCCGAGCAACGCCGCGATCTCGCCGTCCCGCGCGCCGTCGAGCGCCAGCACGTAGGCCGCCAGCCGCTTGCCGTAGACCGCCCGCTGCCAGCCCTGCGCGTGCGTCACCAGCTCGCGCGGCGACAGGCCGCAGACGCTCGCCACCGCGCTCAGGATCCGCCCCTGCCGCGCCGTCATGACTCCTCCGGTAGCGTGTACTGCACGATGGCCTCCGCGATCTGCGTCCAGCTCGGCCCCTCCAGCAGTTCCTCCAGCGCATCCCGCAGCTCCGGCGTTGTGCGCTGCGAACGCGCCTGGTGCCGCCCCATGCGGATCAGGCCGCCGGCTTCAAGCTCCCGGCAGAGCGAGAGCGCCGTCGAGGCGGACGAGCCCGCAGCCGCCGCGAGCTCCCGGATGCTGGGCTGCGGCGCGCCCTCAAGCTCGGCCCTCCGTAGCGTGGTCAGGACGGCCAGCAGCCGCCACGCTCGCCGGCCGCGCCGGGTCACTGCGGCCCCCACTCGGAGCCGCAGAATGCGCACAGGTGGATCCCCGTCTCCCTGCAACTTTGCGGATCCGCACGATTGCCCCGCACCCGGCGCGCTACGACGGTCATCCGCTCGCCGGCGTCCCGCGCCGCCTGCGCCCGCTCGATCGCCCCCGCCTGCTCCTCCGCGCTGAGCTGGGCCACCGCCTTCACGACCTCGCGCCCGAGGGTCAGGAGCGCCGCTTCGGGGTCCCCCAGGCTCGGGATCAGCGAGCCGACCCGCGCCTGCTCGTAGAGCCGCCGCGCCGGGACGGTGTGCCCCGTCTGGTCATGGATGATCTCCGCCGCCCGCTCGTACCAGCGCCGCCCGTACCCCCGGTACCGCTGGTAGAAGCCGTAGGCGGCGAGCGCCTGCCGCACGTACGCCCGCGCGCCGTCCTGCGCCCCGCGCGCCCACTCCTCGGAGAGCCGCGCGTCCGAGAGGAACGGCAGGTTCTCGAAGCGCGTCTCGCCGTGGTCGCTCACCGTCAGGGCCCGCGTCGAGACCTCGCCGCCCCGCTCCCATTCGGCGAGCGCGCCCTTGATCCGCACGGTCACGCGCCCCATGTGGACGTCCTCGTGACAGGAGCGGCAGAGCCGCATCGTCGGCAGGTGCCCGCCCCCCATGCCCTTCCCGCCGGCCACCCGCTCCGGGTGGTAGTGGTGGGCGTCCCCCGCCGGCCGGCCGCAGATCAGACAGGACATGCTTCGATCTCCGCCTGCCGCTGCTGGCAGAACGCCCGCACCCGGCAGTACTCCGCGCAGCGCACGCTCTCCCCCGGCCGCTCGCTGATCTCGAACCAGCGCGCCGTCTGCTTGTTCGGCGGCGTGTTCCGCTCGGCCCAGAGCTTCGCGTCATCCTCCGTGGCGAGGAGCCGCCGGGCGCGCTCCTGCCCCCGTTTCGCCACCGCCCACTGCGTCGGCCGCTCCCAGCGGTCGGCCGGCGTACACAGGCCCGGCGCGGCCATGTGCAGCCGCACCCGCTCGCGGATGTAGTCCTCCTGCCGCTCGACGGGCCAGAGCCGGACGGGGAGCTTCTGCACCTGGTCGGGGTAGTCCGGGTAGCGGGACCGCTCGCGCTTCGACCAGTCGCGGTACATGGCGATCACGTTCGCCTCGCGGACGACGAAGCCCGCGTCCCAGAGGAGCCAGGCGTAGCAGTTCACCTGCGCCTCCCAGTCGGCCTTGATGCCGTCCCGCGTCGCCCAGACGGACGTGTACTTGAAGTCCGTGAGCACGCCGTCCTGTTCGTAGAGGTCGGGCGTCCCGTGGACGGTGACGCCGTCGAAGTCCGCCTCCAGCCGCTCCTCCTGCAAGACGTTGTCGCCGCCGATGCGCTCGATCGCCAGGTGCATCATTGTGCCGTAGGCGGCCCAGAGGCGATCCGCCACGTCCTCCACGATCTCGTCCTCGTGCGCCATCTCCAGCGCCCGCATCTGCGGCGGCTTGATCAGCTCCGTCACCGAGATCCGGAACATCTCGGGGGGCCGGTCGGGGCCGCTCACCAGCCGCACCACGACCTCGGGCAGCCCCTGCCGGTTCGTCAGCCTCATCACTCCCTCCAGCTCAACGTCGGGCGGCCGTCGCGATCCAGGATCCGCTCCCCGGTGTCGCGGTCGGTCGCAAACCAGGCCGCCGCCCCGCACTCTTTGCCCTTGCACTTGTAGTCAGGGCCGCGCGGGTTCTTCTTCTCCCCCTGAGGGTTGAACCAGGTCGCGCCGCCGCAGACGCCGCAGGCCACGTCGGACTTCGCCTCGGACTTCGGCTTCCCCTTCCCCCACGCCTTCGCCGGCTTCCGGTCTTTCGAGGCGTCGTGCTCGTAACCGTGCTGGGCCATCCAGTCCAGCAGGGTCTCCGTGGCCCGGAGGAGCGCGTTCAGCACGGGCTCATCCTTCGCCGGCACGTCCTCGGCCGTCAGCTTGAAATGCACCGAGTAGCCGTTCTTCTCGCTGAACACGTTGGCCTCACTCATGGCCGTGCCTCCGTAGCTCTCCTACCCCGGCCCGGCGTGACCGCCAGTCGCCCCAGCGCCGCCCGACCCGGTGCGCGAGGGGGTGCAGGGCGACGCAAAACGCGAGCGTCAGGATCGCGCCGAACCAGACCGCGAAGAACAGTTGCGCGTCAGTCATCGCTCCCCCCTTGCTCGTCGAGCACCTTCAGGCCGCGCCCCCTGGCGAAGATCGTCTGCCCGTCCCACGGGCAGTTGGGATGGCAGTGCTCCTTGTGGAACGCCTCGGCGTCGAAGCTGGCGAAGTAGGCGCTCAGCTTGTCGCGGAGGGCGTACCACGTCTGGAGGTATGCCGCCTCCGAGCCCAGCAGGTCGTTGTAGAGGGTTCGCGCCTCCTGGAAGGCATCCCAGGCTTCCGGCAGCGCCTCCCACTGCTCGTTGCGCGGCACCAGGCCGGTGACGTCCTTGAGCAGGGCGAGCCGCAGGGCGCGCTCCGCCGGCGGCTTGTACGTCATGATCAGGCCGATGCGGTCGGCATAGCCTACGCTCCACGAGAACGTCAGCAGCGGCTCCGCGTGGCTGTGCATCAGGATGGTCAGCCGCTCACTCATCGCCGTAGCCCCGGCAGCGCACGCAGGTGAAGTGGTCCTCCGGCGCGCACTCGTCGCCGCAGCGCCCGCAGAGCTGGATGGCGTCCCAGGGGCCCCACGGCTCGCACCACGGGTCGCCGCAGACCAGGTGCCCGCCGACGGAGTACTTCGCCACGTCGCCGCAGCTACAGCGCGCGGGGTGGGGCGCCCGCCGCTGGGCGCGCCACCGGGCGTTCTTGCGCACATCCAGCAGCACGCACAGACGGTCCTCCTCCCAGCGGGCGACCGTCGGCCGCCCCTCGCGGCGGGCGGTCCGCATCGCCCACCAGACGACGCCGATCATGCCGTCGAGGGCGGACGCCACATCCTCCGGGGTGCCGTGTGCTATGGTGGTGGTGGTCATGGCAGATGCTCCTTCCGTTTGCCCTGACTTCACACGTGCGCCCGCCCCCGCGGGCGCGCCGTGTTTCTACTGAAGCCCGTAGCCCTCAAGATCCCTCAGCGCCTGCGCGTCCCCCTCTCGGGCGCGCGCCAGCAGCGTCTCGTGCAGTTGCTCGAGCGCCTCGATGAGTTCGGCGTACGTCCATTCGCGCGCGACCGCCTTCAGGCGCAGTCGCCGCCGCGTCTCGACCGACAGCTTGCGGATCTGAATGGTCTGTGTGGTGTCCATGCAGCCATACTACACCCGCGCAGGGCTGGTGTCAAGCCCAGGGCCACGGTTTGTTTGCGATTGCCCAGAGGTAGCGCAGCGCGCCCTTGAGGACGGAATCCGTCCCCTGCGCCAGCGCCGTCACCTGCCGTTGCAGGTCGAACACCTTGGCCGCCACCGCGTCGAACTGCTGCCGCTCTTCCGGGGTCATGGGCTCCTCCTCGTCGAAATCGACCGCCGCATCGCAGAGCCGGGTCGTGCCCTGGTACTGCGTCATCGCCGGCGCCGTCCAGCCGCCGTACGCCGTCCACGCCGGCCGGACGCCGTCCGTCTCGTAGCGGGCATCCCAGAGGGGGTCGGCCCGGAAGGCCTGGTAGTCCCCCGTCACCTGCTGCCACCAGCCGCGCCGCGTGTACCAGCCGCACGGCATCGTCACCGCCGCCCGCGCCTGGTGCAACAGCTCGCGCACGGCGAACTGGTCCAGCGCCGTCTCCTCCTCGGCGTCGAGCCAGAGCCGCCGGCAGCCGTAGGGGGCGACGATCTGCTGCGCCGCCCGCACCTGCTCCCCGGTCGGCGCACTCAGGTAGAGGTACACGTACGCCTCGCGCGGCATCTCCATCTCCTGGAGCATCGCGAGCTGCTGCGAGGCGATCGCCGCGTCCTGCGTCCCAACGATGACCAGCCGGACGCCCTGCGCCCGCCAGCACGCCACCTGCCCGCGCGAGATCCGGCCGGTCCAGTTCGAGATGTCAATCGCTTCGGGCATCGACCACCCTCCGCACCCCGTAGGTCTCGCCGTACTTCCCCGCGTCCGGGTGCTGCGCTTCGAACTCGGCCAGCGCCGCGCGCGTCGCCGCCGGGCCGCGCGGCTCGTCCCGGTCGTAGACGTAGTACACGCCCGTCCGGTAGTCCTCGATCGTCACCCGCCAGCGCAGCGCCATCACTCCCGCCCTTCGTCCGTGTCCGCCTGCCGCAGACAGTGGCCGGGGTCGAACTTGTCAAGCAACCAGCAGCCGGCTTTCCCCCACAGGCGCCCGGCCTGCTGGGCCCGCGCCGTCCGCAAGGAGAGCGTCATGTCCTCGTCGCCGCCGAGCACGGTGTTCACCCACACGTCGGTCGCAAACAGGATGCGCCAGAGGTAGCTCCGGAGCGTCCTCACGCCGCCCGCCCGCGGACGTAGTTGATAAAGGCGGTGAGCGCCCCGGCGGCGACAGCGTTGCCGATCACCCAGGGGTCGAGCTGGCGGGTGCTCGTCTCCTGCACCAGCACGGTCAGCATGCCGATCACGATGGGCGCCGCCGCCACGGCCAGACGATGGACGTTCGCAGTCATGCTCTCCCCCTTCACGCCCGCAGGAGCGCCCGCATCAGCACGTCGATCAGCGCCATCATCGCGGGCGCGACGACGAGCACCACGAAGGCGCCGATCGCCGTCATCTGCGTCCAGTAGCGTTCGAGGCGCGTCACCCGGAAGACGATCTCCTGCCGCGCCAGCCGCCCCTCCTCGATCTCCCGCAGGGCGCGGGCGACGGAGCCGTTGGTCTCGCGGCCGCCCAGCCAGATCTCGCGCAGCTTGGCGTCGAGCGGCAGGGCCTCGAAGCGCTCCAACTCCTGCCCCGCGGTACCTCTCTCCATCGTCCCCAGTCTAGATCAGGATGGCCTGACTGCCACCCCCGGCTGAAGGGGGCGGCGGCAGCGCCGTGCCGGTCTCCGCCGCCGCCTGGTACGGCACGAGGATGATCACCGCCGACATCTTGGCGAGCACGTTGTTCAGGGTCGGGTCGTTGGTCGACGCGTGCGCGCCCGCCTGCAACGAGAGCAGGTCGGCGCGCGTCCACGGGATGGCGTTCCCGATCGTCCCCTCGCGCAGCCTGATGGGCTCCTGGTAGGAGCCCGTCGCGACCGACGCCAGGCCGTAGGACGTCACCCCGTCAGAGACCGTCGGCGTGATGTCATTGACGATGCTCTTCGAGCCCGTCGTGATGTAGAGCTGGCCGGCGTACTCGACTGTCCCGGTCAAGAGGTCCGCCGCCGTGATGTAGGCGGGGTCGGTCAGCCTGTAGAGCTGCGTTTTGGACGTGATGCCGCCGCCCATCTGTACGCTATCGTGCGTCACGTCCCCGTCCGGCAGGAGGTCATCGACGTTGGCGCAGTTGCCCGGCCACTCGTTCGGGGTGCCGACGCCCTTGACGGTGCTCGGCCGCATCGCGTCGATGCGCCGCCAGCCGAAGGGGTGGTCAGCGTCCTCCCAGCCGCCCCATGCGCTCGCGGCGTACATCGCCGGGCCGTACACGCCCTGCCCGGTCCCGATGGTGGCGTTGAAGCCGCCCGCGTAGAGGACCTGCGCGGGCTCCGCGCTGACGTTGATCATCGTCGTCCACGCCGGCGGCACGCCCGCCACGACGGCGCCGGAGAGCCTGACCACCCACTGCTTGGTGCTCAGGAGGTTCCCGGCGCTGTCCCGGTAGCAGCACCAGACCTCGAGCTGCCGCCATGCCCCCGTCGGCATGACGGCCGCGCTCGTCCCGGCGAGCGGCAGCCCCGTCCCCACGTAGAGCGCGAGCGTGCCGTCCGGCCGCACGGTGAGCCGGAAGGGATTGGTGGCGGCGCTGAGCAGGGTCGCTTCGGCCGCGGGCAGCGCCGGCAGCCAGCAGAGGATCGAGAGCAGCATCGCCCACCGGTGCGCGGCGTCGGGGGTCGCGGTGCCGCCGCCCGACGCGCCGCCCACCGTGGCCGCGCTCCCGGCCGCGAGCTTCAGGATCTGCTCGCCCAGCGCGCCGGCGAACGGGTGCACCGGATCGGCGCCGCCGGAGACGATCGTCACCCCCGCCGGGAGCGCGCTGCCCTGCCCGTCCAGCATCGTCCAGTCGGTCGATGTCCAGCCGAGCGGGTTGTAGACCTGTACGGAACGGGGGGGCATCAGAACGCCCCGAGGGCCCGGACGACGGCTTCGGCCGGCATCAGGTAGTACGCCTCCGTGAGCGTGCCGCCGCCCGTCCGCGGCCCCTCACGCACGGTCCGGTAGGCCCCGATGCGGCGCCGCCAGAGCCGGTCGAGCGCGCCCCCGGCGACCACGCTCCCGTCAAGGAGGTCGCCCGCGTGCGCCTCGGCGATGCGCTTGACCGCCCCCAAGTAGAGCCGCGCGAACTCCACGCCCGAGGCGTCGATGACGCCGAGCGCGTACGTCCACAACGTCTGTCCCCCGTAGAGCTTCGGCCCCACCATCCGCACCCAGCCGCGCACGGTCCCGTCCTCCACGGCCCAGAGCTCCGAATGTTGCGGATCCGCAAGATTGGCCGCGATCTCGTCGGTGTGGTCGTGGACGCCGCCCCACTCCGCGAAGGCGCCCCGCCGGTTCTGGAACGCCCGGACGAAGGCCGGCCCATCATCGATCCTCGCCCGCCGCACGTTCATGTCAGCACCAGCTCCAGGTAGAGGGTCAGGCGCAGGAAGGTGGCGACCGAGACGAGGTTGATCTGCAAGCTCGTGTTCTGGGCGATCGCCGTCGTCGTCCAGCCCGCCGGGGCGGTGAGCGCCGAGGCAACCGCGGTGGTGACGACGGGCTTCGTCCCCGCGCCGACCATCGAGGCGTAGGCCGGGGCCGTGCCGAAGGGCGCCGACAGGACATCGACCGTCGCCGACCCCGCCTGATCGCCTTCCAGCCGCCAGTTGGCGACGGTGCAGCCGAAGGGGATGCCCACGGTGCCCTTGATCCCGACCGTGGGCACGGCGCCGCCGCCGTCGATCAGGAAGTTGAACCCCCGCCGCTCGCCGCGCCAGAGCGGCGCGCCGCCCGACGCCACGAGGTACTGCCCCTGCGTGCCGACCGGCATCCGCTCCCAGTCCGTGCCCGCCGCGTTGCCGCGCACGAGGTCGCCCGCCGCGACCGCCGCCGCCGTCGTGTCCGCGTGCGTCGCCGAGAGCAGGTTGTGCGCCGTGCCACCGCTCGCGGCGGTGATCACGAGCAGCCCGTCGCCCGTCCGGCTGAACGTGACGCCCGCGCCCTCCTTGAAGCCGAGCGCCGGCCCGACGAGGACGCCCCCCGAGGAGAAGGCCGTGATCTGCGTCGCCCGCCCGAGCGCCGCTTCGGCGCGCCGCAGCCGCTCGTCGAGCTCCGCGATCTGCCG
>QZGF01000228.1_pt1 | contig 9645 bp, 15 predicted proteins | sample 1990021 | NCBI WGS metagenome assembly QZGF01 (sample SAMN10076523, study PRJNA491371) | Subsurface metagenome, whole genome shotgun sequencing project. | isolation source: subsurface fracture fluid from borehole BE326-BH2 | place: South Africa: Beatrix Gold Mine | collected 2015-06-18 | reverse complement strand
GGAAAAACCCAAACCTATGCGGCCTACTCACGCACCTTTACCCAAGACGACCAAGGCCGCTGGAGCGAGCCTGAAATCGGCGCAATGACCGAGGCCGAAGTAATCGACATCTGCATCAAGGCCACCAACTGGGCCGAGATCAAGGCGGCCCATTTTCCGATGCACGGTTTCCACGCTTAATAGGAGGCGGCCATGACCCATAACAATCGTGGCCGCCTCACCGTCGCCCTGGGCGGCGCGTGGCGGCTCTACAGCAACACCATCCCGACAGGTAGCCGGGCGCTTGGCACCATCACCCGCGACATCGGCGACACCGGGGCGCTGGTGCAGATCGAGGCAACCGGCCTCTTTGTGCAAATCAACGCTGGGGCAGTTCGCACGCTGCCACAGGCCAAGGTGGCAGCGGCCATTGAAGCAGCGCGCGCCGGGTCGCAAGGCGGCCCTGGTCGTGGCCAGGGTGCCAAGGCCGCCGACGGGGCGACGGGCCTCAAGCGGGTCAATGTCAGCCTCGACGAGGCTAGCATTGAGGCCCTGCGCCAGTTCGGCGATGGCGAGTTGTCCTTGGGTATCCGGCGCGCTGCTGCTCATATCAAAGCCCTCTAACAAGGCGGTCAAGTTCGCTCCACTTCGTTCCGCTGGGACGTGCCTGACAGCCCGCCCCTTACCTCATTGTTACCGCAGCTTGTTTTTAAGCCCCACCTGAATCCACCCAATCGCCGTATCCGCCCGCTCATGCAATTCCCGGTAAACCTCCAGCATTTCCCCCCGCTGTCGGATCGGCTCGCGTCCTGTCCCCTGGCAATGCGGGCATTGCTTGTCCGACAGATAGGGCGTTCCATCCGTCACCACGAACTTGACGCCTTTGCACTTGCTGCACACGTCGTTGAGCCATGCCGACAACGCCTGCACCCCTACCCGGCTGGCCTTCTCCGGGTTCAGCGTAGACCCGGCGCGCATCCGGTTGGTCATTGAAACACGCGCCCAGCGGATGAACAGGCTTTTAGCTGCGGCCAGCTCTGCGGCGTCGTTGAGGATTTTTACCCGGAACAGGCTCATATGGCCGGGGTGCTTGATTGCGGCAAGGCCGGCAGCGCCCAGCACGTCCACGTCGCATGTGTGCTCGTAGTGGCGTAGATCGCCGGAGACTTCGGCTCGGGCCAGCAGGTCGAGTGCGCTCATGTGTTCCCCTTTGTGGATAACTTTTTTATCGTGTCCGCCAGCATGTCCAGTTCGTCCATTTTCATGATGCGCAGCATGGTTTGATCGCCGTGGACGCCCTTGGGGCCGGTGTGACAGCCAGGGCAGAGCGGTACGGCCAACCAATTTGATGCGCGCTGGCTCATGCCCTGGCCTTCGCGGATGTGGTGAACATGCACGGGCGACTCGCCGCACAGGCAGCACGGCAGGCTTGCCACGCGGTCTAGATGCTGACGCTCGGCTTTGGTCATGCGGCCACCATGTCGGCAAACTCGACGCCATGCTCGGCCCCAAAGGCCAACGTGTACTCGATCAGGCTCGCGCCCCTCGTTTTGCTCATGCTTGCCGTGCTTTCTCGGATGTTCACAAACTCACCTTCCAGCCCCGGCACAATCTCCGCACCATGCTTAGTTGCTACAGCATGACCAGACACTAGCAGCACCTTCCATTCGTCAGCCGTGCGGCGTTTACCGGCCCATTCAAGCCCTGCGCGTGCAATGTCTGAGCACAAGGCGTGAAACTTGGCATTTTGCTCAAGGCTTCTAGTCGCCGGCTGAACCTTGACGACGTAGCCATCCGGCGCGGACTGGATCGCGGCCACAGCGCGGCGGCGGGCCTCGGTGTGGGACAGGACGAAAAGCTGCTTGGTCATGCGTCCTCCTTTGCCATCGCCGAAAAGCACGTTTCGGCGTTCTCCAGGTCGCGCCGTGCTGCTTCCTTGGCGGCTTCGTATTCGCCAAGCTCGCGCAGGTTGTAGCGCAGGGCGACGGCCTCGAAATCAGCCACGAACTGCTTACTCGCCATCACGCTTTTGCCTCCATCCATACCACGCCCCCATAACCGTGTACTCGATTCGCCACCACAGCCGCCCCACCCTCGCCCACATGGCGCTCCCTCTGTTAGTTCACCCAAAGACCCCCTACCCCACAGCGCGGTGAGATAAGGGGCTAGTTCACCCTCGATAAACGAGATTCCCGATGCCACGGATTTGGTGTCGTTACCGTGTGCCCTCGACTTCGGGATACGACCAGTCGCCAGATTCTTTCGGATTTGCACCGTCTCGCCCAACTTCAGCGGATTACTGGTAGCCCTGTTTGCGGTGTGAGCCGGGCGTTCGCTCATGCTCGATTAGCGCCTCGCCCGCTTGGCGTTCAAAAAGTTTCGCAACTCCATTCCTGCGGCAAACGTGCCGCGTGATTGGTGATAATCGTTGAAGTCCCATCCCTTCTCGGATGGCATGTAATAGGGCAAGCCGGTCGCCTGCGCGACCTTCTCGCCAGTCTTTGATTCGTCGTTATCTGCCACCACAAACCCGCGCTTTGCCATGCGCTGAAGATTCCCAGCCGAAAAGCAGGCATGTACCCGGCATTGCACCTTCATCGCCATCAGGGAGGCATGGATGGAAAGCGCCGTGGCGTAGCCTTCGCACCACACATCGACGCCGCCCGTGCCGATGACAAACTCCGCGCCGTTGGTTTTCTGGCCGCGCAGGAACTTCTTTTCACCGTCGCGGCTGATAAGCTGACAGCCGACAATTTCCCTGTCGGCGCGCATTGGGATAACAAGCAGATTGGTTTCGCTGTCTGGATACCAAACAAGCCCAGGCATATCGCGGAAGCCCTTGCTGTCCAGATAGGCGTGCTGTTCGTACTTAGCATGTTTGATGATGGCTTTGGCCTTGCCAGTGGCTTGCTGCTGCGCGTGCTTACGCTCCATCGCCTGAGCAAGTCTTGATGCCTCCATGCGCAATTTCATTGCATGGGTTTCGGAAAGCGTCATCGGGCGATCATCGCGCCATGTCACGCATTCGCTCATTTCCGCCCAATTCTGCACATGGGCATAATCGCCATCGAAGAAATACGCGCCGTTCTTACTGCGCGGGTGATCCTTCGTCGGCACGCGCACCCAACGGCCCGCTTCGATGCGGTCAACAATAAGTCCATGTGCGGCGGCAAAATCGACGAAGTTCATGCGGTCTTCCTAGATGCCTTGCGATAGGCAATGTTTGCGCGCTGCAGGTAGCCGACGCACTCGGGCAGAATCTCGCCCGGCTCTTTTTTCCAACGCGGATCGACGCCGAACTTCTCGCGGTAAAGGTGATATGCCCGGTTTTCGTTCTTACCCCGGCTGCGCAGCAGGGCAATCATTCCCTGATACCACTTGCGCTTGTATTCGGAATCGAACCGGCCTTTTTCTGCATCCAGCTCGACAACCTCGCCAGCCTTGGCAATCACTTCGTTATGTCGCACTCGCGTATGGCCGCAGTGCAGGCAAATGTCCGAGCGCCCAGGCCACAAAGAACCACAGGACGGACACTTGGCTTTTTCCTTCTCTTGTTTGGTCGGTTCCTTGCGCGGCTTTTCCTTGCCGTCCGAAAGTTCCGAAACGCCCTCGGCGTACAGGGCATCCCATTGATCGCGGAACCTCAGATAGTTGCCGGAATGATCGAGCCAAACGGCAAAATCCTTGCCTGGATGGCTCCGCATCACGCGCCCCATCTGCTGCACATGGCTGGAAAAAGACTTGCTGAACGGGCGGGCCGACACGCCAATCATCACATCCGGCACATCAAAGCCCTTCGTGAGAATGTCGGTCGCAATCAGCCCGTGAATGGTGGTATCGGGACGGCTGAAATCCTCGACAGCCTGGCGCTTAAATTCGTCGTCGTCGTTGTAGCTGATCGAGACAAAGTTATATCCAGCCTCGGCAAACTTGTTGGCAAGATCGGCCCCATGCGCCACGCCAGCGGCAAATACAATCGTTTTGCGAGGCCCGCCAAATACTTCATGGGTTTTTTTGACCCATTCAGCAACAACATCGCCGGTAATCTTGATGCCGCGCTCGGTGGCGTCTTTCTGGCTCCACTCGCCAGCAACCTTCTTCGCACCTTCCATGTCGATTTCTTGCGCCACAAACACGCGAAGCGGGGTCAACCATCCCTGCTCGACAAGTTCCTTGGTCGTGGTGGCGGAGACAACAGCGGTGTAAGTGTTCGCCAGTCCATCGGTGAACGGCGAGGCAGACAACCCAACGACACGGGCGCGACTCTTGCGCGCAAATTCCGTAGTATCACGGCGCTGCGCATGGCATTCGTCGATGATGACAAGATCGCATTCAGGGAATGAACCGCGAGCCTCCAGCGTCTGCGCGCTGCATACCTGGATTTTCTCGGCAGGACGGTAACGCCAATGCCCGGACTGCAAAACGCCGTGGTCGATGTAGTATTTACCAAGGCGCTCGCTGGTCTGGTTGCATAACAGGATGCGATCAAGCACCATCGCCGCCCGGTTTCCCTTCTCGGCTGTCGCATTCATCAGCGCGATCGCCAATTCTGTCTTGCCGAATCCGGTCGGCCCATACAACAGCACGGAACGATGCCCGGCGCGAAACGCATCGCGCAGCAGGTCAAGCGCCTTTTGCTGTAGGGGGCGAAGTTGCAGCATGTCAGGCCATCGCACCCATGCTGCGCAGCTTGTCGATTTCCTTGCGCTGCATCTTCACCTGGCGCATCAGTTCTTCATTCTTGCGCATCAGGCTGTCACGGCTCACTGTGACAGCCTCAAGCGTGGCGGTCAGCGTCTTGATTTCTGCGCGAAGGTCTGAAATCAGCTTGGCCGTGTTTTCCTGTTCTTCCTCGGGCGCACCGCGTACCGCAAGCATGTCCTGAAGGTCGGCAATCTGGTCGCGCAGTTCGTCAGCCTCGGTATATTCCGGGGCAGGTGCGGGTGTCGTTTGCCCTAGCTCGATTGCCTCTTTTTTAGGCAATTCAAAAACAACCACCGCGTCGTTATTGGGTTTGACGGGAGGGGTGCCAACAGTTGGCACCTTGTCGGCATACTTTTTCGCCTGTCCATCAAGTTCATTTCTCAGCTTGTCAACAAACTGCGGCGTTACGTGGCAATGCTTGGCAATCTGCCTATTGCTCCATTGCGTCCACTCCTTGTCGAGCAGCAAAACCAAAACAGACTTGCGCTTGTCGGCATTGGTCAAGCGCATCCCATGTGTGCCGTTGGCACCTGCCGAAAACAGCACTGCGTCACGTTTCGTGCCTTCGCGCACGTCAGCCAAAATATCCAGCAATTCAGCGGCGCGGCTGGCATGGAAACGATGAAATCCATCAGCCAACCAATAACGAACACCATCAAAAAACAGCGTCACAGCCGGAAACTTGGCCCCGCAGCGCATCGCTTCGGCATACTCGGCAACGATTTCCTCGTTGATTTTTTCGCGCTGCTGTGTACCGCCGTCGATTGCAATGTCTTTAATGTTTACCGACTTCATTCCTCGATCCCCTTCGATAGACGCACCTTCACCGCGCCGCCATTGCGTACTTCGTCGGACAGCCACGGATGGATGCGGAAACGTTTGTCATCAAGCCCCAGCGCCTGCGCCACGCCATCGCGGCCCGCCTTGAATGCACTGATGGCGTTGTCGTCATCCCTGCGGCGACGGTCAGGCGGATAAAACGTGATCCACGCATGAACCACGCCATCCCAATCCACGCGCACCCCTGCAGCCTTGGTCAGCCAAGCGCAGTTCTCGCGGTACAGCTTCACGGCGCGATTCTTGACGGCCCAATGAATGCGGGCATTGGGTGACAATTCCTTCGGCGGCCAGGGGAGCATGATTTCCATCAATCGCCCCGCCCTTCGCCTGCCGCGTGCTGATCCGGCCAATACCAGGCCGGAATCGCGTCATCGCTGCCAACCTCACGCACGTAGCGGGTGCAGTCAGCCTCAAGCGCAGGCGATACAGCAAGCCCATAGGTGCGGCACAGGCGCTGCCCGTCAGCCGTCTTTTCGGGCTGCATCAGGTGGATACAGGCGGGGCAGTTGGGATTCATCTACTTTTTGAACAGGTCAGGCCGGATGCAACGGAAATACTTGAGCCACGGCTTAGGGATTCCGTTTTCGCGCCAGTTTGTGACCGATGGTTGCTTGATCTCGCACAATCTGGCGACGGCTGATGTACCGCCCATCGCGTCAATAATGCGGGATGCCGTTTTCTTGTCTTCGTCGGATGTACTCATGGAAAACATTATAGACAAAACTAAACGCTGTGCAAGTCGAACGAATCAAAAATAATGCTTGCTATTTGTTTAGGATAGGCTAACAATAACAAGGCGTCAATTAACCACTGAGGGAAGATATGGAATATCAGGAATTTATCAAAGAGAAGGGATTTGTCGATGTGCCTACAGGTCATGTCATTACGCTGGATCAAGTAAACACTGCGTTGTTTGACTTTCAAAAGGTGCTCGTGAGATGGGCTGTCGGTCGTGGGCGTGCCGCCATCTTTGCGGATACTGGCCTAGGCAAAACCGCCATGCAGACGGAGTGGGCACGGCAAGTAAACAACCACACAGGAAAGCCCGTTTTGATTTTGGCCCCGCTTTCTGTTGCCCATCAAACCGTGCGCGAGTGCAAGAAGTTTGGCATTGACGCAGAGTACCATCGCAGCCATCCCGAATCTGCGAATGGCATCATCGTTACAAATTACGAGATGATGGATCGTTTCGATCTATCTAAATTTTCCGGTGTTGTCCTGGATGAATCTTCAATACTGAAGTCACACGACGGCAAGACGCGAACCGCCATTCTGGAAGCAACCGCAAAAGTTCCCTATCGTCTTTCGTGTACCGCAACCCCGTCACCTAATGACTTCATGGAGCTTGGCAATCAGGCTGAATTTGTCGGAGTGATGAGCCGCGAGGAAATGCTGGCTATGTTCTTCATCCACGATGGCGGAGATACGGCCAAATGGAGGCTGAAGGGACACGGTGAGGAGAAGTTTTGGGAATGGCTATCAACGTGGGCGGTTGTTATTCGCAAACCATCTGATCTTGGTTTTGATGATGGAGCGTATAACCTTCCGGCGTTGCATATTCATGAACACATTATCGAAGTAGACCGCCCAGCGCCCGGCCAACTTTTCGCCCTTCCTGCTGTTTCGCTGAACGAGCAAAGGGCCGCAAAACGCGAATCTATGGAAGACAGAGTTAATGCCCTGTCTGCGCTGGTAAACAGTTCGTCTGACCCGTGGCTGGTTTGGTGCCACATGAACGACGAAAGCGATGCGCTTGGCAAGGCGATCCCCGATGCTGTGACCGTATCAGGCTCAGACTCAATTGAGCACAAAGAATCTGCGATGGATGGATTCACCGACAAACAAACACGAGTCCTGGTTTCAAAGCCGTCTATTTGCGGTTTTGGGATGAATTGGCAGCATTGTAATAACGTGGCTTTCGTTGGTCTGGATCATTCGTTCGAGTCGTTCTATCAGGCCATTCGCAGATGCTGGCGATTTGGACAAGACAAAGAGGTTAATGTTCATGTCTATCTGTCAGACGTGGAAAGACCGATTCTTGACAATATCAAGCGCAAGGAGCGGCTGCACAACGAAATGAGCGCACGCATGGTTCAACACATGCGCGACTTTATGCACAGGAGAATTTTCGGAATGGAAGCAGAAAAATCGGAGTATGTCCGCGATGTGTGTTCAGGTGAAAACTGGACTGTTCATCTCGGTGATTGCGTAGAAGTTGCCAGCGAGATGGATGATGGCTCTATCGACTTCACCGTGTTCTCGCCGCCGTTTGCCAGTCTATATACCTACAGCAACAGCGACCGAGACATGGGTAACTGCAAAGGTAATGACGAGTTCCTGCGACATTTCGGATTCCTTGTGGATCAGCTTTATCGCATTACCCGTGATGGTCGTTTGTGCTCGGTTCATTGTATGAACCTGCCCACCAGCAAGCAGAATGACGGATACATCGGTATTCGTGATTTTCGTGGGGATATTATCAGGCTGTTTCAATCGAAAGGCTGGATTTACCATTCCGAGGTTTGCATTTGGAAAGACCCCGTAACGGCCATGCAGCGCACCAAGGCGCTCGGATTGCTACATAAGACAATCCGCAAAGACTCCAGCATGAGCAGACAGGGTATCCCTGACTACCTTGTGACCTTTCGCAAGCCGGGCGATAACAACAAGCCTATCTCACATACGCATGATGAGTTCCCGGTCGATATGTGGCAGCGTTACGCATCTCCGGTATGGTTTGACGTTAATCCGTCGCGCACCCTGCAATACCGGGCAGCTCGTGAAAACGAGGATGAGCGGCATATCTGCCCGCTTCAGCTTGATGTGATCGAGCGCGCAATTGAGCTTTGGTCTGCGCCTGGTGATATGGTTTTTTCTCCGTTTACCGGGATTGGGTCCGAGGGGTTCACCGCCATCAAGATGGGCCGCAGGTTCGTTGGATCTGAACTGAAGCGGAGTTATTGGGATTTGGCTTGCAAGAATATTGCATCAGCCGAAACTGAACAGCAGGACCTTTTCGCATGACCCGCGACGAGTGGAAAATCCGCGCCGCTGAACTCGCAAAACGCGGGTTTGATCTGCCGCATACCAAGGTGCCACCGCTCGCCGTGGTGGCGATCCGCCAGGCCGCGAAGAAGCGCGAAGAGATGCGGCGCGAGATTAACGACAAGTATTCAAATTCCGCCCTTGCAAAACAGTGGGGGGTTCACGTCCGGACAATCGAGAAGATTCTGTCTTACGAAACCGCGAGGCATGTTCCATGAGCGCACTGATAGCATCCTTTTCGATTGTGTTTTTACGCGCCATGCAACAACAGAACGTGATCCACGGGCGCTATAAATCCGCCGCACTCACCAGCTACCTGATCGCGCTAGCCGAGGTTGGCGTCGTTTTGATCGTCGTGCAAAAAGGCTGGCCGGCGGTTCCGTGGGTTGGGACTGGCGGGGCGATAGGCGTTGTTTTGGCTATGTACGTTCACAGAAAATTTTTTACGAAAAAGGCTTGATTATTTGTTAGGCTTGGCTAATAATAAATCAACCCCGCACAACGCGGCTAATGAGGACAAAACGATGAACAACCGTATGCCCTGCATCACCGATTCGGACGAGTTCCGCTACCCGGAAGAAGACCGCTCCAGAAGCGTCGAGGATTACGCCGACAACCTGATGAGCGATTGCAAGGACTTCAAGCTGGCCGCGCTCACCAACCGCGACGGCGATCTGTACGACGGTGATCTGCTGCCGCGCCTCATGGTTGAAATTGCCAACTGGACGGGCAGCATTGAATCGTCGCACCAGCGCATGAAGGCCATGTACAACCTGCTGGCCGACGAGCTGCAGAAGATGGCTGAAAAGGAGTTCGCATGAACATCCGCCAGCAAACCCAACTGCGCAGCGCCCTCGTCTGCCATGCCGAGCAGCGCCTAGCCATGACCCGCCTGACGCGGCCTGAAAAGTTTGTGATCGGCGTGTGTCTGGTCGCCGTGCTGGTGCTGGGGGTGATGGGATGAAAATTGAAATCAAATGCCGCTTTAGCGGAAGCGTTTTGTTTGCCCACGAGCAAACTGACAACACCATGATCCTGACGCTTGAGGCAGCAGTTAAGGCCCGTGCGTATCTGGAC
>QZGF01000111.1_pt1 | contig 9654 bp, 13 predicted proteins | sample 1990021 | NCBI WGS metagenome assembly QZGF01 (sample SAMN10076523, study PRJNA491371) | Subsurface metagenome, whole genome shotgun sequencing project. | isolation source: subsurface fracture fluid from borehole BE326-BH2 | place: South Africa: Beatrix Gold Mine | collected 2015-06-18 | reverse complement strand
TGTGCCCGTAGGTAAGAATTCCCTCATCCGCAGTCACCAATCCGGCTAATCCGTAGCGGAAGCCGAATCCAATGAGCATCTGCTCCCAATCGCTGCCCGCTAGATCAATGATAGCGCCGAGGTCTGTATCTGCGGAACCCCCGATACGGGTGTCGGTATTACTTGATGGTGGCGTGTACTCTCCTGGATTGTTCCAGATGTTCGCCGTAGTACCAACGGCCGTCAGGTCTGCGACGTTACCCGACTCGCTGGTGACAGCGGTTCCAGATGTCTCATTAAGCTGATACCAGAACCAGGGCGATATAACCTCGTCCATGAAATCTAGGTTTGATTTCAGCCCGAATACTAAACCAGTTTCGCCGATGCCGAGACTCATCCGATTAACCTCACTTCGACGTAGGCTTTGCCCAATACGGCACGCCCTGGGATACCGATCAAGTCTATACGTGTAATCGCAGAACTTGTCTTAAACTCTACATCTGGTTTAGACGGTGAGATCACCACTGTATCCGATTTCCCGGCGCTTGCAGTTGAGCCGCCAGTAACATCTGTCTGCGTAAGATTGCTGTTGGCTGTGTTGTCATCAGCCGCGTTCACCGTAATAACCGCACCGATGCACGTAGTCTGCCCATCTTCGCTGTGGAATATACACTGCGCTCGCGAACAAGTGGCTGAGATTGCTGCAACGTCGATTTTGATCCGATCAGCCGATACGTCCAACGACGATGTAATATTAGCAGGCATGTCCGCGGCTGCGTCAAATGTAACCAATACAGTTGCTACTGGCGAAGGCGCGCCTGCTGTGCTCACCAGCGCCGCGCCTGTACTCAAACCACTGGCTCTTGTCCAATATCCACCAAGGGGTTTGGTAGAGTCAGTTACCCAAATATGATTGCTTACATTACCACTCATAAATTAGTTCCTTTGTTGCTGAGGCAGGAAGCCTCCCGTTAGGGCCACATTCGACGAGAAGCATAGCTTCTCTGACATCCATGTGGCAGAAATGTTCCTAAGAATAATTTTAGCTAAATGCCGGGGCAGTAGCAGAGACCACAATTCCAGACACATACCAAGAAGTGCCATCGGACACCAGACTAATTTCCGTGCCCCCACTCGGAGTGGTAACTGTCAAGGTGTCATCATTACTGAAATCAGCAAATACAGCACTAACTTCAGGAGCAATAGTCCCGGCATCAGCATCAGCAAATAGCAAACCGCCCTTAAACAACTCATCCGTGGCAGCAGTATTAATAACCCAATTCTGGGCATCAGCCGCAGCACCACCATACACAATCTTATAATTCAGACCCGCTTCAGCCGCAGGAAGAGTAATCGTGCAGGAAGCAGTAAGGTTAGGCATAACGTGGAGCTTGCCAGAATTATATGACAATACAGTATAAGTAGCAGCATCCGTTACAGAAACAGGGCTACCACACTTAAAACCGCCACCACCATTAGCAGAACCAACCTGCACGTTAGAGAAATTAGTAAATTTAGTACCAGTATTAACAGTCATGTTATTCCTCCTTGACTGAAAGGGTCAACACAAAAGCTACGCTTTTGCTCTATGATTAAAAGAGAGGGAGGGGGATTGCCCCCTCCCAAGTTTCTTACGCACCCATACTACCGTACAGAGCACGCGGATCGGTCCAGCCGAAGCTGTAACGAGCCGTTGCCTTGTACTTGGCATTGTCAGTATCAAAGTCGTTATCCATACCAAAATCATCAGCACGACGAACGAAATGCTTCATACCATCCTTGACATTGGTGCGAATAAACCACGCATCACTGTCAGTCAGGTAATGATTCACCTTGATACCACCAGGGAAGTAGCCCATCTCCTTCAGAGCATTGACATCATTATTGGCAGTGCCAACACGAGCCGAAGTCTTCAGAATACGCTCAGCTTCAAACACCAGGGCCGGGGGGATAATCAGGCTCTGCGGAGTAACAGCAATACGCAGACCACGATCATTCGTCCAAGCCATAATATCAATAGCTGCCTGCTCCAGAGCCGCCTCACTCAGGTCAGACCACGCAGAGGGGCCATTAGTCCAACTACCACCCGCCACATTGGGATGGAAGGCAGAGGCTGTACCAGCCCCAGACGCAATCAGGGAGCTTCCGTCACCACCAGTATAAGAAGTGGAGAAGGCACGATTGTAAACATTCGCACCCACGATTTCCTTAGTCTGACGCATGGAATAAGCCAGAGCCTGCGCCCGCTTCTTACCAATAACATCATACTGGTCATCGTCCACCATTTCACGAGTGATGACAAAACCCAGACCATAAGTAACATGGGTGTAGCGAGTCAGGTAGCCCTGCTGAGCAGTATCGTAAGCAGTACTACCACCCTCAGTCTTAATCGCAGCCAGACCAAAACCACTAACCCCCACATCTTCCTCAAACGCCTTACGGCTGGAGTGAGTATCAAATAGCATGGTATATTCCACAGGGAATTCATTATACGCATCCCCATACCACGCATTTACTCCAGGCCAAAGGGCCTTTGCAAAACTACCAGTTGTAATAGCCATTTATCTATTCTCCTCTAATTAAAGGCCAGCCGTACCAGCATCAGACTTCATAACGTGCATATTGAAAATCACACGCATTTTCTGCTTGGCAGAACCGATTTCATTATCAGGAGCAGACGAGAAGGCAATCAACTTGAGCGGAGTAGCCGCAGTAGTAGCCGAAGAGTCCGAGTCTACTTCCATATTAGACGCACCAGAAGTGGTAGTTCCAGCAGTAGTAGTGTAGCGGAAGTTAAGACCCACTTCAGCAGCCGTAGCCACAATACCAGCACCGTCACACTGAGCTTCAAGAATCACAGTGGGATCAATACAAACATACACACCATACTTGGTGGATGCCGCATGATACTTACGATCCAGTGCAGACGGGTCGGGTTCCCAACCTACAACAACACCCAGCGGGATGTCAGTTGCGCCATTCGTGGAACGGCGCACGCCCATAAAACCACCAGAAGCCGCAGCGTTCTTGATAACAATGTCACCAAGGAACAAATTATCTGCATCACTGATGCACTTAACAACCTGAGAAGTCCAGGGAGAACCACTCAGAGTGCCAACAGGCCGAAAACCGTTAGGGCGGTTAACATTAGCCATATTATTTCCTCCAAATTAAATTAAGGGTCTCCTAATGTAATCGGAGGAACTGGCCGTTACTTTATGGTAACTATTCAAAATCAACTTTGCCATAAGTTCCATTACGATTACTATTAAGAGTTCGTTTCATATCAGCTTCGGACTCATCAACCTGTTTCATACGAGCGTCATGATCTTCCTTGTGATATTCGGCCTTAGTACGCATAAGATAGGAAGTAATTCCCTGCCCAACATACTTGCTCACTACAGAGCTAGTGCCCTTCGACGTATCAGCAGTGCGTTGTCCCACTTCAACATCATGATCCACAAGTTCATAACCAGCTTCTTTGAGACGATCGATTCGTCCATTCTCATCGTTTACCCAGCGGTAAACATAACCATCTTCCTTACCATGAACAGTAAGAATATCACGGTGCCCACTAACGGGAATTCTCTTCGTACGATTTACTTTTCTCGACTTTTCGGTTTCCATTTCTCTATCTCTCTTTAATAGTTCCGACTAACGGATTGACTTAGGCAGACTCATAGTATTCTTTCAAATACTGTTCTTCAGTTACTGCCCCGGATCGAACCAGAGTTTTCATAATCTGAAGAGCATCTTCGGGCAAATCTTTGGAAGAAAACTTCTTGGCTCCAGTAGTACGACGACTACTGGTATCTACAGCAGCAGTAGAAGGCTTCCTCTGTTTGGAAGTAATACCAAACTTCTCAGGAAATTCCTTTTTCATAGTTTCAGTAACATAATTATACACATCATCCAAAGGAGCAGTAGGATTATTTTGATAATAGCTAGCTCCTACAATATCTGCGCGAGTACGCAGGTCTTTATCAGTATAATACCACCTATTCTCGCTTACCCACGTTTCAAATGCCTCGTTAGAATTAGTTTCAGGAATATCTGGAATATCATCACCATCATCCTGTTTAGTGGAGGCTTCCAAAATCTTATCATCAAGCTCCATAATCTTATCGTAATCATCTGTTTCCAGAGCCATACGTTTCTGAAGCTTCAATTCTGCAATAATCTTCTTTCGCTCAGCTTCCCTTACTCGCTGATGATGCTTACGCAAGGCATCAAATGCCAACTTAGTTTCTTTAACACCCTTCTTTAGATGCTTGATTTCATCATAAAGCTTCTGACGATCTAGAAACTCTTCTGCGGAAAGATTGCGCTTTCCCTCAACTCCTTCTGGACGCCAACCATGTTTCATGGCCTCCATTTCAACTTCTGAATATTCCTCAGAAACCTCTTCACTATGTTCTTCTACTTCCTGTTCCTCTGCAACATCTTCTTCCAAAGACTGCTTAACTTCCTCACGAAACTCATCTTCGTTAAACTGCTCTTCTTCTTTACTCATGGCTCTCTCGCTCAATAATTACTGCCTGACAGTCCTCGTCATTTACAATGAAATACTCTTGGTCTCCTTCCATTATCTTCTTACCCGCATATTTAGCAAAGTAAACATGATCCCCTATTTTGCACCAAGGCTTTCCACCCAAACCGGGATCAGACCAAGCTGTATCACCAATGTCTACGATAACACCCTCTTGAGTTGCATTCTTTTCCAACTCATACTGCTTACCAATTCCAATAATAATACCACTTTCGGTCTTTTCTTCTGGATAGTAAGGCTTAATGAGCACTCTATGGCCCAATACTTTAATAGTCATATCAATCCTCGTATTCTATTTCGAGAACATCGCGGTAGGCTTGAATCCTACCAACATGGTCAGCATAAGCACTAGCACTATTGTTGCCATATGCTACTCCATTACCTAGAGCTTCCTGCAAAATCTGTATCCTGGCTTCCAAAATCTTGAATACTTCCTGAGTAACTCCGTTATTCTTCCACTCCAGAAACTCGTTCTTGCTTACGTCCACTTGGACTCTCCTTCTTGCTTTCAAGTTTTAGTTTAATTGCTTCCATATACAACTCGGCCTCTCTAATTCCCTTCTCATCGCCAAGTTCTTTGGCCTTCGCCAAATTCAATTCCGCCTGAGTAGTAATCTTAATCTTCTCAAGCTCCAATCGCTGCTTCTCAATATTAATCTTTTCCCATTCCCGTTTAATTTCGTCTTCTGCTGCAAGTTGCTGAGGGCTTGGTCCTTGGGGCTGCATAATCAACCCTTCTATATTGGGCTGATCCTGTGCTATTAGAACACGCTTGGTTACTTCCAGAGGATTAAGCGTTCCTAGAGGAAGCAGTTCCAATAGGCCCTGAGCCTTTACCATCTTCATAGTATCTGAAGCAATATTAGGATCAGCATAGGGCTGAACATCAGCCGATTCTACATTATAATCATCCCGCGCAATTACCTGTGTCTGCTCATGCCCCTGATCCAAGACATTAAAATATACTTGGTCAGGTAGATATTTACTATTAAGCAAAAACAATTTTCGATATTCTTCCTTCAAACTGCGGTATAGCCGCTTATAGATGGAAGTAAAAACTTTTAGCCCTTGTTCAATAACAGCCATACTGGTTGTGGCTGGCTGATTCTGCCCAGGATTTTGCCCCATGAGCATGTCTGTCACAGCTACCATCTTTTCCCCGCTATCCACAATTGTTCCCAAGAGCGTAAATAGCACTTGAGACGGATCACGGACGGGCAGTGGGAAAATTCCTTTACGCAGATCATCCCCTGTTGAGTTAACGAATTTCCATTCAAACGGATTAAAATTATGTTCCCCACCCTTAATACGAATACCCTTTGAGATAAATCCCCCAGCTCTATTCGCCAAACTACCACTATCCAACAACTGATTAATGAGGGTATTTACAGTCTCATTGAGCGGAGTTAGAAGCTGTCCAAACCCAATGTCGTAGAAACTCCCGTCAGGATTGGGAATAAAACCAAACTTAGTAAAATACTGGATGGGTTCAATCTTATAAATTTCGCCATCATTCTCGTACACACCATCTTCATCAAACCGCGCAACAATACGCAACACTTTTTCTGAAGCTAGGTGGACAGTAATGACATAAGGCTCCATATACCCATCACCATCAAGATCAAGGAATGTGTGCTGCTCTATGACTTCATGAGGAGAATACTCGTCTCGTACTGGCTCACTTACTCCATGAAGTTCGTTCTTAGTCTCATTATCCTCACTTACGCCCTTTTCAAGAGTTCCCCAATCTCTATAAATGCCCGTTCGTACACGCTCAATAATATCGTTCTGAGACATGTATAGACGGTGAGTGATACGCTGAGCACTATTTAAACTCTTAGCCCAATAGTCTACTACTAGATCAAGCGGATAAACTAACTCTGAGCAATTCTTACCCGTAGAAGGATGGTAATAGGTTTTCTTGAACAGTGTTCCCATAATCGGAATAGATACACACAACCTATCCATATCCTCTTCCCAACCATCCATTTCTTCCAGAAGCTGATAGGACATATGACGGCCAATACGCTCCGCCTTATCCATTTTGGTTCCTGTTACGTCAAATCCGGTAATTTTCCCTCGAACGAGATTTACACCTGGAACAAGAGCAGGATAAGCTCTAGCTGAAAACTGCATAGAAGCCGTAGTAAGAAGCGGATATTTCACATTAGCAGCACCCTTCCAGGGGAAAGTCTTCTCCTCTACAACCTGCATAGCAAGCTTCATGTAATGCTCTTGCCTATCCTCCCAATCAGAACGGGATGCCTTATCATTTTCATAGCCTTCTATGACATCAGCCGCAATCTTATGTAAATCCTGCTCATCTATATCCTCTGCAAGATTTTCAGAATAAAGGATTTCATCCAGCTTAAAGGTCTTTTCTAGCATTTTTAAGATAAATCCTTCTTAGTATCCAGTTGCATAACAGCGCCCATGAGGCTCATAAAAAGAATTAAATTCCTCATCGTACTCATCGTCTTCATATTCTTCTTGTGTACGTCCAGGAATCACATTGTCTAATGTCAAACCAATCCATGCTAAAGCATCTACTTGGTCATCATGCACATCACGGGGAAATCTAACTAGTTCCTGTTCCAAATCTGGATACCAATCAGCATCCCCATTAAAATACACTGTGCCCTGTCTCAAACGAGCCTGAAAACTTCTAGCCCTTGTCTGCTTGTCTTTTACAGGCACCATAGGGAATAGATTGAGAAATATGCCTGTAGACAGCATTTCATCTTTCAGAAACGGCCCCAAGCTTTTCTTAATCATTCCCTCTTCTACTGTAAAGAGCTCTGGACGCCATTTAACTTGAACATCCAGCATGTTGTCAATAATCTCCTTAGCATCCCAGCGACCCCGAAGAACATCTACAACATACATCTTGTTCTGTTCATCTATACCAACAACAGCAATTACAGTATAGTCTGTTTTTTCCTTCTCACTAATAGCAAAGTCTACAGCTGCGTAATAATTTAAGCGATCGTAATCAATTTCATCACTATCAAACCATCTAAAATCATCTCGCCTAAAATAAGCCGTGCTCTCATCGATGGGATAATTCAGATATTCCTGCGAATAGCCTTCTGGCATGGCTTGAGCAATATAGGAATATCGTATTTCCTCCAGCCGCTCCTTACTAAATCGTTCAGGCCACAAAATTTCGCTGAAGTCTTCATTGTGAGCAGCATATCTAGCAGTAAGCCAGTGTGGATCATTCAATAAACGCTCCAACACACTGTCCAAATGTAGAACAGTTCCTACAACAATAATCTTTCCTTTATCAGAAAGACAAGGAATTAGTGCTTTGAAGAACCAATTCCTAAACTTCTCACGCCTTTCCTTGTTCATAACGATTTCGTCATTCTCCAAATCGTCACAAACAATCAAATCAGGGCGCTTATTGCGCCATTTTAGGCCACGAACCTTCTGTTCAGAGCCTTTAGCCTCCACCCTAAACTGATAACCATCCTCAGTTTCAGCAATAATCAGGGTTTCAGTATCTTTACGTAGCTTGATGAGGCCGAATAGTCCTATCAAGTCCTCATTTTCAAGCAATTCAGCTTTCAGATCACCTAAAAACCGCTTAGCCTGTCCTTCAGTATCCGAAACAATAATCGCATATTGACGATCACGGAATAAAAGAGACGCCAAAAGAAATGATAGAGTTATACTTGTACTTTTGGCATGTGATCGTGGAGCTGCTATAGCTATTTTTTTGGCATTTTGACAGCATAACTGCCACAACTCCCGATGAAACTTCGGTATTGGTACTGGGCTGTCGAACCTAGGAGCTAATACACTCCCTGTAAATCCGTAAATTGTATCAGCGTCTAGTGCCACGTTTCTTCTTTTTCTTCATCTGAGCAGTACAAATAGCATAAGCGGAACTTTTGTCCCTCCCAGAAGCCCTGACTTTCTTCACACATCTCTCTAGTTTAGCTGGAGGCATTACTTCACCTTAGTGTTATACTTACGACCTTGCCAAGTAAATTCCTTCTTTCCAGCCTTCCTAGCAGAAGCAAAGGCTGCTCTAAAACTTTGAGCACTGCTACTACCCTTCTTATACACAGGATAGTCTCCACCCCCAGTTTTGCGCATAGATACTGGAGGTTCGTTCTTCGACAGAGGTTTACTCTTGGCGGTTGATGCCGTTTTACTTCTGGCAGGAGAGGTTTTAGATACATTCGACGGGGCGGAGCCCCTGACATTCGACGCGGCTCTGCCGCTGACATTCGACGGAGCTGCGCCGCTGGCACTTTTAGGCTTCTGCTTATCCCTATAAAATCTACTAGCCTGACCAAGAGTTAGAACATCCCCGATATCACTTGCCACGCCTAGCGTACGAATGCCTAAATCCTTTGCCAGAGTGCCCCCCTTCATCCCAAAACGCTTCTCATAGCTTTCAGTAGGAGTAGCGAGGCCCTGAGCCGCAGCAGTACCAAGAGTCAAAGGGACTGCGCCTTTAGCTAGAGTTTTTAGCCCCTTCTGCGCGAAAGTTTTAGTTTTTTTAACTGCCGTTCCAGCAGCTCTGCCCAAGCGTTCCGCCCTGCTCATAGCAGACTTGGCCGCAGCAGGCTTTGCTTTAGTTGCCCGTGCGCGTTTCTGTTCTTGAGGCGCTTTATCAGAGCCCTTAATGTATTTCTCAGGGTCCCCATATTTCTTGTCAAACTCCTTCAATTTTGCTGCTGAAGGTTTGTTACGACCTTTCTTAACGGGAGTTTTTTTGGTTGCCACTAGCTCTTTCTCCGTGCTGTCTTAGTACGCTCTTTTAGGAATTTCGTTATTACAATGTAAACATTTATTTTTTTCTGCGTGCATTTTTATCTCTGGGAAATGATCTATTTTTAGATGCAGATTGAATAAATGTTTTCCCCTTTGCCCCAGCTTTAGTGTGGGCTACGTCTTTTCCATCGCCTTTGGTAATTCTACCTTCCGCTTTAGCCTTTCTATTAGCCTTATTGTTTCTGGCTCGCTGGAGCTTTTGTTTTGGCTTTGAATGATACGACTCGTATTCTTTCTTATAATCACGCTTATAGCCCGGAGAATTAGGCATATTACTTGGCCTTCTTAGTAGCCATAGGCTTCTTATTCTTGCTCTTAGGAGCAAAGTCCTTCATGGG
>QZGF01000218.1_pt1 | contig 9682 bp, 10 predicted proteins | sample 1990021 | NCBI WGS metagenome assembly QZGF01 (sample SAMN10076523, study PRJNA491371) | Subsurface metagenome, whole genome shotgun sequencing project. | isolation source: subsurface fracture fluid from borehole BE326-BH2 | place: South Africa: Beatrix Gold Mine | collected 2015-06-18 | reverse complement strand
GACCGGATCCGCAACACCAAGCGCCAGGGCGGCCTCCTCGGCCCGACCCTCGAGCAGGGGCGTCTGATATGACCCCCACCCGCCCCGCGCTGAGGTGGCACGGTGGGAAGTGGATGCTCGCGCCGTGGATCATCGAGCACCTGCCGCCGCACCGGATCTACATGGAGCCCTATGGGGGGGGTGTTCCGTGCTGCTCCGTAAGCCACGCTCCTACGCCGAGGTCTACAACGACCTGGACGGCGAGGTCGTCAACTTCTTCCGCGTCCTCCAGTCGCCGCAGGCCCCCGAGCTCGTCCGGCTCCTCGAACTGACGCCCTTCGCGCGGGAGGAGTTCCACCGCGCCTACGAACCGACCGCCGACCCGCTCGAGCGCGCGCGGCGTATGGCGATCCGCTCGCACATGGGCTTCGGGTCAGACGCTGCCGGAAAAGGAATCGGGAAATGGGAGCGACCCGGCACCGGCTTCCGCGCCAACTCCAACCGTAGCGGCACCACGCCCGCGCGGGACTGGATGAACTACCCGCCGGTCCTGCGCTCGATCATCGCCCGGTTGCGCGGTGTCGTGATCGAGCACCGGGACGCCGTCGAATGCATGGCGCAGCACGACAGCCCCGATACGCTCTATTACGTGGATCCGCCCTACGTCCACGAGACGCGCTCGAAGCAACGCGGCACCTACGCGCACGAGATGACGGACGCGGACCACGCGCGGCTGCTCGACTACCTGCGCGGCGTCCGGGGCGCGGTCGTCCTGTCCGGCTACCGCCACCCGCTCTACGACGCCCTGGGCTGGGAGCGTGTCGAACGCAAGGCCTACGCTGACGGCGCCCGCGCCCGGACGGAGTGCCTTTGGTTGAACCCCCGCGCCGCCGAGTCGCAAGCGAGGCTGCTGTGACGCCGTGGAGCGTGTTCGTGGATGCGCGGCCGCGGCCGTGGAAGCGGTCGAAGGCGGGGCGCGCCGGGCGGCGGTTCACGCCCTGGACAGGGTTCCACCATCGGATCGTCTGGCGGGCTTCGCAGCAGCTCCCGGCGGAGCCCTTGTCGATCCCGCTGCGGATGATCGTCGAGTTCCGGTTCGCGCACTCGGCCGCGAGCCGGCGGCGGGGCGACTACTACATGGCGAACGTGCCGGACGGGGACCGAGAAGGGCGTCGGGGACCGGCTCGAGTACGCCGGCGTCCTGGCCGACGACCGATACATCGTCGAGACGATCAAGCGCAAAGTCTACACCGACGGCCCCGAGGGCGCGGCGATCATCCTAGAACCCGCCGACCCCCGCGACCGCATCGAAATCGTACGGGAGGCGCCATGAGCCGCGAGAGCTTTGCCGGGATGCGGGTCGAGGTCGGGGACGGGGAGAAGTTCCCGCGCGGGGCCATCGTCTACACGTCGCCGGACGGGTCCAACATTCACGGCGCGCACTTCGCGATGTATGGCACGGGAGCCATCTCGATCCCCTCGATCTACGTCTACCCCGACCAACCGGCGATTGAAACCGTAAACGCTTCCCAATCCCGCGATGCAAGCATGGTGAAAGAGGTCGTCGGGTTTTCTGTCGGATGGGTCGTAGGACTCGCGCTATTCATCGGCGCTGTGCATCTGCGAGATCGAATAACGCGCTGGCTCGCTGTGCGATCCGTGCGCGAGACTTTTCGCAAGCACCGGAGCGCGGCGGTCCTGGAGACCGGGGGCGTGGTGCAGTCGCGTCCGTTCTTGGTTGGAGAACGTGGGTGCGAGTTGGTCGAGCCGTGGCGGAAGGCGTGGAAGGGAACGCGGGTGACGTGCGGGTCCTGCGGCGCCCCGAAGTGGCAATCCGAACCCTGCGAATACTGCGGAGGCTGACGATGGACGGCAAGCAGGATTGCTCCGGCGACTTCCGGACGCGCGAGGGAGCGACATGGTGCCTGACCCACAACCGCTGGCGCACGTCTTGCGTTATCGAGCGCCTTGAATCCGAGCGCGACGAGGCGCGGGCCATCCTGAACGCCGAAAGGAGCCGTGCGAAGGCGGAAGCGTATCGACGTATCGCTTCATGCGTCCGGGTGAGTCTGCCTCCCACCAAGACCCCTTGGAGCAAGAGGCAGATTGCGCAATGGTGCGAGAGGGAGGCTGACAAGCTCGACGCCGCGGTTCGAGCTGGGGAGGGCGCACATGGATAGGGCGCAGATGATCATGGCGTGGAGAACGGGGCGGAGGCGATGCTCGGCTAAAATCGGAAATCTCTGTGACGTGCTCGCGGACACCGAAGGCATACGAAATTGCGCTTTCGACGATTGCCCAATTGTTGAAGCCATCACGAACGAGGGTGAGCACATGCTGCTCTTGAAGAAACGAGATGGCCGTCAGAACACGATGGGAGCAGGAGGCGAGAAATCGTGAGCCGAAGGGTGCCGCTGTTCGGGCGGATGCGGCGCGATTGGGAGGCGATGTATCGCGTCTGCCGCGCAGCCGATGAACTCATGCGCGTGGTGGACCTGCGGCTCGGAGAGGACGCGATCGCCTCACGGTGGCAGGGGCTTCGCGACTCGGTTGAGCGTATGCGAATCGCGCCAGACAAACCCTCGGGACACGCTTCGCCTGCGCGGGACCCGCACGGAATCGTTCTATTCGTGCCGAAAACGTAGCCACTTTTTAACGCGGTTGTCAGACGAGGGCAAAGGTCGAATCGTTGAACGACAGCCGCTTCGTCTTTATCATATTGCCATGAAGTACGGGGCTTCACTTTTCCAGAGGCCGCGTGGCTGACGGCCTCAACCCGAAGCAGCGGCTGTTCGTCTCCGAGTACCTCGTGGACAAGAGCGCGACGGCGGCCGCCGCGCGCGCGGGCTACTCCAAGAAGACGGCGCACTCGGTCGGGCCGCGCCTGTTGGAACATGCTGGAGTCCGCAAGGCCATCGACGAGGCCCTGAAGGCGCAGGAGAACCGCACCCTCGTCACGGCAGACCGGGTGATCCTCGAGCTCTCGCGCATTGCCTTGCTCGACCCGAAGACGCTGTTCGACGAGAACGGCCAACTGCTCCCGCTGGCCGAAATGCCGGAGGAGGCGCGGCGCGCCATCGCCAGCATCGAGATCGAATCGCCGAAGTCGCGGCCCGGCGCGACCGTGACGAAGATCCGGCTGTGGGACAAGCCGAAGGCCCTCGAGCTCATCGGCCGGCACCTGAAGATGTTCGTCGAGCGTGTGGCCCACGAGGGCAAGGACGGCGCGCCGCTCCCCGCGGCGACCATCGTCGCGCTGTCGAGCATGACGCCCGAGCAACTCCTGAAGACGATCGAGGCGACCGGAACGTGATCGGGGCGCTGCTCGCTCTGCTGCTCTCCGCGCCCACGGTCGCGCGCGCCCACGCCGCACCCGAGAAGCCCCGCCAGGTCGCGGTTCAGCCCGCGCCCCTCACCGCCGAGCAGCGGGCCGAGATCAACAAACAAGCGCGCCTCGAGCTCGCGCGCCAGGCGGCCGACCGCGGGGGCGGCCGACCGCGGGGACGTGCTGCTCTGGGGCCGGGCGCTGTTCCCCGAGGTCTTCACGATCGAGTTCTGCGAGGACCTGCACCGCTACCTCGTCTCGATCCGGCATGAGCCGTACGCGGCGACCGAGGCGCCGCGCGGCCACGCGAAGACGACCGTCGCCTGCTTCCTCGTCCCGCTCTACCAGGCGCTCAACGAGCCCGACACGTTCCGGCACTACCTGAACATCCAGGCCACCGAGCCGAAGGCGCTCGACATCAACCGCGCCATCAAGACCGAGATCGAGGAGAACGAGCTCCTGCGCGCCATGTACGGCGATCAGCGCGGATCGCGGTGGACCGATCAGCAGTTCGTCCTGCGCAACGGCGTCGTCTTCACGGCGAAGTCCGCCGGCCAGTCCCTGCGCGGCATTAAGTACCGGAGCCTGCGGCCGGACTACATCCTCGTGGATGACCTCTACGACGAGGACGAGGTCAACAACCTCGAGCAGACGAAGAAGATCAACGCCTGGTTCTGGGGCACCCTCTACCCCGCCCGCGCGAAGGTGCGCGCCTCCGTCGTCCACGTCCTCGGCACCGCCGCGAACAAGCTGGACATCCTCGAGGCCCTGAAGGCGAAGAAGCGGTGGGAGTCGAAGACGTTCCGGGCCATCACGAGCCACGAGAAGCGCACCGTCCTCTGGCCGGCGCTCAACACGTACGAGGACCTGATCGCGGAAGCCGAGGACATGCCGACCTCGATCTTCAACCGCGAGTATCAGAACGAGCGCCGCGACGACTCCGAGTCGATCATCAAAGAAGCCTGGATCCGCTACTACGACCCGGGCGAACTCGTCTTCAACGAGCGGCACATCCTGGTCGCCTCCGAGCTCGGCGTGGACCCGAGCATCGGCGCGAAGCCCGGGGCCGACGCCACCGGGGCTGTGCGGGTCCTCGTCACGCGCTACGCCGACGCACCGGCGGACGTCTTCAACTACTACGTCGAGGAGGCGAAAAACGAGCGCCTCTCTCTGAACAAGCGCGTCGAGATGGTGGACGGCATGGGCAAGACCTCAGCGCATCCCGTTCGCCGGGCGCACGTCGAGGGGATTTCCGGCTTTCAGGATTTCGTTTCGGAGCTCAAGCGGCTCACGAACATCCCCATTCGGCTCGTCGCGAAGGTGAAGGACAAGCTGACGAACCTCGAGAACAAGTCCGGCTATTTCGAGAACGGGCGCGTCTATATCTCGAAGCGCATCGACCCGAAGGTGCGCGAGATGCTCGTCGAGCAGTTGACGACGAATCACCCCACGCACGACGACCTGCGGGACGCCCTGCTCCTCGTTCTCCCCGAACTGAAGAAGCCCCAGCGGTGGGCGCCGGCGTGAAGCGGCTCTGGGGGCGGCTCAAGGCAGCGATCGCGCAGCGGGCGGCGATGAGCTTCCCGCGCATGTCGTCCTGGTTCTTCGGGTGGTACGACGTGAGCGCGTCCGACTACGAGCGCGCCGTCGGCGACGGGTTCGACTCGAACGTCCTCACCACGCCGATCCTCTGGATCGCCCGCGCGCTCCCCGAGGGCCGCTGGGCCGTCCGCCTCGACAAGCCGGACGGGACCTCGGAGAAGGACTACGCGCACCCGCTCGTCACGCTCCTGCTCCGGCCGAACCCCGCCTACTCCTGGCTGGGCCTGCTGTTCGCGACCCTGCTCTCGTACCTGACGAAGGGGACCGCCTACTGGCTCAAGGTCCGCGGCGCCCGCGGCCAGGTCGCGGAGTTGTGGTACCTCCCGCACTGGCTCGTCGAGCCCAAAGGCAACGAGCGCGAGTACCTGACCCACTACACGTACAAGCCCGGCTCGACCGCGATCCGGCTCGACCCCGCGAACGTGGTCGCCTTCCGCTACGGCCTCGACCCGCGCGACATGCGCATGGGCTTCGCGCCCTTGAAGCCGGTTCTGGCCGAGGTCTTCTCGGACGACGAGGCGCAGCGGCTCGTCGCCGCCCTGCTCAAGAACCGCGGCATCCCTGGCGTCCTCATCAGCCCCGACAAGGACGTGCCCGTCGGCGACGAGGACGCGCAGGCGATGAAGGCCTACGTCCACGAGCACACGACCGGGCCGCGGCGCGGGGAGCCGATGGTCCTGCGCGGGGCGACGAAGGTCAGCACGTTCGGGTTCACGCCGCAGGAGATGGACCTGGGCGCGATCCGCAACGTGCCCGAGGAACGCGTCTGTGCGGCGCTCGGGCTGCGCGCGTCCGTGGTCGGCTTCGGGACCGGGCTGCAGCAGACCAAGGTCGGCGCGACCATGGCCGAGGACGTGCGCCTCTCCTGGACGATGGGCGTCCTCCCCATCGCGCGGATGCTGGCCCTCGACATCACCCACCAACTCCTGCCCGACTTCGAGCCCAGCGAGGCGAAACGTGCGCGCCTGTCTGTCTGCTACGACTCGTCCGAGGTCGAGGCCCTCAAGCCCGACCGCGCGGCCGAGACGCAGGCCGCCCGGGAGGCCTACCAGGGCGGGATCGCCACGCGCGGCGAGGCGCGCAAGATGATCGGCCTCGAGGCCCGGCCCGAGGACGAGGTCCTCCTGGTGCCTATCGCCATGATCGAGGTCCCGCGCGAGCAGCCGATCGAGGAGCGCATCGCGCCCGCGCTCCCGGAGCCGGAGCCACCGCCCGCCGACCCGCCGCCCGCGGAGGGCGAGGAGGGGGAGGAGGACGACGAGGGCCGGAAGGCGCTGAAGCGCCGCCGGCTCACGCAGTTGCAGGCCCGGATCCTGCGCGCCCGCGCGGCGCTCGCGAAGCGCCGCATCCCCGCCTTCCAGGCCCGCACGGTCGAGCTGCTCGAGGACATGGGCGCGGACCTCGAAGCGGCCTACCGCCTCGCGCTGGCCCAGGAGAAGGCCGAGGGCTTCGACGCGAAGACCGCCGAGGACGAACTGCGCATCGAGCGCATCTTCGCCGCCTGGAACATGCCGAAGCACCGCCGGGAGTTCCGCTCTTTCTTCGGGCGCGAGTATTACGCGATCCACAACGAGCAGGCGGCCGTGTTGGCCGAGCTCGGGGTCGCCGTCAACCTCCCGGACAACGTGGCGGTGCAGATGCTCGCCGCGGGCAGCGCCCGCGCGGACAAGATGGCCCTCGACAAGCTCGCCCGCCAGCAGATGCGGGACATCCTCGCCGAGGCGCGCGAGGAAGGGCTGGGGATCGACGAGACGGCGCGGCGTCTGCGGGACTCCATCCCGGCCGGGCGCTACCGGGACAGCCGCACCCGCGCGCAGGTCATCGCGCGCACCGAGGTCCGCGAGGCGCAGACGCAGAGCGCCCTACTGGCGTACCGCGCCACCGAGGGCGTGGCGCAGGTGATGATGATCGACGGCCGCCTCGGCCCCACGGACGCCGATTGCGAGGCGATGGACGGCACGGTCGTCAGCTTCGAGGAGGCCCAGCGCCTTCTTGCCGAGGAGCACCCCAACGGGACGCGCGACATCGTCCCCGTTTTCCAGGAGGCCGCAGCATGATCGTCAGGAAAGGCATCCAGATCAAGGACGCGACCAAGACCGGGACCGTCGTCGCGGTCTTCGCGACCATGAACGTGATCGACAAGGACGGGGACATCACGCTCCCCGGGTTCTTCGGCAAGCAGGCCACGATCATGCTCCCCGCCCACCAGTGGGGGCACGTCCCGATCGGCAAGGGCGTCATCCAGGAGGCCGGCGAGCAGGCGGTCGCCGAGATGAAGATGAACCTGGACATCCCCGCGGCGAAGGACTGGCACTCCGCGATCATGTTCGACCTCGCCGAGGGCGGCGAGCCGCTGCAGGAGTACAGCTACGGCTTCACGATCCGCCCCGGCGGCTCCTCGCCGGGCGGGCAGGACGCGAGCGGGAAGGAAGCCTACCGCACCCTGCGGGCCACCCCGGACGGCAAGCCCGGGTGCATCGTCCACGAGGTCAGCCCCGTGGTCGTGGGCGCGGGCGAGGGGACCGGGACGCTCTCGGCGAAGGGGGCGAAGTTTTCCGATCAGGCCGAGTCGGCGCTGGCCGCCGTGGAGGACCTGATCGCGCGCGCGGGATCGCTTGCCGACCTGCGCAAGAAGGACGGCCGCGGGCTCTCCGCGGCTTCCGTGGAGAGGATCAAGACCCTGCGCGAGCGCCTCAAGCTCGCGGACAGCGCCTTCGCGCCTCTCCTGTCGGACGACGACGTGCGGCGAGCCGTGCGCGTCGAACTCGGCCGGTTCCTCCGAAACGAGGCCGGCGTCTAGGAAGGCAAGCGATGCTCAAGAAAAAGCTGGAAGAACTCGAGAAGGTCCGCACCACGCTGCGCAAGGTCTTCGATCAGGCCGGCGACGATCAGGACTTCGCGAAGGTCACGGAGCTCTCCGGCACGGTCGAGGAGAAGCTCGCCGAGGTGCGCAAGCTCAACGGCGTCATGGCGAAGCTCGGCAAGGAGATCGACGACTACCGCGTCGCCGATCAGGCGCGCGAGGCGCTCGAGAAGGCGGAGAAGGCCGAGGAGGAGCGCGTCCTCAAGGCGGGCCGCCCGAGCCTGCCCGGCAAGACGATCGAGGGGAAGGACTTCAAGCTCGATCAGACGCCCTTCGGCCACCGCATCATGAAGGCCGCGGGGCTCGAGTACGACCCCGAGCGCGAGATGTTCAAGCAGATCGCCGGCGGCGTCCGCCAGGGCGAGGGCTGCAAGGTCGTGAAGCTCGCGGGCTTCAACCTGAAGACCCTGTTCCAGCGGTCGGCCGGCTGGGACCCGGAAGTCCTGCGCACGGGCCGCCTGGTGGACTACGCCGTCCGCCCGATCCAGGTCCTCGACATCCTCCCGCTCGAGCGCACGACCTCGGACGGGATCAAGTACATGGACGAGACGACCCGCGACGAGTCGAACATCATCGAGAAGGCCGAGGGGAACCAGTACGGCGAGGCCGAGTTCGCGCTGACGGAGCGCGCGGTGACGATCGAGAAGATCCCTGCGTACGTCCCGGTGACGGACGAGCAGCTCGCCGACGTGGCGCAGGCGGAGTCGTACCTGAACAACCGCCTGCCCGAGGCCGTCCGGCGCCGCCTGGACTACCAGGCGCTGCACGGGACGGGCGTCACGCCGCTCATGCTGGGCGTCATCAACAAGACCGGCATCCAGGAGACCGCCGCGGCGGACGGGGACGCGACGGCGGATCACATCGCGCGCGCGATCAAGGACGTGTCGGTCACGGGCCGGGCGATCGCCTCGGCGATCATCATGCACCCGACCGACTACCTCAACGAGCGCCTCCGCAAGACGAAGGACGGCGCCTACGTCTGGGGCAACCCGTCCATGCCGGGCATCACGTCCATGTGGGGCCTGCCGATCGCGCAGGCGGACAGCCTCGCGGCCGGGAAGGCCATCGTGGGCGACTTCCGGCAGTACTGCGCGTTCGTCGAGCGCGAGGGGATGGTCGTCAAGATGGGCTGGGTGAACGACGACTTCATCAAGGGCCGCAACGCGATCGTGGCCTACCTGCGCGGGGCGTTCGTGTGGTACCGCGCGGCGGCGTTCAACTACATCACGCTCCCGGCGTAAAGCGTGCTGAGGACCCCGGTGGGGGAGGGCTTCGGCCCTCCCCCGCACGGGGGTGACGGTAGACCAAAGGAATGAGGTGAGACGATGAAAAAGTACATCAGCGCGGCGCTGGGTCTGCTGATCCTCGGCGCGTCCTCCGTGGCGGTCCTCGCGGAGAGCAAGAACAAGTTCCCCAAGGAACCCGGGGGGCTGGCGCACGAGAACCTGAAGTTCCAGGGCGTCAAGATCCTGCGGATCGATCAGACCGCGGACGCGAAGTCGCTCGTCGAGGGCGAGGGCTTCCTGGACTGGATGTGCGTCATCGGCGGCGTGACGGGGGCCTACTCGGCGGCCTTCGACACGAACATCGCCGGGGGCGCGCAGGCGAACCTCGCCGTGTTCGACTACTACATCAGCCCGAAGGTGGACACGACGATCTCCACCGGGAACCTGGGCGGGTGCTGGGTGCCGCCGGACCCGGTGAAGTTCGTCACCGGACTCTACGGGCGCCAGTCGGACGCGGGGCACACGACCCTGTTCGCCGTCCATTGCTCGGACGGCTCGAACCCCTGCACGATCGGGGAGTAACGCGGGTCGCGTGACCGTCGCAACGCTGAACCAGGCGGCCGGCCCCGCCCCTCACTATCGGGGGGCGGGGTCTGGCCCCGCTTCGGTCCGGAGCCCGCGCGCGCG
>QZGF01000386.1_pt1 | contig 9791 bp, 12 predicted proteins | sample 1990021 | NCBI WGS metagenome assembly QZGF01 (sample SAMN10076523, study PRJNA491371) | Subsurface metagenome, whole genome shotgun sequencing project. | isolation source: subsurface fracture fluid from borehole BE326-BH2 | place: South Africa: Beatrix Gold Mine | collected 2015-06-18 | reverse complement strand
ATGGCTACCTCCTAGTAGAGCGTGTACTCAACAAGCACGAAGCCGTTGGCACGCGCCGTGCCGGTCCCCAGGGTCGCTTCCTTCCAGGTCAGGTACTCGTCCTCGTCCACCGATGACAGCGAACCCGTGATGGGCACGTCGATGGCCTTGTACTTGCTGAGGGTGGCCGCCGCCGTCCCCGAGTTGTAGGTGGCGATGGTCGTGTTGGCCGTCCCCGACGTCCCCTTGTTGAGGACGTAGAAGTAGAAGCCCGCGGCTGTGCCCGTCACGATGTCCGTGTCGGGGAAGAACGAGACGCGCACGATCTGCGCGCGATTGTTCGGAAACCCGCCCAGGGCCAACTCCTGCCCGGCGTTGGCGGCGGGTCACGACCAGAACCATTGACGGCGGGACAAAGCAGTATATTGAGAGACTAGACCCTGAGTTCTATCCGAGTTCATCCGAGGACAAGGATGGTGCCTTCTTTGTCGATTGTGGCCTCTCATACAATGGGACCCCAATAACCCTTGTTTCCGGCCTCGACCACCTCAAGGGTGAAACGGTTTCGATTCTCGGTGACGGGTCCGTGCGAGCTCCAAAAGTCGTGAATAGTTCTGGGCAGATAACCCTGGATCGACCGGCCTCCGTTATCCATGTTGGTTTGCCGTACACCGCCAAGTTGCGATCCATTCGCTACGAGGCAGGGGGCAATGAAGGTACGTCGCAAACAAAGACTGGCCGGGTTCAACGCCTAGGATTGCGCCTACTCAATACGCTGGGCCTGAAGTTCGGACCTTCTGAGGACAAGCTTCAGGAGATTCAGTTCCGTATGGGCTTCCACAAGATGGACCAATCTCCGCCGCTGTTTACAGGCGACCAGGTGGTAAACTTCCCTGGAGACTACGACCGTAGCCGACAAGTTACGTTAGTCGCTGATCAACCCTATCCGTGCACGGTTACCGGTTTGGTGCCGTGGATGGTTGTGTACGAATAAGGAGGGCACATGGCTGTCGCTACGTCAACTGCTATGCTAGCCTCTACGGCAGCATCAGCATTCTCAAATATCTGGGCTGGGCAACAAGCTAAGGACGCTGCGTCGTTTAACGCGCGCCAGGCTGAATTGGACTCTGAACTTGCCAAGCAGCAGGCTGCGTTTGAGGAGCGTAATTTCCGGGCTGGGGTCGATCGCCTACTTGGGCAGCAGCGAGCTGGCTATGCCAAGGCTGGAGTTCAGATGACGGGTTCGGCCCTAGATGTGGCGCAAGATACCACCATGCAATCTGAGATGGATGCGCTACTTATTCGCTACAACGGCATACTCAAGTCGAATAGGTATCGGACACAAGCAGCTCTCCAACGACTTCAAGGGGCCTCAGCTCAGACGCAGGGGTTCATGAGCGCAACCGGTTCGATCTTGACAGGTTATGCCCGATGGAGTAATATGCAAGACCAGTTGAAGTCAAATGCCGCCTATCAGCCTATCTCAACCAACTCCGGGTCTGGGCTGAAGTTACCATCAGCCCCCAATCTCGATTACATGGGCGGCGGCCAGGGAGTGAGGATTAAATAATGCCAAAAATCGATACCTATCAGGCTCGCGGTTCATTGCAGGGTACTGGCAACAATCCGGACATGCGCCCGCTAAATACGGCGCAAGGACTTGCTGACATTGGCCAGGGTCTGGGTGCAGTCGCCAGGGCCTCACACGAAGCCGACTTGCGTGCAAAGGCTGAGTTTGAAAAACAGCAGGAGTACGACTCGCATCTGTGGTCAATCAACCAAATGACGGACTTCCGTAATCGCATGGTTGCGAAGATGGAAGATGATAAGAACTACACGCAGCCAGGAGCTGAGGGTTTTGCCCTGTCGCAGAATAAGGCTTACGAGGAGCTCCTCGGTGAAATGCGTCAGCAAGCCCCGAATACTCGGGCACAACAGCTGTTCGATGTTCAGGCGCGCCAGTTTCAAGATCAGTTCTTCGCAGCGGCTCTTACTTTTGAGGCACAAGAAAAGCAGCGTCACAGGGTGCAGACTACGGTCGACTATGCGAAGAAAGAATCACAAACTCTGCTGCTGAATCCGGACCTGTACACCTCCGTGGTCGTTCCACGGCTCGATTCGATCAATGCCATGAACGTTCCACCTAGCGTGAAAGATCGCTTGCGCGAGGAGGTGTCTTCGCGCTTCTCAGAGACGGTCGTGAGGGGCGTAGGCAACAAGAATCCTGGTGAGGCTCTGCGGATGCTGGATGCTGGAGAGTTCAACAAATTGCCTGGGTTCAATCTGTACGGAGACAAGCTGGATCGTCTGCGTTCACACCTGCTGTCGGCATCAAATCAGCTTCGGTCTGAGGCCACAACGCAATTGCGCATCGCTCTTGAGGACCACCTGGCTGACTACAGCGTCGGTAAGACCACTGAACCGCTTCCAACTGGATACAACCTAGGGCAGGTGAAAGATCTGCTCGGGCCTGCCGGCTATAAGCGCTACCAGGACCAGGTTGAAATCATGAGTCGTGAGAAGATCATCGCCCGTGAAATTCGGCACGGGGATCTTACTTCCACGGTTGAGCGACTGAAGGGTGAGCAGGTCTCCCAAAAAGCCCTTGTACCCTATGCCGAAACCATCACAAAGGCGTCCCGCGATACAGGTGTAGACGCTGGGGTACTCGCCGCGCAGATCATGGCGGAGTCAAGCGGTAACCCGAAGGCTCGTAATGACAAGACGTCAACTGGGCAGCCCTCGCTTGGCATCAGTCAGTTTCAACCGGCAACGGCCAAGCAGTATGGCGTCAACACTGACGATCCGCACTCGAGCATTGCTGGTCAAGCCCGTTACATGAGGGATCTGCTAAACCAATTTGGTGGAGATTACGCCAAAGCCCTTGCCGCGTACAACTGGGGCCAGGGTCGCGTGTCCAAGGCTGTTGAGAAGTACGGCGCTGACTGGATGAGCAACGTCCCCGCTGAAACTCAAACGTACGTCAAAAAAATTTTATCGTCAAGCCCAAATGGAGTGGCTGGGGCCAAAATTGCTGGAGCTATTACCGAAATGCTCCAAGCAGAGGCCAAGCTGCGAGCAACTGATCCAGCCACCGCAGCTGAACGAAATGCCACTGAACTCGACCCAACTAACTATCCAGGGCAGCCCATTGCTAGTCGGGTTGCTACTCGTATTGCTATTCAGCAAAATCAGTTTAAACTGCCGGAGTTTCAACAGCGACTTCTCACGAAGGATGAAGCTCAGGGATACGTAAAGCGTATCAAGGATGCTGGGACACTGGATGAAGCCCAACAGATCATGACTCAGATACAGCAAGAGTTTGTCGGGCAAAATCAATCCCCGCAGAACAAGCGCATGTATGCCAAGTTCATGGGTGAGCTGTATGCCAATGGCTTGGACAAGGGCTACATGTTCCTTGACTTTACCCGTACGCAGGCGTATGGCAACATGTTTGCTCAAGCCCTTAAGTCAAAGTCCGAGGAAGAAGTCACCGCTGGTATGCCCCCTGAGCGTGTGAAAGAAGTCCGTAACGCGCTGACGTCGAATCAAGAGTATCAGCAATTCCTGAACATGCTTGCTGTTACGGGTGGTACCGCCGGCGGCGAGTATGCTGGCACATTTGCTAAGACCATGGAGCGCGCAGCCTTTCTAGCGGCTCGTGACCCCAAGACGTCTGGTAGCGATCTGGTTAAATCTATGGTTGAGGATCTGGTCAAGAAGCAGCTGACCGTCAATGGGACGTACTACGTGCCTACGCGAGATCCGTACACGCACCAGGGGTATGATCCCCAGCGAGTGGATAAGATTTTATCTCGCGCAGCTGAGACCTGGAAAACACCGAGTGGCGAGAGCTTCAAGCCAGTGGTGAAGTCGGCCAATCCGCACCTGTCGCCAGCCTACACAGAAGAATCGATTAAGGATGCGCGTAACCTCGTTTGGCTAACCAATGAGGACGGTTCGGGCGTCTATCGCGCAGTCAAGGCTAAGGGGGCACCAGGGCTGTTTGTGCCCATCATGGATGAGAAGGGCCGCAGGTACGAGATTCGTTTTTCTGATACGGACTTCCTCAACGCAATGCTCGATGGGCGGGCGGCTACCGGCAAGGTTACGGGAGTTAAGTAATGGGAACCCTCTTCCTCCCCGCCGCGCAGAACGATCAGGAGATGCAGGCTGACCTGCAGTCTCAGTTGTCGCCATCTGTCGGACGGACCTACAGTCAAGTCTACAACTTTGATGTCCTGGAAGGCTTTACTGGGGCGATGGTTAAGCAGCACGCGCTGAATGACATTGCCAATACTGGCGAGAAATTGTCGGTTGATCAGTTGCGCAAAGAGTACGCGGATGGCTTGGTAAACTTCGATAGGCCATTAACCAGGGCACAAGCTGAATTAATTCGTGACCGTAAGCGCGAGGAGATACAGCGCCAGGACATCTGGCAACGTGCTGAGGGTTGGGCTACGGCCTCTCGGGAGTTACCGCCTCACTGGCTGCTGGGGTTGTTGATCCTGTCGGTACGGCCGTGGGCATTGTAGTCGCGCCAGCTAAGGGCATCCAGATGCTAGGCGGGTTACGAGCTATGGCAGCGTCGTCCTCGTTGGCCCATAGAGCCCTTGGAATCGCTGGCCTCACGGCTGTTGATGCTGCTATCGGTAACGCGGTTCTGGAACCCTACAACCTGTACTCTCATCAGCAGTACTACGCTGATTATACCATGGCGGATTCGCTGGCGAACGTGGTATTTGGCGGTGTATTTGGTGGCGCCCTTGTGGTGGAGCCGTAGTTATTGGGAGGGGCCTCAGCCACGTCGGCAAGTGGACGCCTGAATGGCTACGTGGAAAACAAGAGGCGACACATGAAACGGCCTTACATACCGCCGTTGCCCAAGTGCTTGACGGGCGTCCTGTGCAAGTGGAGCCAATTCTGCGGTCCGACCCCAATCTGCGAATGGCAGAAGGTCACCCTGTACAGACCCATGAAATGGCGGGCCCGCGGGTAGACGAATCAACGCCGCCTCCACATGTGCAAGACCCAAATGCCCCAGCAATGGATATACCTTTACCAAAAGACCTTGCTGGCGCTAAGCCGATAGCGCGTGAGGCTAAGTTACAATCCGCCGGTGTGCCTGTCCTAAGAGACGCAGTACCCGAGACTACCGGCAGAGTTGCTCGATCAACCCCTGGCGTACAACCTGACAGCATGGAGTTTACTGCGGCCTCTGGTAAGGAAGTTCTGGATCAGGCCAAGCAGTACATGGAGTCTCCGCGCACAGGGGCCGCTGACGATGTGGCTGAGAATTTTGACGCTGAGATTCAGGCTACCCACAAGGATACGGCTGAATACTACGAGCCAGCGGCTAAGACTCGCAAGATGATGGAACTTGAGAAAGAGATTGCCTACCAGCAAGAACGTCTTGCGCAGGAGCACGGGGACGTTCAGGTTGATGGCTTGAAACAGGCCGATGAAGCCCTAACAAAAGCAGATGACTTGCGAGCAGCCATGGTTGAAGGCCTGTCTTGCTTGCTAAGGAAATAACATGGCTCAAAAGAAACCAGCAGCTCAAAAGGCAGGATACGCCGGTTGTATTGACGCAATTCGTCAATCCGCCGGTGAATGGCTATCTGAGAAGGATGCCGAAGTCCTGCTTGAGGAAATCGACAAGGTCGTGCAACGCAACCGCACGAAGGGTAAGCTTGAGTCCATTGAAGATCAAGTGCTCAATGCCATTGACGGTGCGGTAAACTCCATGAAGGAGGCCGCTCTCATCGAGAAACGCAACGCTCTGATCAACACAAGAATCAAGGAGCAAGTTTACGGCTACCTGGACAACTTTCAGGATAAGGCTGAAGGCTTGCTGTCATACCTTGGCGGTGGCGTGAAGCTGCGCCAAGGCGGTAAGTTGTCAATCAATGCCCGTGAAAAGGCTATAGTGAACGGCGTACTTGGCAAGATGATCAACAGCCTGGAGCAAAAAGGGCTGTTGCCATTCTTCACTACGGGCTCGATTGACGATGACATTGCTCGCGAATTGTGGGCACTTGGCGAAGGTCGCGCCGGCCTCGAAAAACCAAGAAGCACTTGGAATCGCCCAAGTTATCCATGCCGCGCAGACTGAGTTGGTAGGCAGGCAGAACCGAGCTGGGGCGTACATTCGCATGATGCCTGGATATATCGTTCGTCAGTCCCACGACGTCGGTCGTATTCGCGCTGCAGGGCAAGAGGCCTGGACTCAATTTGTTCTTCCGTTGCTGAATGAGGAAAAGACTTTCGGTAACATGGAAGCAGCCCCATTCCTTGAGGAGGCCTACAAGGGATTTTCTACCGGCCTACATATGAAGCAAACCGGTGAAGCTGCCGCTGACGATGTGGCTGCGCTACTTGGATTTACAGGTCCAGGTAATCTGGCCAAGAAGATCAGCGCCAACCGAGTGCTGCACTTTAAGGACGCAGACTCTTGGCTGAAGTATAACAAGGCTTTCGGCCAAGGAAGTCTTCGTGAGTCCATTCTGTGGGGGGTTGAATCTGCCGCCAAGAATCTGGCCTTGATGGAAGGCTTCGGCACAAACCCCGAATCGATGTTCAAGACGCTAATTGGCGAGTTGAAGGAAGCTTCGCGTAACGACCCAGAGGCGTTTGATAAGCTGAACAACTGGTCGCTCGAAGCGCTCTACAAGCAGATTGACGGCTCGGCGCGTATTCCTGCAAATCGTACATTGGCCGCCTGGGGCTCCGGGATTCGTGTACTTCAGAACATGGCTAAGTTGGGCTCGGCTGTTTTGTCGTCAATCACTGACATCCCGTTCCAAGCAGCCGCGCTAAAGTACAACGGCGTTAGTCTGTTTGCTGCGTACTCAAACGCCTTTGCCAACGTGCTGCGCGGGCGTGGCGATGCTGAGCAGAAGGAAATCGCTCGACTAGTGGGTTCTGGCTTCCAGGGCATTTTGTCAGACATCGCTAGCCGCTTTGCTGCTGAGGATAATATCCCGGGGGGCATGGCCAAGCTTCAGCAAAACTTCAAGCTCAACTTGATGAACTGGTGGAATGACGCACACAAGTCTGGCGTTGCCGTCATGCTGTCTAACCATCTTGGCGGCCTGAAGGATATGGACTTCGCAACGCTGCCAGATGCTACCAAGCGGATGTTCAAGCTCTACGACATCAACGAGCGTGAATGGAACGCCATTCGTTCTACGGCCTGGGAACGTGATGGCGACTGGTATCTTACCCCCGACCGTATTGCCGGATTAGACGAGTCTCGGATGAAAGAGGTCTATGGTCTTAGTAGTCTAGACCTATCCTCCGAGTCCTCCCGTGAATTGAGGAAACTAAGGGATAGCCTAGAAGTCAAATTTAGGACCTATTTGACCGACCAAATTGAAACAGCTATTCCCCACCCTGATGCCCGCGTCCAAAGCTTACTAACCCTTGGAACCCAGGCAGGTACTCTATTGGGTGAAGCGATTCGTTTTGTGATGCAGTTCAAGTCGTTCCCAATTGCGGTGCTTCGTCGTGGTATAGCACCGTTCATCTATGGCAAGGGGGCTGAATCGCTCAGTGAAGCCCTGTTTAAGGGCAAGGCTGACTATGCTGGATTGGCCCATATCATGGTAGCGTCTACCGTGTTTGGTTATCTTGCGATGGTTGCCAAGGATACGGTGCGAGGTCGTACCCCCAAGGATCCGACTGATCTGAAGACGATTGTCGCTGCGATGGCACAAGGCGGTGGTCTGGGAATCTATGGAGACTTCATATTCGGTGAGTTTAACAAGTACGGGCATTCTGCAATTGCCACCCTGTCTGGACCAACGGTTGGGCAGTTCGAGGATCTTGCTCGCCTGTACTCTCGCGCTAAGGATGGGGACTCTGTCGCAGGGCAATCTTTGCGCTTCCTCATGAATAACACACCGTTTGCAAATCTATTCTATACGCGCGCGGCCTTGGACTATCTATTCCTGTACAACCTACAGGAGACGGTTAACCCGGGCTACTTAAGCCGGATGGAGCAGCGCATTCAACGTGAGAGTGCTCAACACTATTACCTACCGCCGACCCAAGTTATTCCGTACGGTGGCAGATAATTTCCGAGCACTAATGCTAATAAACATGGTACAATCAATAATAACATCGGAGTAAAGTATATGGCAAACGGGACCGAAGACCTGGCTGTTCAACTAGCAAAGCTGCAAGAGCAGGTTGCGAGTATAGCCGCCTCGGTGGAGGATGTCCGGACCTCAGTTCGTGAGGTGCTATCGCTTGATCGTACGATCGCAGAACTGAGCGTGATGCACCGCCAGCAGACTACGGAGATTGCCCAGCAATGGACTCGCATTGACGCGATGAAGGGGGCAATTGATGGTACGGACAGAAAGACGGATGAGTGGGTCAACAAGGCGCGCGGTGCGTGGTTCACAGCTGTGATCCTCGGTGGGCTTGCTCAGATTGCGGTCATTGCCATGATTGGCTGGGTCTTCACGCACGTTAACCTGGCCGAGGACCAACTCCACCTGCTGCAGTACCGCGTCCAGCAACTTGAGCAAAAGGTAAAGCCATGACAATTTCGACCACCACTCGGACTGTTACCCATAGCGGCAATGGGGTGGCGGTCAATTTCGCTTATCCGTTTAAGATTGCGGACCAGGTTGACCTGCTCGTCTACGTCAAATCCGGTTCGGTTTTCGTCCTTAAATCCCTTGGAGCCGATTACACCGTTTCAGGGGTTGGTAGCCCATCTGGTGGAACGGTCTCGTTCACGGCAGCCCCAGCCGTCGGCACTGGCAATGTACGCTTCTTGCGCCGTACCGCGTTGACGCAGCTGGTTGATTACATCACCAACGACGATTTTCCAGCGGAGATTCATGAGGCAGCTCTCGACAAGTTGACGATGGCCGTTCAGGATTATCTCGGCGACTCGATGACGGTAGATCCAACTGCTGACTTCTGGGATGCTGAGTCCAAGGTTATTAAGAACGTTGCCGATCCGGTGGATGCTCAGGACGCGGCCACCCTGGCCTATGGCGAGGCAAATTGGGGTGGAGTGGCGGCAGCTAGTGCCGCGGCCAGTGCTTCTGCCGCAGCAACTAGCGCCTCGAATGCAAATACTTCAGCCAGTGGAGCGGCTGGCAGCGCTGCCGCTGCGCTGGCATCACAAGAAGCGGCGGCCACCAGTGCAGCCGAAGCCGCTGCCAGCGCTGCCAGCGTTAACCCTGCTAACTTGGTGCAGGTTACTGGCGACCAGACCATTGGCGGTGTCAAGACATTCAGTAGCCCGCCTGTGGTGCCGGCTGATTCCTTTTCGTTTGCGCAGCTCTTCAAAACATCCCCACCGGCACCATCCTAGGCCGCTCTAGCGCAGGCGATGGGGATGTGGAGGCGTTGACCACTATACCGTCCGGGGTGAGCGTTCCGGCTGCGCAGCTCACGGGGGATGTGGCAGCGGCTCGCATCGCCAACGCGATCAACGCCACCGGCTCCGCTCCCATCTACGCCTGCCGCGCATGGGTGAACTTCAACGGCACTGGCACGGTGGCTATTCGTGCGAGTGGGAATGTATCGAGCATTACGGATAACGGTGTGGGGGATTACACGATCAATTTTGCGATAGAGATGCCGGATGCGAACTACGCGGTTTTGGTTACGGGCAACGCTGGTGCTGATGACACAGCGGCGGCCCGCAACAACTACTACTCTGGGCGCGCCGTAGATTCTTTGGCGGCCCGCGTCTCATCGTGGGACGCCAGCAACGCCGCTGAAGATGCTGCAGTGGTGAGTGTCGCAATATTTAGATAAAGGACAAACATGACACAACTAATAAT
>QZGF01000109.1_pt1 | contig 9793 bp, 8 predicted proteins | sample 1990021 | NCBI WGS metagenome assembly QZGF01 (sample SAMN10076523, study PRJNA491371) | Subsurface metagenome, whole genome shotgun sequencing project. | isolation source: subsurface fracture fluid from borehole BE326-BH2 | place: South Africa: Beatrix Gold Mine | collected 2015-06-18 | reverse complement strand
TACCGTTTTGCCTCCGCCCCTCGCGCCGCCATATAGGATTTCCATCTCCGGGCGGATGAGGAGTTCGGTCTGGGGGCCGGGTTGGGGATAGAGGAAGGGCTGATAGCCTTCGGGGAGAGAGGTTTCGGGAGAGGCGAAGAAGATGGAGGGATGAGAAGAGGCTTTGGATTTGGTGTGTTGGCGGGCCATCCTGCCGCTCCTCATAGTAACCAACGATCTCCAAACATTTTTCTTGGCTGTATCTCAATCGCCGACACTGATTGGTATGGATTGGCAGACACTAGGTTCCGTATCGACACATAAGCAGTCCTATCGGTAACCACGAATGGCAGATCCACAAAACCCCCGGTGAAGCGAGCGGTTCCAACAAGCCGATTGACGGGATAGCTGGCGAAGGGAAGCGTTCCCTGGATGTCGTAATCCGCCAGGAAATCACTGTCTGTAAGAGTCCCGGCTCCGGTATTGATGGACGTATAGAGTTTCAGATTGTAGAGACCATTTGGCATATACCATCTGAAGATCAGGTCATCATAGGTATACTTGGTAGCGGAATAAACCGTATTTGCCGCGCCACCTGTCCAAACTCCCGAAGATCCGCCATAGCCACGCATCCGCGCGTATTGTGCTCCCCACCATTTATGGCCCTTGGAATCCGTGAAACTCGGGGACGAGTATCCCGGCATCATGCGGATGACCCCATTCCCATTGCCGTCCGCGTCGGGCCAGACCAGGATGTCGATATAGGCCTTTGCGGAGGAATCGGCAATGCTGGTAATTGTGATTCGCGTAGAACTCGGAGTAGAAAGTCCGGTAGGAGATTCGTAGATCCCTGTAGACGAGAGATTGCCTAGAGATGGTGACATGGCCCACGTCAGGCCAGTGTTGGCGGTTCCGGTGACCCAGGCGGTGAGAGGAATCTGCATACCGGCCATGATCGTCATTGCAGTATCCGGCACGCCTACGGCTACCCCCTGAAGCACGACCCTCGCCTTTCCCACCTGCGCCGAGCTATCGGTCGCTACTACTTCCGCATACTGGGATGGCGTAACATAGCCATTCGAAAGACTTACCGCTCCACTGTTGACGTCTGGGGTTTGCAGGCTGGACTCATCTACTACCTCAAAATCATCATCCGGGACACCTGGGCTAAGCTGAATCTCAGCTAATGCCGACTGCACGCTGGAGTCCAGCATCACATCACCGTCCACCTGAATCCCCCAACTGGTTCCGCCATCGGTGAGGAACATACCGTAGCGCTTGAGGGCCAACAGAAACATCTGGGCAGTAGCGGAGAAACCGGAGATGTCAATGGCAGCTTTCAGCCTTGCCCGCATCCCGAACTTCCAACAATCTCCCGTACAATTTGGAACCGAGGAGGCGGCCTTCGCGGGCCAAATATAGCTCGGGTTGATGTAGCCATTCGCCATGGTGAAGCGGAGAGCATGTTTGATTTCTCCCGCCTGAAGATCGGAGGCTTTCACGACAAGCGGCTGGAGGTACATCGAAGCTGCATCAGTAGCTCCATTGCTGGATATGGATGTATCGGGGAGAGAGAAACCATTGGAGTACTTGATCCCGGATTGGGCCGTGCAAGTAGGGCAGGATTCCGGGATGGTTGCCTCCCCGGCGCTATAGGCATTGTATACATCAGTAAATTCGCAGGTTTCGCGATTCACTGTCACATGATGGCGATCGACTCCCGAGAAAGGCGCGGTGAAGACTCCGCTTTCGCGATAGAGACTGGGCCAGACTGGAATCTGAAAGTTGCCGTCTCGCGCGGATGTATAGAAGAAATGCTGCGCGGTGGCCGTAAGGGAGTTGTCAATGACGTTGGTGCTCCAGGAAGGCTGCATGGTAATGTTGATCACCCCGGTAAGGGCGATGATCGCCGCCGAAGTCGAGAGCACCGGGAGGGCGTCGATGCGCGTATTGAAAACGTGGTCTGGCGGAAGCATCTGGCAAGGACCGGATTTCTGCTGCACGATGATCGAGGCGGGTGCGGTGTAGTTGCCCGAGGAATCGATGCTGCCCGCGCTGCCCGCGGTGAGACTCCAAACATAGGGAGGTATCCCTCCGCTGGCATTGCATGTGACTTGCTGCCCAATGGTAGCGGATGGACATGTCACAGTGACCTGTCCCGGCAAGACTTGCAAAAGCAGAAGGCTAGAAAGAAGTAATCGCGCCAAGCATCACCTTTCCCTTTGCGCAATACGGAATGGGCCACGGGGATTCCCCATCGTTGCCCATGCACTGGAGGTCGCGGCGGCTGGAGATTCTTCCCGAGAGGGTCCAGAGCGCCATTGCCTTCGCGGGGTAATCATCACTTGCCCCCGTGGAGGCATCAGTCACCTTCGCGCCCCATGCAACCATGTGACGCAGATAGTAGGCAGTAGCGTATTCCCAGCAGGGGCCGCCGGAACATCCGGTGAGCCACGTCGCGCCGTTGCCGGGGCGGGTGGTAGACGCCGAAGTGTGCGCCGCTAGAGCCCGGTAGAGCACGGTTTTTCCCTGCCAGATGGATTGGGAGTCACTCACGATATCTCCCACAGCGTAAGACGTGCTCGCCGCCCAAGCCCCCGCAGTGGCAGTATAGCCAAGCCAATCGGAGGCGGCGGTAGCGAACGTCCGCGTGAGATCTGCGAATTGCGCCGCGGCAACAGTGGTGATGTTGGTGTCGTTCGCGCCCCACCCGCTTGCCGCCGAGAGCATCATGTTGTACCCGTTGTGGCCATTCGTGCAGGCATTGACCCCGGTAGAGGCAGTGGCTACACCAAGATTGTAGTTGCATCCCGCGGCCGAGCAGACATCGTTCGGATTAGCAGAATTCGTCGAGCAGGGTGCCGTCGCAGTATCGTAAACCTTTGTGACATCAGCCGCGCCTCCATAGGCCATGGAGGTGTTGTTCTGAAAGGTCACGCTCCCGGCCCAATGCACTGAGGTTTCCAAATCAAGAGCCGAGTATGTGGTAGAGAGATTGAAATTTCGCTTATAAATATGGCTGTCGGTTCCACCTGGAGCAGCGATGCCGAGATCGGTAATCAGGTCGCCTGTAGAGGTATTGTCGCGATTGAGTTCATTCGCGTTGGATTGGAGCGTCAAGGTTTTCCCTTGGGACGACTGCGCGAGAATGAAACAATCTCCAGTTGCGTCAGATCCCAATAACCCGCAGACGTTGTAGCTCGCCGTGGTATTCGTGGTGTTGCCTTGCGTGGAGAGCGAGTTTTGGTTCGTTACGGATTGACCGCTTACGATGTAGTTGTAGGCAACGGTGGGGGCATTGGCCTTGATACCGGCAGATTGGGCATTCTTGAGGACAAAATTCCCTACTACCTCTGTAAGTTCCCTGCCTGCAACAGCATTGTCCCAGCCAATAGCCCGCAAAGACCCCGAGGAGGAGTAGACATAGTTACCGTCGATCGTGCAACTCGTGCAATCCGTAGAGGATGATCCGAATGCGGCCCCCTGGATGACGTTCTCGGTGAACTGCCGGACCCCGGATGTGAGAGCCGTCGTATAGGTCTGGAAATAGACAGCCGGGTCCATCAAGGAATTGGTGATAATAGACCGATGGAGGCGATGAGTCGAACTTCCAGTCATCGCCGTGTTGATATTCATGTTAAGACGGCCGCATGAATCGAAGGTTGAATACTGGATGTCGGCTGTGGCATTCGGATTGTTGCTCCCATCCGGCTCCACGACGAAAGCGGGAACGGAAGCGGTGCCGAGTTTTGAGACGGCGACATATTTGAGAGTGATATTGCCGCCACCGAATCCAAACCCGCGCTCGGTGAAGGCTCCATTGGTTGCCCCCACTGATGCGATGAGGCAGTTGCCGCGCTTCCAATATGAAGAATCGAAAAGCCCCGGCGTGTTGCCAAGGTTGGAGTTGGCGAGAGAGATGTAGTTCTCTCCTCCGTAACTCACCCGCCATCCAATGCCATAGGTAGTTCCGTTGGCCCAGGCTGGCATTGCAGAGGCGTCTGTGCAATCGGCCACAAAGCTACGGGGATTCCCGTTCTGGGTCTGGCCGATTGCGTAGGATGTCCCACTTCCGTTACTGTCGATAAGCAGTACCGTCGAGGGTCCCATGCTAACCGCCGTACAGACCGTACAAGTGGTCTGCCCTACGATACCCAAGTCGCCTTGGAGGGTAAGGATGGTGGGGGCCGTAGCGGTACCTGATGCGAGCGTAAGGGAGCCAGTGGCGTTGATAGTTCCGTTGGCGGTGTTGTTTGCGGCGGATTGGCCGATCGTAATGGACGTAGAGGCGGGGATAGTAAGGCGGTATCCAGTGCCGACCGTGAAGGTATAGGTATTGCCGCCGCCATTGTTGGGATAGGTGGAGTTGCACGAGGTCCATGCCGTCGTGTCAGTCCACGTTCGGGCTCCGGTAGCGCCAGTATTGGTACAGGCAAAATTTACCGCCCATGCGGGAGCGGCCAGCATCAGAATCGCGGCTAAAAGTCTCATCGTCACACCTCAGTAGGTCAGGCTCATCCGCAGCAATGTAAGGGTTCCGCCGCTTGGGGCAGTGGGAGTCCACCAGATATAGAGATCTGCCGGACTAGAGGGGGTGCCTGTGCAGGTAACGGATTGCGTGCTGGAATAGATTGATTTCGTGGAGGCTATCGTGGTGAGGCTGATCGGCGTTAGGGAGGTCTGACTAGGATTATCGACGCTCGAGCCTGCCGCCACGCAAGCATAGGCAAGGGCCATACTCCCTGCGTTGATCCCGTCCGTGGAGCGCACTTCGGCAATAAACTGCACACTCGGATTGGTCGAGGTCACTGGGGTGATCGAGAGTAGCGCCGATCCCGTGGTGTTCGCCGTCACGGTGAGAGCCGCTCGCTGATGCGTAGCGTCCGTGGAGGCAAACACCATATTGGTGAGCGCCGTATAATTCATGTTCCAGGCGCTTACGCCTGCTTGCGTCACTCCCTGGAAATTATATGTCCTGCTGGTTGCTCCTCCGGACGCTGCTATTGTTACCTCCGTTCTGCCCTTTGTGAGTGTCACGTTGGTTCCGGCTACGATGCGGTTGCAGAGCGCCTCGTAGTTTGTGCCGTCGGAGGTGATGAGGCAGAACTCGCCCAGATCGATTGCCTGAGAGGCGGCGCCGGAGATAGTGGAGATGGTGGGAGTGACAGTGGCCGTGCCTGCCCCGGCGTTTTTGATGTAGGCATACCAGCCCGAGGGGAAGGATGCGCCGGCCTGGGGGAGGGTGATGGCCTTGGTTCCGGCATTGGTGAGGATGATGACCTTGGCGCGATCCGCGGAATCGACGGTATAGGTAGTGCCGGATTGGGTGTTTGGGATGGCCACTGGAGTATAGGAGCCTCCGCCCCCAGCCGGGCCAAGGCAATCCGGGAGGCCCGTGATGGGATTGATGGTGACATTGCACTGGGCCCCCAATATTTGGACCCCCAGGAGTATCAACAGGATGAGCAATGAAGTCCGGGCTATCATTTCTTTTGTTCCTTCCTGGCTTCTGGAGATGGGGATTGGCAGGCCCATCCCCCGCCGGAATCTTGCGTCAGAGTGGCTTTGGGACCTTTGCTGGTTCGGCACTCCTCCAGCACCTGGGCTTTCAGGCTCAGGATCTGGATTTGGATGTCCTTTACCTGGAGCATCAGGGCCTGGGTCTTGAGGGCATAGGAATTGATTTGGGATTCCAAATCCTTCACCTGAGGCCCAAGGGAGTCCAGGATCTTGATTCCTGATTTGAGACTTGCCTCGGGATCCGGAGACTTGGAGGTAGGGATGGATTTGTCCTCTGCCCATAGGCATCCCAGGAGGAGGAGGAGTAGGAAGCTGGATTTCATGACTTTGGTGTCCTTAGCGGTATTCGATGGTTGCGGCAGTGGGATCGGTGCAGAGGGAGGAGGTAAGGCCCTGAGGGCCCAGGGCCCAGGTGAGGGTGATGAGATTGGAAAAGCCGTCGTAGGTGAGGCGCTGGATGGCCCAGATATTGAGGGTTGTGCGAGGGGCATTGGTGGTGACGGTAGCCGTGCCGGACCAGGCTGCGATGCCCACGCCATCGAAGGCTGTGCCTGTGGTTGGGGAGAGGAGCTGGAAGGTATTGGCATCTACGGCCGAAAGGATCCAGGTGCCATTGATGGCCGCCCAGGCCGTGGGGGCGCCGGAGATGGTGACCTTGGGTCTTCCTAGGGCGCCGGGGCCCGTGACGAAGAAGCCATGGGAGGTGGAAGTGAAGACTGCGGGAGTAGCGGAAGTGGCGGAGGAGATAGTGAAGGTGGAGGTTTGGCGGCCCGGAGAGGTCGTCATGCAGATATAGGTGAGATTGGAGCCGGAGTAGAAGAATAGCTTCTGATACGGCACCACCGGAGGCCCCTGGGATAGATTGACATTGACGCCTTCTTGCCCCCAGGCCCCCAGAGGAGCCATGAAGACAATCAGGATCAGCCACACCAGGACCCTGAGTATAGGACGCGCAAGGGGGGAATGGGGACGATGGAGATCTGGGAGGGTCATGGTCATAGCATATCCCCCCTATCGGGCTGGAGGCAATCCCCGAGACCCCAAGGGCGCCATCCTGGCCATCTCGGCCATCTTTAGCGTCCCTTGGAGCCCGCAGGCGCTAGTATGATTCGCGATCCTCACTGGTTGCAGAGGATACCCGCCATCCGCAATGGATGGAATTCCCTCTACCCTACCATCCACTCCGACCCTAGGGCAATCCCCTCGGGCCCCAAGGCATCAGGATCCTGGCGAGGTGGGAATGGTAGCGCAGCCGGGGCAAATGTGGGGAGATAGCCATCGCCGCGGATCGCCTGGACTTGCCATCTTGCCACAATTCACGCAATACCTCACTTCCAAGGTCTCTACTGGTCCTGATGATGGAGGCTCCATAGGATAAATCGCAATGAGAATAACGGGAGTTGGAGTCGGGATCATTGGGTTTCCTCTTCTTGGGCCTCCAGTAGCTCGCGAGCGTGGATGGCTTCGAGATTGAGGGTGGGGGCGGATACCATCTGGGCTATCTCCGCCGGGGATTTGCCCGCCAGGGTCGGCATCATGATGACTTGCACTCCCCCTCCTGGGCTCCCTGATGCCATGCCGCCCTGGCCGGGGGGCTGGATCTCGCGCGTGATTTCACCCCGGAGGCGGATATTGGCATGGAGAGATTCGATGATTTTGGCAGCCCCATCGACATCCTGGGCCTCCACTACTTTCTCCAGGAGGGGCTTGGCGGCCTCGAATACCTCATCCGTACGGCCCAGGGTGGAGGCGGCAAGGCGGGTGGCAGCGGCCCCGGCGAGAACCTCCTTGGCCTTCTCGCGCCGGGAGCCCAGGCAATTCTTCATATGCCGATTGAGCGTCGATCTGGGGATGGAGAAGATGGCGGCGATTTGAGGCATCGTGATGTCCCGGGTGAGGATGTGATGGTCGATGATGTCCGATTGGGCATGATTGCATACGGAGCACTTGGAGACCCAATTGACCTTCCCTACTTCAATCTTTGCCATCCTAAGCCTCCGCCACATGCCACATATCCAGACCATTATGGGGCTTACGTACTACTTGCTTGGCCTCGTGGAGCTTTTTCATTCTGGCCCAGGCATTCTGATACCGGAGCTTGGAATCTTTTTGGCCGGGATAAAGCCTATCCCCAATTTTCGCGGTAGTGAGTGGACCGTTCCGTAGTACCGCTATTACATCCTCGCCTGAAGCTCGCGCCACGGGAACTGCCGCCTCGGATGGTTCTGGGAATGTGGGAGCCTTAGCCTCCTTGTGGAGATGAGCCTTATTGGCTTGAGCCGCATCTAGGGCCTTAGGGGCTTCCCGAAATAACATCCGGAAGATGTCACTCGGGATCAGATAGGGCAGATTATCGATCAGAGCCGCATGAAATTCCCGCCCGTCCACCATGATCCGCTCCGCTACTGCCGCTACATCCATGGATACATACCTCATCTCATTTCTCCCCTTTCTCTCCGGCATTAGTCTCGTCCAATATGGCCTCTTCATCCAATATGGCATCTATGGCATCTAGGCTCTCGCGGATGCCCGAGGGATCCGAGGGGCCGGGGGCCTGGATTTGGCGGATAGGGCCGGGGGCGGGGACGGGAGCAATAGGGACATCGGGGGAGGGAGGGGCGTAATCCAGGATGAGGTGGATGAGGTTCTGGTTGCGGACCCAGGAGAGGAAGCGGCGGCGGGTGGCGGGAGAGAGACGGGTGCGCTCGCGCTCCCAGTCGGAGATGGTGATGGGATTGAGGCGCAGGATCCTGGCGAAATCCGCCTGACTCAGCCCCATCACCAGCCTCACACTCCTCACGATAGGGCCCTGATGCCTATCCAGGATGGCATCCGCGGGATCGGCCATGGCCGCCGGCCGCGCCACATCCTTCCTGGCATCCCCCTTCAGGATCTCATTGACATACATCCTCGAGATTCCCATCTGCCGGGCGATGGAGGACTTGGTATGCCCGGCCAGGAAGAGATGACAGACTTCCTGGATCTTATGGTCGGGCAGGATCATCTCAGGCTCCTTCCTGGCCACCATGAGGATTGTGGTGAATTTTGCATATTGGTAGTGTAAGGTGATTGGGTGGAGGTGTCAAGTGAGGAAAAGTGTTGACACTTCGCCCTGGCGGCATCATGATTATATTTCGATCAGGACAAAATCGGCCCCATGGATCTCATTTCTCGCGCAAATCCCCAACTCTACGCCAAAAATTCCCCTGGCGTATACTCCGAATCCCTCCCCACGGATCCCAAGGGCCACAGGAGTCCTCATGATACCCGGGGGCCAAGCGGATGGGAGGATGGGTGGGGGGCATTCGAGGCCCCGCCATCTCCCGGGATGCCGGGGGGTGGGGGGATGATGGAGGCCCTGGGGGAATGGAATAAGGCCGCGAGGCATATTTTGGGGTGGTATCACGATCCCGATATGGAAGCCATCCGGATCTGCTCCGCCATCGCCCTCAGCCACTACGCTACAGCCGAAAAGGCCACCTGGACCTTCCTGATTGGGGAATCCGGCACAGGCAAGACCGATCTTTGCATCAAGGCCTTCTCGGGACTGCCGAAACGTAGAGTATTGAGTGAGATTTCGGCGAAAGCCTTCCAATCCGGGATGGGAAATGGGGATAATTCCCTCCTTCGCCGATCTGGGCATGGGGAATTATGGTTATTCAAGGACTTCACCACCATCCTCTCGGAGCGTGATGACGATAGGAAGAAGATCATAGGGACCCTGAGGGAGATATGGGACGGCGAAGTCTCCAAGGAAACCGGTGGCTTGGCCCAGAGGGTGCCCTGGAAGGGCAAAATAACCTGCATCATCGCCTGCACGCCCGCCCTGGAGAGGTATTGGGGGGTTTATAGGGAGATGGGAGAGAGATTCCTGATCACCCGGTGGCGGGAACCCAGGGATATCCGGGCCGCATTGGCGTCGATGCGATGGCATAGGGGCAATGAGAAGGAGATAGAGGCCAGCCTGAAGAGGCTGATGGGCAACTGGATCTCGACGTCGAAGGCCCAGGAACCCCTGGCGGAGAATGCCGAGGGAGATGATAGGCTGATGTCTCTGGCTATCCTGGCTTCCCGCTTCCGGGTCACCCCCCACCGCGACCACAATCATCGTATCACCGATATCCCTAGGCCCGAATTCCCTTCCCGCCTCATATCTGGCGCCAGGGCCGTGCGGGACTATCATGCCCGATTGTTCCGGAAGCCCTGTCCCGATGCGGCCGATTGCAGGCTGGCCGAGCGGATCCTCTGGAACACCATTCCTAGGCGCCGTCTGCAACTCATCGAGGCCCTTCCG
>QZGF01000108.1_pt1 | contig 9897 bp, 7 predicted proteins | sample 1990021 | NCBI WGS metagenome assembly QZGF01 (sample SAMN10076523, study PRJNA491371) | Subsurface metagenome, whole genome shotgun sequencing project. | isolation source: subsurface fracture fluid from borehole BE326-BH2 | place: South Africa: Beatrix Gold Mine | collected 2015-06-18 | reverse complement strand
AGGTGCCAGTTTTCCATATAGAAGCACAAGGCCCCTTTTTTCTTGCCGCCCCTCTGCACCGCCCGCACCGCCGAATCAATAATGTGCATAAAAGGAATAGGTCCGGAAGAAACGGTATTGTTGGAACGCAGAAGCGAACCTTCCGCCCGCAATTTAGTGACGGAAAGCCCGATCCCTCCGGTGGCTTTAGAGAGGAGAAGCACATCCGAAACAGTTTTGCCGATATGTTCCATATTGTCTTCCATTTCCAAAAGGAAACAATTGGAAAGCCGGGGGTGGGGAGAGCCAGCCCCGATGTTAGTGGAACCGGCGGAGAGATATTCCAGTTTAGACATTTTGCCATAGAATTTTTTTGCCCACTCGGTAGGATTTTTTTCTTTTAAGGACATACCCATGGACACCCGCATCCAGAAATATTGGGGAGTTTCCATAGGCCACTGCCGCTCGTCTTTCAAGAGATAGCGGTCCTGCATGGTGGAAAGGCCGGAGAATTTGTAAAGCTCATCTCGCTCCGGGTCCAAAACACGGGCAAGTTCTTCCAGGTCAAAGAGACTAAGAAAACGCTTGTCCAAATATCCTCCTTTTACCGCTTTCTCCACATATACTTTAAAATACTCGGCGTGCAGTTTAGCGAACGCTTCGCGGGAAATATTGCCCGCTTCTCCATCCGGGTCGTAATCGCCGATGACTTTCTTGTAAATAGTTTTGAGCAGCAAACGGGTGGCAATCTTGTCAAACTCCAGGTCATACTGAGTATTCTGCAGGGCCGCGTTTATGGTGGCCATATCCAATTCCTCGGTGGTAATTCCGTCGTACAAAGTGAGTTTGGTTTCGGTGGCGATCTGAATCACCTTGCTGATCGGATCGGAAAGCCCGTAACAAGCTCTCTCAATTGATTTATTGATGCGATCGGCATTAAAGGAAACCCTGGTCCCGTCTCTTTTGGTTATGCTTAAACTCATGTCTCACAATTATACGCTGCTCATGAGGGCGGGCAAGGTGTGGAAAAAACAGAACTGGTATAATAAAAATATGTCAACCTCGGCCCGGAAAAACACCTCAAAAATAATGGTTTTCGGAACCTTTGACGGAGTGCATGCGGGGCATCTTCATTTTTTCCGCGAGGCCAGACGGCTCTCCACCCACCCGTTTCTGATAGTTTCCATCGCCCGGGACGCGAATGTGAGAAGAATAAAAGGAAAACGGCCCCGGTTCGGAGAGAAAAAAAGAGCCGCTTTGGTTAAAAAGACCGGTTTAGCGGACAAAGTGGTGCTTGGAGGGCTTAAAAATCATATTCCGCACATAATAAAAGAGCGTCCGGATATTGTAGCCCTGGGGTATGACCAGAAGGCCTACGTTAAAAACCTAAAAAAAGATTTGCCAAAGAAAAATATAGAAAAGACTTGTTATTGGAAACTCCTTTGTTAAAAAATATAAAAATGCACAATATGAAAAACAATTGGAAGATGTCCATAAGCGGGGCGTAAACCAGCTGGTTTTTGAATATGGGCTCAAAACTTAAAAAAAACGGCGGAAGGAGTGCCAATAACTTATTCGAAAATATCTGAAGGCTTAAGAAATATAAAAACAGTAACGATAAGACAGCACTCAATAAAATAAAAGTGCTGTCATTATTAAATATTAAAGCGGACAACCCGATTATGTATTTCCCCAAAGGAGGGGCATCCGGTATAACAAGAACCAGATTTGTTCCTTGAATAAGTTTTCCGCCCGCATAAGAGAAGACTGTTTCGTCGGGAATCCAACCTTTAGGATTTTTGTTAACGTACTGTGAGCCCAAGAAAACTTTTTCAAGCCCTGAAAAATTTTGCCAGTAGTTTGAGGAAAAATATTTACTGCGTAAATTCCAAACCGTGTTGCCTACGTTTAAAAAAATTACCGCAAGAAGAATTAAAAAAATGACTTTTTCAATAGCTTTTGATTTTTGACTTTTGAGTTTTAACTTTGCTTCTTGTGCCATTGCCAAGCGGTTTTAACAATTGTTTCCAAATCGGAATGTTTTGGGGAAAAATTTAATTCATTTTGAATTTTAGAAGGATCTGCTATTAACGTTTCTGCGTCCCCCGGCCTTCTTCCGGTTTCCTCAACCGTCAAAGTTTTACCTGAAACTTTTTTTACCATTTCTATAACTTCCTTATTTGAATATCCGTTTCCCGTCCCTACGTTATATACGATAAAACCTTTATCTTTTAAAAGTTTTTCTATTGCCAAAACATGAGCCTCTACTAAATCCAAAACATGAATATAGTCCCGAACGCATGTTCCGTCTTTTGTCTTATAATCTGTTCCGAATAATTTAAAACTTTCGTTCTTTAATATCGCCTCTATTATCTTAGGAATAATATGAGTTTCCGGATTATGTTTTTCACCCAAACTTGCGTCCAAAGCAGCACCCGAAGCATTAAAATATCTTAAAGCGGCAGAATTCAATCCGTGACTTTTTTGGTACCAATCCATAATTTTTTCAACCATTAATTTGCTCTCTCCGTAAGGATTTTCCGGATTTTTTGGATGGTCTTCGGGAATAGGCAATTTTTGGGGATTTCCATAAACCCCCGCAGTTGAAGAAAAGATAAAATTGTCCGTTTTGGTTTTTACCATCTCTTCCATCAAGTTTAGCGAGGAAAAAACATTGTTTTGAAAATAAATATACGGATTTTTAACAGACTCTCCCATGGAAATAAAACCTGCAAAATGAATTACGGCATCAAACTTATTCTCCGAGAATAATTTGGAAACAAAACTTCTGTCTAAAAGGTTTCCTTCATAAAATTTAGCTCTTTGGTCAACCGACTCCTTATGACCCCTTTCAAGACTGTCAACGACAACAACTTCGTATCCTCTTTCAAGAAGATTTTTAACCATAAAACTTCCGATATATCCGGCCCCACCAGTAACTAGTATTTTCATAACACCCTCATTCTCTCCATTATATAATTTTTAAGTGAAAATGTTGACTTTAACTGGTTTTTATCAAGCCAACCTATTAAATCGTCGTATACTGATTGTTGATTAACACTTATCCAAATTTTCCTGTTTTTGGCAAAATCTTCTTTTTTTGCTTTGGATATATCTATTACAAGTAAACCTTTTCTCTCTATTACGGGAAATCCCTGTGGGCACCCTTTGCCGTCGCAGCTTAAAGCGATTTTTTTTCCTTTAGAATCGGAATTATTATCAAATGTCATTACAAAAGCCAAAGGCATAGTTAAGTTATAAAATTTGTATTGATAGTCATAAAGCGAAAACTTTTGATTGGGATATTTTTCCGAAAGAGATTTTGAAACTTTTTTAAATTCCGGGAGAGGGCTTTTGTAACTTAACGTCGGAACTACAAAAGTAAGATTTGATAAAACTATGAAAATCAGAATAAAAATAGAAGAAAGTTTTAAAAATTTAATTTTTGATGAATAAATTTCATATACAAAAAAAGATGTAAAAATCAGTATAAAAGGCAGAAAATACAAAAGATATCCCTCTGACCTTTCTCCTCTGTAATACCTGTTGATTAAAATCAATATAAAAAATATTCCTCCGAAAACTATAAATTCCCTGTTCAACTTTTTTTTAAAAAAAGCATATAAAAAGGAAACTACGCTTGCTGCAAGCAAAGCAAGTCCTACAAAAGAAAAATTACCTACGACAAAAGACCAATATGAAGGAAAATCTCTAAACAAAAACAATCTCCAGCTGTTAGGAACATAAATTCTATACTGTCCTATAAGAAAATAGTCCATTATATTCCTTATATTGGCAAAACCCTGGTGCGAATCCCAGTAAAGTAAGGGTAAAGACGGAATTAAAAAACCTAAAAAAGCAAAAAGTAAAGCAATTCCGCGTTGTTTAAAATTTAATGTAAATATTAAAAAAAACGCCGGAAAAAATATGAATAAATTTATTGCCTGGTAGTGCATACTTAACGCCAAACCGATAAAAATTCCCATCAAAAAAGAATAAATCTGTTTTTTCTTTTTCCATAACAACAACAAACAAATTAATGTTAAAGTTGTAAACGTTGCTACAAAGGTATGCGGACCTAAGGCAAGAGCCCTAACCACAAGCTGCGGCGAAAACGCCGCTAGAATGCCGATTATTATTGAAAATTTATCATCTACCAGAATTTTCCCAAGATACATTAATAAACCTACGGTAATAATACTCAAGATTTCCATCAAAACCCAGGGAGCACTAATTAGAAAAGGTAAAATTAAATAAGAAAGCATTATAAACCAGTAATATATTCCTCCGAATACAAAAGGCCCCGCGGAACTAAACGGACCCATTAACGGCAATTGGTGCATTTTTATCGCCTCAAGAGCTATCATTGCGTCTCTTGCGTCGTCTCCTCCCAATCCCCACCTACCGGGAAAATTCCAAAGTCTTATTAGCGATGCGATTACAATAACTAACGCGGCAAAAAATTTATATTGCCCTATGTATTTTATATAAGAAACGGGGAACCTGAGCGCTGAGAAAAGGGAGAAGGTAAAACCCTGCCATCCGTCCATAAAACCCTTGTGTCTAAAATAAGTCGTCAAAAACCAATGTCCAGGTTTTGCGACTAAATAAGCAAAAGCATAAAATAATTTTAAAAAAATATTTTTGTTCTTTTGTTCCTCCCTTATTTGAGTTGCAAATAAATCGTTATATAAATTCCATTTTTTTAAGTAATGGCGGAAACTTTCATAAGAATAATGAAGCAAAGCATTTTTTAAATAACCCACTTTACCTTCTACCTCTGCTTGTTCATGTACGTCTTTTTGGGGAAGTCTTCCCTTCCCGTTTTTGTAAAATCTCAATGTATAATCGGGGTACTGCCCGCCTTTTAGTAAAAATCTTCCCAGGAAAAGATTTTTTCTCGGCATCCAAAATCCATTGTAATCAAGATACCGACCTCGTAGGTCATTACCCTGAGACCTACGAGGTCTAGGCTCTAAGACCTCTTTTATCTCCTGAGCCAACTCGGGGGATACGTGTTCGTCGGCGTCCAGTTGCAAAACCCAATCTTTAGTTGCCATGTCTATTGCCATTTGTTTATTTATATGAAAGTTGGGTTTATTTGTTGTTACTTTTACTTTTGCTCCGTATTTTTTGGCAATTTCTACCGTTTTATCCGAAGAGGTTCCGTCAACGATAATAATTTCGTCGGCTAAATCTTTAATGCTGTCAAGACAGGAGGACAAATTTTTCTCTTCGTTATAAGTTGCCAACACTACCGATAGTGTCTGCCCTTTGTTATTTTTTTTTACCATAACTTTTCTTAAAATAGTTACTTCCTCTGCTCCAATGATTTAAATCATTGTATCAAAATATTTATTGAAAGTTTTTATTCCTTATACGTGCGTTTAGGTCTTAAAAATTTGAAAATGGTAAAACCTAATAGGATAAAAATGACGGTGATAGAAATCGCATCCGCAAAAGCTCTTAATTTTGTTTCTTTATAGGCTGCCTCAACAATGTAACTTCCCTTTTCTAAGCTAAACAGCATTACTCCCCTATAAGTCATATTTTGAAATTCAATATTTTGAACTTTTCCGTTTGCTTTTACCTCCCAACCCGGAAAATAAAGTGTATTTTCTTCAAGCAATGTTTTCTTGTTAACCGTAACCTGGTATTTATGGTACGTGGAAGTTCTTTGAAGTTCCTTTATCCGAGCGCTTCCGTCAATTACTTCCAAATGCGCTTTTGGCCTTTTTTCCATAAACCTTACAGACCAAATAGGAGCACTTTCTCCCGTGTCCGTTGTCCCGTTATAAATTCCTGTATAAAAACTTACGGGTTTGTATAAGTATCCTTTCGGATACCAATAGAAACTGCTGATAAATAAAATAATTGAAATAATTACAATAGTTAAAATAGTTAAAGATTTTGCGTTAATTTTGTCTGAAATTGCTTCAAGCAATAAAGCTCCCAAAACAGAAGTTGTAAATACAACAATTGCCAAAAACCTCCATGGAAACTGAAAATTCTGAAGAAGAATTATTCTTTCCCAGATAAAATTTGAAATAGGAAGCATTATGAAAATGGACAATAAAGAAAAAACAATAAGCACTAAAATAAGATACAAATTGTATTTATCTTTTTTGAGTTTGTAAAAGGTAAAGGGATAAAGAAGCAATGCGAGCCACTGAAAAAGACCGAATTGAACTGTAAATTGTCCGCTCCCCCCGTAACTCCACGGACCGTAAATTAATTTTCCGAATGAAACAAAACTTTGCACATATGTTCCTTTGGTGACGATATTTCTCAGAGTGTATTTCCCTTCCAAAAGCGCGGGAATCCAGAAAAATGCCGAAAGGGCAAAGCCAAGAAGGATTAATGATAAATGATTAATGATTAATGATTTACGATTCTTTGATAGATAAATTAGGAGAGCTGAATAAAAAATGATGACGGGAACAAACATCAGGCTTATTGCGTTATGAGCCAAAATTAAAAGAGCAAGGCTTACTTCTCCTAAGATTGTATATTTATAATCAGTTTTTTTATAGAGTCTATAAATAAAAAACAAAACCAGCGGCACAAATGCAAAAGCCAAATTTTCGCCTATATCTCCCCGCACATATGTTTCGACAAATCTGTAAGGGGCATAGGTGTATAAAACCGCTCCAAAAAGCGCTGAAAATTTGGAAGTAAATTGTGAAAGCCACAAATACATGAAAAATAAAGAAAAAACCACTCCCAAACCAAAAACAATTTTTGTGGAATCCACCAAAGAAAAGCCGGTAAAATGAAAAAACGAAGCTGTATAGGAGGGAAGCGGATACAAAAATTCAAGTATCGGATGGCCGTATCCCCAATTTAAATTTTCCGCCCAACGGGGGATGACGTTTCCCTCTGAAAGACTCTGATAAAAATTGGCTATTCTAACAACATGATCCTGCCCGTCATGGGTCCAGGGAAGCCCGGAATGGAATAAAGAAATTATAGGCAAAACTGCAAGAACAATAAATATTAATATAAATATTTTATTTTTAAACTTAACCATTTTGAATTCTCTTTTGAACAATAAACCCGTTTGGAAGAGTAACGGTACTTTCTATTTTACCTGATTTTATCACCGTTTCGAGCCAACCTTTATAACTCCAGGGCTTATCCCAGTCGGGTTGTATTAAAAGATAAAAAGTGCCTCTTTTTTCTCCATATGGAACATAGCCGTATTTTTTCTGTCCGTACCACCAAATAAGATAATCATAAGGATAAGTATAAACAGGAGGAGAAAAAACAAGTAAGCCGAAAGGTTTGCCTTTTGCGTCTTTATAAATATAATCTATAGCATCAATTTCTCCTTTCAGCTTAGCTGTTCCTCCGTAATCCGAATAATCATAAACAGAGGTTTTTATTGCGCTTACAAAACCTGCAAAGAAAAATATAAATATCAAAATAAAGGGCAAAAGCCTAAGGTAAATATTCTTTAATTTAAAGAAAGCATAAACAATATAAGAAAAAAGAAAAATGTAACTGAGTGTTAAATCTGTCAGGTAATAATTCCAGATAGTGTTTTTAAGGAAAGAAAATACAAAAAAATTAACAGGTATCAAAAAAATTAAGAAATAAAGAAAATATTTTAAATTATTATTTTTTTCTTTATTTAAAAAATACACCGATAAAATAATTGTTAAGATAAAAAGGATTAATGCAAAATAAAAATTGTTTAAAGAAAAAGTATCCTTAAAATTATAAATAAAATATTTAATATGATCCGGAATAAAAGATAAGAGAGACTGCCCGGAGGAAGAATTTTGATTTGTTAAATAATTCAATACTCCTCTTAAACCCATAAACCCGTGCCTTATTTCAAAAAAAATCATTGGAAGAAAAGCTAATACAAAACCTGAGAAAAGAAATAAATAATTTTTTATATTTTTCTTAAAAAGAAAAACACTGTAAAGTAAAAGTGCCAAAGACATTGGAACTGCAATGGCAAACTCGAAGTTATAAACAAAAGCGGCAAAAAACGCGGCGAAAAAAATAGTTAATTTATTCTTGCTGTTAATAAAGTAAGTAAAATATAAAGAAAGCATGATAAAAAAAGTAGGAGGATTCGGACTCCATTGAAACCTCGATTGAGAAACTAGTGACGGGGATACGGAAATAAGAAAGGCAAGCAGTAATCCAAAATATCTTCCGTAAATTTTTTCTCCGAAAAAATATCCAAACGCAACGGTCAGTAAGCCCAAAAAAAACATCATCCAAACAGGACCGACAGGATTTCCGTTAAATAAAATAAACGGAATTGTAAGCATATAATAATACATTGGTCCGTGGAAAAGTCCTATTATTCCTGCCCCGCTTGCACCCAATTCGGTGCCAATTAATCTTAGCTTATGGTCTACAACTATATTTTTTGCAGCTATCATTTCCCTTCCCTGATCAATTCCGAATATTGGATTGCCGTTTAAAACCTCAACAGAACGGGGGAATACAGAAAGAAAAACAATTATAAATACTATGAATGCAAAAAAATATTTTTTATTTATCTTTTGAAACATATACCTCAATTCCTTTTTGTCTCATGTAATAGTAGTATAAATAAGATTCCGGAACTCCCACCCCAAATTCAATTCTCTTTCCTTCATTAACCGCCTGTTTTGCTGTTTGTTCTCTTTTGTAAAGATTTCCGGGATCTTTATAGGGAATAAAATTAACAAATCCATAAATAGAATAAGCTACAAGAAAAATTATAACCAATCCTTTTGCGGCAATATATCTAACATTCCAAAAAAGATAAATAAAATAGGAAAGGATTATTAAAACTATGAATCTGTTTATTATAAAATAATAGTCGCTTATTTCCCCGCTGTAAGTAGTAAATACAATCCACGGAACCATAAACCAAAGAAAAATTAAATACAGAAATTTAAATTTCCCGGATGCTTTGGTTTTTAACCAATACACCAAAAAAAACAGAGGAAGTATTAATATCTTAAGCGGTTTAATTTTGTCCAAAACTAAATACGGATCAAATTGAATTATAGCGTCTCCTGTAATTTGCAGCATTCTTTTTAAATGAAAACCATGATAATAAGTTGAAAGATAGGATGTCGCGGTCGAATTAGCAGACCTTTCTGTTAACAAGTAAATTATATTGGGTATAAGCCAAATAATAAAAAATGGCAAAGAAAGAAAAATATATTTAAAAGTTTCTTTTTTTCTTGGAAAAAGAGGTAAAGACAAAATTATTATTATTGGAAAAAATATTGCGGTAAAATGGAGGTTAAAAGCAAACCCTACAAAAATAGCAAGAGGGATTAATTTTTTTATGTCTCCCAAAATAACTTTATATAAAAGATAAAAAATTATTAAAGATATTGCAGGAAGCAATTGAACCGGCCATTGAATACCGTCAAAAAGAATGGTTTTAAAATTAAATGAATTCAATAAAAGCGCTATTATTGCAAATTCCATGGAAAACAATTTTTTTGAAACATAGAATATTACCCAGAAAGTAAATATTCCTGTTGCAACAGAAATAGCAAGAGAAGCTGCGGGATGAAGGTCAAATATCCAATAAAAAAAGGCAACAATATAATAATACGCAGGACCAATAAATATACCGCTGTTTGCTTTGGCAACCATACCAACAAACGGAAATTGATTATTTACTATCAAGTTTTTGGCAGCCCACGCGTTATCGACCTGATCATAACCGAAGGGATTTTTTAGGTTCATCTGGTAGAAGCGTAAAAACAGCTCAAAGAGAAAAATCACCAGAATAAGAAGCATTACCTTATTCTTCGAAATCCATTTCATAAATCTTAAATCATAAATTTTAAATCCGGATTGATTTTTTATCATAAAATTAATTAACCAATCTGGTTTGAACAATTATTCCCCCTTTTATTTTTTCCGATTTTATAATTTTTCCATCCCCCT
>QZGF01000106.1_pt1 | contig 10062 bp, 10 predicted proteins | sample 1990021 | NCBI WGS metagenome assembly QZGF01 (sample SAMN10076523, study PRJNA491371) | Subsurface metagenome, whole genome shotgun sequencing project. | isolation source: subsurface fracture fluid from borehole BE326-BH2 | place: South Africa: Beatrix Gold Mine | collected 2015-06-18 | reverse complement strand
ACTAGATTCCGCACCTAGTGTTTTCGGGGATACCTATGGGCATCCGGGTTACAATTATTATCTTGCTGCCGATGGACCTTTGCTTGGGAATAAGTCTGGTTATTCGTACACTGATCCTGAGGGGGTAGATATTCGCGCCCATATTTGGCAAGGTGCCTTCTCGACAAACGGGGATGTAAATAACCCATACCTTTGGACTGAATATGAAGCGGTGAATAATGCGTGCGCGTCAACCCGCGCCATCGGTGAACCTCTGTTCTCCCTGCGGGAAGGTTTCGCCAATTACAACAATAAGAGTCCGATTCCTGTTAATATTGATGAATCTGTTTTCAGTGTCGTTAGCCGCATTTGCAACCGGTCACGCGGACTCGGAACGGTTGCGGTAAAATGGGCCGATCAACCAAACGGGCAGATTCGCGTGTGGCTAGGGGTTACTCCGCTAAACGATACGTCAATTGCCTTCACCTATATCAACGGCGACGGCGGGCAGGTTGACGGGGCTTCCGGATTTACCGATTTTGGAACCGGTAGGAGCCTCAGTTACAAGAATTCCGAAACTGATCCTCTCGACCTCACCGGGGACCATCGCAACCTAGATAATCTGTTTTTCCTCGGGACTCAGGAGGGGCAGCTTTACGATTACGTTGAAACGCACGGTGAACATATTGAAATGGCTTTCACCGCTTCTCTTGAAGATTGTACGGACGGAATGGCCGGTATTTATACGGAGGCTAGTCAATTCGCTTGGGCTCCACGGTGGAACACGGCAGAGCGTGATATATTTGAAGGGCTCGACGTTAGCCAGCGTGTCATGGATCGATACCGTCATATTTACCAAGCATTCGGGTTGCCGCGTAAGTGGCGCGGGGAAGCCAAGGACGGAAAGGGCGCGAACCCGCACCGCATCGATGTTCGATGCAAGGACGATGGTACGTTGTGGCAGCCGGGGCTACTTAGTCTTTCCGATACTTCTCCGAATTCCTGTGAATTCCTTTCGTACCTTCCATTTTACGATGCATTCAAATATGACGTAACGTATCCGCCTAAGAGACTCGACAATAGCCCATCAAACGGCATGCCGAATCGTCGCCCGTGCCAAGTCTATTTGCGAGTTACTGAGGGGGCGTTAGATAGGTGGTTTCTGCCTGACGGTGCGCTGCCGTCAACTGTTGTTGATAAATTCCAATGGCCCGACCAATATGGCAATTTCTGTCCGACATTGAGCATTGGTCCGGATTACGTCTTTGCCGATTCACAGTATTTCCGCCAATATGGTCAACGTCTGTTTGCCGACGTTGCCAGGGACGCCACGCTTCCGGACGATAGGAAATTGAATGCGCAGCGTGACGTTACAAAATTGGCATTTACGGTTGCCATAAAGCTGCCTTACCGCTTGTCGTTTGTGAGTGCGCCAGGGGTTGCGGATTTGAATGCCCGTCTTTCTCTATACCCTGCCGGGTATTTCAAGGATTGGAAAAAGGCCAAGCGCAAGCGCAGCATTTACGTTCCTAACGCTCATTTGTGGTGCGCCTCGGGCTCAACGATTTGGGACCTTCAACAAACGTTGAATGCAGACGCGGAGGAAGGTATGCTTGCGCTCCGCGCCCCCATGGGTGCGACGGCAACCGGTATTGCGGTGATTCGTGATGACCGCATGCGCGTTCAATTCTTTCATCAGATTGCCTCTTATTGGTATCTCAACCTCCGCAAGCGTCTGCGCTTCGGGCAGGCATATTGCGGACTCATTCCGTTCCAAAAGGACGTTGGCGGAACCCCGACAACGGATTACCCCGTTCAAATCAATGACCATATTGAATTGGCACAAATCAACGGTGCGGAGCAAACCATAAGCACCAATTGTACGTCCGTCAAATACAACCATCAGACCCAAACAACCGTTTGGGAAACTGATTACTTTGACTTGGAGTTTAGACTGTGAATCACGAAATAGCGACCCTACAACGGGATATTCAGCGGCTCAAGCAAGACATGGCCTTGCGGCCAATTCGCGTACCTACTCGCGGAGGGGCGGTATCCCTGCCTTCCAGAATTCGCATAGGGAGAGGGAATTCCGTTTATATCGCTGGTGCGTTTGCTGTATATGGGAGTAAGCCCGGTCAAAATCCTACCTCTGTTTCGGCCGGAATGTGGAACAGTGGCACCAAGCAATGGATACCGGCGGACGCGACGTGGGACGACGGCATCTGTTATGGGTATTTGGATAACGGAGAGGTTGTCGCTGTGGCTCAAAAGTTTAACAGTCTTAGTGGAAAAATTATTGATCCCGGAGCGTTAATAGAGGGAGCTTTAATCTATTCCGCCTCAACCACTAGTTACACCTTTCCCGGTCCGGGGGATACGGTAACGATCTACTTGGTGGATGAATTCTAATGCCCACTATCAGCCTAACAAAGACAAACGATACAATCCCTCTTGTTTTTGGCGGATTCGATTACGAATACTATTTGCCACGTGATCTATACACTGGCGTATTTACGGATACTGGCATGAAAGGAAATGTGACCCATCGTCAAAATTACTGGCAAACAGTCGCGACCCCGTTTACTCGCGTAAATAACGGGAAGCCATCTGCTTTATTGAGGGGCGGACGGGACTGCGCTCCGGGATCCTCATCCCCTCAATACGCACAACCTATATCTGTGGCATGGGGGCTTGATGACCCTAACGTTTTCGATGGATGGTATGACTCATATTCTTCAAGCAGTAGTGGTGATTTTGTCGTGCAATGTCGGTGGTGTGATTTTGATGATTTGCAGCTTGTAACTGACATTTCGTCCTTTATGAGCCATGCAACGGTAAAATATATCCAAATAGACGGACTAAAGTATTTCAATAACGGAAGCACCTATCAGAGTGCGCGACCGACGCATGCATACCCGATAATTGGGGACATCCCAGATTGGTATTTTTCAGCCCCGACACATATGGCCGGGGAACGTCGGAGACTTGCCCCGTTTGTCCCATGCGAACCTGCCGATGACTGGTACGTAAATCCTAACGATCCAACGACACCGCAAACCGCGAGGTATATTGATGGCGAGCTATGCACTCCAGCCTTCCCGCAACAATTCTCGGCGCTTCCTGTCCCGTACATTTCCTCGGGGAGCCAGAGTGTATTTCTAGGATCAATGGGCTGGATTAATGACGGGGAATCGGAGTATTACCGCATTGAGCGGACACAGGAGTATAGTCCCCTAAGTGGGTTTTATTGGAGAGTGAGCGCATTCCCCTTCATGTCGTTCCATCGTGGGATATTGCCTAATGTCAATCTTAGGCTCTATGGAAATGGGTATTTTTCAACCCCTGGCACCATCCGGATACGTGCTACATGCTACCCTAGTGGGACGGACGTAATCCTTTGGAGTGAATCCGTCAATGAGGTTCCGCTTGATTTCTATAGACCGAATGTTGCGCTATCGGTTCTTGGAATTCCTGTTGAGACTGTTCAAATTCGTCTTATGGCGGAAGCAATAGACGATGGAACCGGAAGCATAGACACCTTAGACATTGCCGTTTGCCAGCCAATTGAAATGTATGGGGTGAATCCCGTACAGACAACCGATTGGCCTGAGGTTGTTCCCGGATTTGTCAGAAAAGTAGCAGTCGCCTAACCCGCGTTTTCATCGACTATGTAGCGAATTTCATAGGCTCTGAAAACTAATTTAGATCGTTGACTTAATGTTGCCCCGATAAGGCGGACGGTCGCGCCCCGTACGTCCGCCCCTCTCATAATCGCATAAAGCAATATCTCAACCCCGAAATCCCGCTTAGTCGCGTCTTCGCTTTGCCCCGATATATCGAATTCCTAACCATCTAGGGTGAGGATATGTGCGCGGATCATTACTTGTCCTTGGGCTTGGAACCGCCCTTGTCCTTCTCCATGACCTTGCGGAGCATGGTGTTTTGCTGGCGAAGGTCGCCAATGTATTGCGCGATTTCAACGGGGACGTTGAAAGTCCTAGTCTTTCCGTTGATTTCGATTTCAAGATTTACGTTCACGGCTTGTCCCTTTCTACGGACATGGTTTGGTCGATTTGGTCGAGTAGGTCTTGCATCGTTTCGTCATTCATAAAACAATGGTCGAAATACCCATATGGCACGTTCATGCTTTCACTTGCGTGCGTAGATTTATATTTTTCAACGGCAACCTTGCGACCGATTGCCCACATTTCCCCGCCAAGCGTATCAACGCAATTGAATTCGTTTTGGAATCGAACATCCTCAACGACAACGCGAGCCCCTGTTTTGAAATAATTTTGAACCTTCAATTTCCAAATCTTTATCCACAATTCTTGATGAATGAGGTTCCTGCCCCATTCTGTCCCTATTGTTTGGTAGAGTTTGCGGAGGGTGAGTCCGGGGAATTCCGGGTGTATCTCCCCGGTCTTATCTCCGTTCTCAAGCGTGTGAATCTGACTCGGGTTGAGTCCCATATCCCCCAGCATCGGACGTATCATCGATTTGAGGGTTTCGGCAAACGGAACGCGGATATAGCCGTATCGCTGCCACAAGTGACGGGCTACGGTTGATTTTCCGCATTGCGGGGCCGGGGAATAGAGTCCGACAAGGGCAGGGAGTGGCATTGGGGCATCCTTATGCTATGGTATATTTTGCAAGGGCTTTTCGTAGCGATTGCTGGTTGAATTCTTTATCTGCCAAAACGTCATCCACCAAGGTTTCAACCGTGTCTTGAACGATCATCCGATAAATAAGCACCGGTTTTGTCTGACCCATGCGATACAACCGGCCATTGGTCTGCCGGTAATAGTCGTTATGCCAAGGGATCGTGAGCCATACAAGAATGCGCCCACCATGCTGTAAATTGATACCGTGACCTACGCTTCCGGGGTGAATAAAGAGAAGTGGGATTTTCCCTTTATTCCAATCTTCAATTATCCTGGCGGCTTCCTTGTCGTAGGTATCGGGGCCAAGGATCGGCACCCCTGGGAATTCGTTTTTGATTGTGGCATGTTCATGCTTGTACCAATACGCCACCATAACCGGCTCGTCTATATCTTCAATGAATTCCTTGAGTGTGTCCATTTTCTCACTGTGAACGATGCGGGTATCTCCGTTGCTGTCGTAGACCGCACCGCTTGCGATTTGTCGGCACTTCTCCGTTGCCACTCCAGCATTGCCGCCGACCACATACCCGCTATCAATCTTTATCACCATGTCCTTTTCAAATTCATCGTATATCTTCATTGCCGATTTTGGCATGATAATTGGAATCGTATGTTCAAGCATGCGCGGCAATTCAAGGTAATCCTCTGCCCGGATCGTATAGGTGATATCCGCAATAAGCTTTTCTATTTCCTCTTGCGCCAAATCTTTCGGCTTTATATCGTAATGGTTGTATGGGTTGATTTCCAAATACCTGTCGCGGAAATGCGTAACAAACTTCATCAGACGTTGCCCGCCGTCGAGCAAGCGATATTGTGACCAAAGGTCTTGCAACCGCTCAGGGCTCGGAGTGCCTGTCAATTCCACGATGCGGCGGAATCGGTTGGAGTCGGCAAGGGGCTTCAATTCCTTGAACCGCTTGGAGGCTGGGCTTTTCAATTTGCTGGATTCGTCAAGCACCAGCATGTCAAATGGCAATTGCCGCTTGGCTTGTATCTCCGACCGGACCCACTCAACCCACCATGGCAGCCAATCATAATTGAGGATGTAGAAGTCTGAGCGGAGGCGTAATTGTTGGATGCGCTCCGCTTCCGACCCACGCACAACAATATGGCGCAGCTTGCGGAATTCGTCCCACTTCCGCAATTCATCCGGCCAAGCCACCGTCGCCACCTTGAGCGGAGCGAACACCATAACCCCGCGAATATCGAAATTGTCGAGCAATTCTTTACAAGCCGCAATGGTCGTAGCGGTCTTTCCCGTTCCGATATCCATATGCAGAGCGCACCGCTTATGCTTCTCGACAAATCGGCATCCTGTCTTTTGATAATTATGCAACGCCAATTTCATAGATACTCCGTCACAAACCAATCAACGTCGCCCTTATTCCACAACGTAAATACCTCGGCTCCGCATTCCTTCATGCGGGTCTGCATCAATTTCTGAACCTTGCTTACGTTGCCTTCGTCCCGCTTCAATTCGATGAAATACACCTTACCTTTGTGGATGACAACCCGATCCGGAACCCCGTTGAGAGAGCTACGGAATTTGAGGCACATGCCGCCGCACTCGGCAACACGGGCATTCAAATGCCGTTCAATGGTTTTTTCTAGCATACCGTACCGTTATCTTGGTAATCTCAGCAAGCAAGAGGCTGCGCCGGATGGCACATATACGGGTCGCCGCACGGTCGATGATATCCCGGCGTACCCCCTTCTCCCGGTTCAATTCCCGATAGATAATATATGTGCAGTCGGCTTCGTCCAGCTTGCCAGCGTGTCCACCGAATTTCGCCCAATTGGAGGAAATGCGGTCGAGGAATTCTTTACGTTCCTTAGGCGGATTATCGATGGCTCGCAATAGCCATTCTGGAAGGTCGCTTAGACGCACGGCAGATGCCCAAGGGTGTTGATAGCCTCCCTAGCAATATCGTCCGCATCCTCGCCTTCCTTGCATTGGCAAATCCTGCCAAGCTGCGCCATCAGTAGGACGCTTACGCTAGTGCGGGTGCTAACCTCCGGGTCAGGAAGGGAAATAATATGAGCATCCTTCAAAGCGTTAGCGATGACTGTTGCCGCCATGCGTGCGGTATCTACGTCCGCTCCCTGGCTCTGGACGATCATAGTTGTTATGATCGCTACAGTGTCGGTGTATTTGCTCATGCCTTAGCCTTTCGCTTGGTTCGCTTGGTGATGGACTCGACAAGGCGGGTTGCCTCATCGATATAATATTGGTAATCAATGTCGCTCGGTAAGGACGTTGGAAGGTCGAGGATCAGACATGCGCGCTCCCCGTTTGGAAGCTTGGTATATGAACCGTCCTTGTCTTTGCGCTGGACCGTGGCGGCGGATTCGTCGCTGGTGCGATACCATCTAGCGATGCGACCTATTTTGTTGTCTCCATGGTACAAATCGCCTCCGTTCTTGACCCTTTGATAAAAGACAAAATCGCGGATATCGGTTGAAGCTTCCACGGTTTCACGTATAGGCTTGCTGTGTAAAAGCCATTCCTCGGCAGCCTTTTTGATAATGCGTTCATCCGTCTTGCCGTTGTCGGGGGCCGGATTGAATGCCCCTTTGTATTTTATCTTTCCGTCGATCTTTTGCGCGATGTAATTATTTACGTCCCTGCGGCAATACGTTTGGTATTCCGCTTGCTCCAATTGATGACCGGTAATCTTCTCCCATTCCTTTGCAATATCATTTATGATATGTAATCTGTCCCGATGCCACATGCACGTAATGCCGTCTGTATTCGCACTTAGGAGGCGAACCCCGGCAACCTCAAGCATTTCAGCCAGCATGAGGATTTCCAATTGTCCGTTGACGGTGACGCGCATAGCGTTGACGCACGTACGGAGCGGAGAATAAATATCGTTGAATTTGCCAAATGTCGAATTCGCTACGATCTTCAAAGCATTGGCGTCCGTTGTGCGACCTTCCTTTTTGGCCTTGACGCGCATGTCTCGGATTTCTCGGAAGTCTTGAATAAATTGCGGTCCAAGGTGCTTTGGAAACAGATTCTCAACGATCATCAGAGAGGGGTAATAACTCGTAACGTCGAGGTCGATAATGGCAACGTCCTTGCTGCCATAGAAACGCCCCGGAGCATCGTCACTATGGATTCCGCCGACTCCGATTTTATATTGGAGTCCACCTAGTTGGATGGGGTCGGCAAAAGCCGGGATCGGGTTTCCTTTCTTATCCTTCATCCCAGCCAAAGACGGGTGACGATATTCCCATTGCTGGTTCTTATCGTCGGTCGAAACCAATTCACATTCACGCATGAATTTGTAAAAAGCTTTGAATTCCGGAGTCGTATAGCGAACACGCTTGCTCGCAATCTCAGGCATGGGCCAAACGCATATCGTGTTCTCGTCTGACTTGGCAGCCATCTTGCGGGCGACCGTTGACCAATTCCCCGTGCGCTTATTATATTTATCAATCAACAATTGCTGGGCAATGCCAGCGTCACCGTTGACAAATACACGGTCATTCAATTCAAACATTTCCTTTAGCTTCACCCTGAGGGTTACGTTTTCCTTATATGTCTGATACAGGTTCCAAACCGCAATAACGTCATTGCGGCAGTAGCTACGGATTTGCTTGAATTTGTCTTGAGGCAATGGGGCGTTGAAATCAACGTTAGCCTCTTTCACCGATGGCATATGCTCCCGGCATTCCCATTCCTTGAGACTGCCTTTCTTATTTAAGACTTGGTACATATCTACGGAACGCGCCCATTGAACGGGACTATATTGCAGCTTCCAAATGGAGTCCGGATAACGCCCCGATTCGATCATAGTCTTACTGAGTTTATAAACGTCCTTTTCAGTGATCTTGATATCATCCAAAATGACACGCAACAAAACATCATCGTAACTAAAATTATTATACCCAATAAGAATGCAATGCTTACTGACAAACTTACGCAACTCCGCGTATTGCGTTTGATCGAATTCATAGAAATCCTTACCATCATAGAACACAATGAGGTTGAGGTTGCTGAAAACCTCCATGTCGTAAGCTAGGATTATCACGCTTGATTCTCCGTTGCACCGGGGCGGCTAATGACTTTATATTTCAAATTATATTCACCCGTCCATTCACGATCCCCGACATAGGTCGGCCTTCTAATTATTATTTGCCCTTGTTTATTTACATACCTCGGGCTTAGCAAATGCATTGTGTGCCCCCTTCTCAAATGTGGTGCAGGGGATGAGTGTGTGCCTCCCATGTTGACCCGCTGAGCATATTTAAATTTCAATTGATCGAAATTTAGAATTATAAATCTTTCCCTCTGATGAAATCTTCTCGCTTTCTTAGGTGAATTTGGAATGGAACGGGGGCTTTCTGAAACGACGTAATGAAGTGGACTCTGGATTAGAAAATAGCATTTCATAATCAGACCAAGATCATTCGCTAGGTTATCCGCTCCATCGACATTGGATAAATTCGGCTCCCTTACGAAATAGGTCATATCTTCTCCTGCTCTATGATCCATTTCGTGTGTGGGATAATACATTTCCGGTGAAATCGCAAAACTACGGAGTAATTTAGTCTCACCTTGATAAAATAAAACACTAGCTTGCGCAGATATTGGATAGTCGGGGCGGGAAAAGTCTATTTTAATCCATGAAAGTCCAACGCAGCCGTCATGTAGCATCGTTTTAACCCTAAGTATTCCATTCGGGAGTGCGAAAGTTATGCACCCGTCGATAAACACGGAAGGATCTACTTCCTTCGGGTGATTATCGAAAATATACAATGGCCCATTGTTCAAATCTAAAATAGGATCGTTGCTTGTTTCTTTCAATTCGTCGAATAGAGAGGCGGATAAATTATAATGTTCCATCGGGGTCATTGTCGTTTCCTTGGTGTTTTGGTTGGGGGAGTGGGAATCGAACCCACATACCGGGAGTCAAAGTCCCGTGTCCTACCGTTGAACGATCCCCCAATGGTTGAGCCCACCTTAGCCGGTGGGCTCTGGAATCAAAGAGCAAGCGAAAGACTAAAGCGGAGCCTCGTCATTGTCGGAAGGCCGACGCTTTCCCTTGGGCGCGGAATCGTCGCCATCCTCCGGAACCTCGTCAAACTCATTCTCAGTAAACCGCGAACCGCCGAATGCATCATCGTCCGCGACCTTGAGAATGCCGCTCAGACTGACGGACACCCCCTTGCCCCCCTTGGGGTTGCTCCATGCGTAGACCGATACGGAAGCGTAGTACCAAGCGCCCGAATAAATCTCCCGCTCGGACTCCGGAGCCCGCTTGGTGCCGTCACTGTCCTTGACCATGATTCCCGGCTGCGCGGTTGACTTGGCGTGGATGATCCATGCCCCCTCAAATTCAGGACGGGCATTGCCATCGTTGTCCGTGTATTCGTCCCCGTCGCGGATCGGATAGTGCTTGCACTTGTC
>QZGF01000104.1_pt1 | contig 10257 bp, 9 predicted proteins | sample 1990021 | NCBI WGS metagenome assembly QZGF01 (sample SAMN10076523, study PRJNA491371) | Subsurface metagenome, whole genome shotgun sequencing project. | isolation source: subsurface fracture fluid from borehole BE326-BH2 | place: South Africa: Beatrix Gold Mine | collected 2015-06-18 | reverse complement strand
GCTCAAGCCGGTGTAAGCGCTACTTTTTGTCCTTGTCCTCGATGATGAGCAGGGTACGTTCTTTGTCGAAGTCTTTGCCCCGCTGTGTTTTCGGGGTGACCGTTGACAGGGTGGCTCTAAAGACGATCCCGCCTTTGCGCGGGAGTTTGTCTTTAGTCTCGAAGGTGAGTTTCTTGACGGTCAGGGGAATCACCTCCTGGACAGTATTGTAACCGCTGAGTGGGGGCTGAGCAATGACAATCAAAATTGAGGTCGAAGGCGGAAAAGAACTTGCTAAGAAGTTTGCCGAAATAGGGCAGATGGCTACTAATGCAGCGGAAAAAGCCTTGGTCAGAGCCGGCTTGCTGGTGGAGCGTGACGCGAAGAAACTCTGTCCGGTCGATACCGGACGCTTGAGGACGAGCATATCCCATCGTCTGACGGGTGCCGGGACTAAAAACCCAGCGGTCGAAGTCGGTACAAACGTGGAGTACGCGCCTTACGTCGAGTTCGGCACGCGGCCGCACTATCCACCGCCGAGGGCTCTCAGGAGGTGGGCGCAGCTTCACGGGATGAAACCCGGTGCCGAGTTTGCCATTGCAAGGAAGATAGCGGCCAGGGGGACACCGGCGAAGCCGTTCCTCTTCCCGGCTTTCAATGCCAACAAGGACAAGGTTAAGCAGCTTGTTGCCGAGGCGATTCGCAAGGAGCTGGGCGTGAAATGATCAACGTCAAACCGGATGTGGTGGCTGCGCTGAAAGCGGATGCTACGTTGGCCGGGCTCGTAGGTAACAGGATTTACTTTCACTACCCGCCTGTGGAAGCAGCTTATCCCTGCATCAGTTACTACGAACTCAACAACCGGCCCTTTTACCCGTTTTACAGCGCTGGCCAGACACTGGCTGCGGAGATAATTCTGGTAGTTGACGTGTGGGCCAAAGGGAGTACGTCAGCTATTGCAGATGCGGTGAACAAGGTGATGGAGGGGCTACAGTTTATGCGCGAGTTTGCGTGTGATCTGTATGAAGTAGATACTGGTGTTTACCACAAGACTATGCGTTACCGGATTCTAAAAAGCAGTTAACTAAAGGAGGTATGACCGATGGCGGTAAACGTTGGCTACAATGGCAAGGTTATGGTCGGCACCGCTACCGTGGCCGAGATCGACAACTGGAGCCTCGACGTAGATGCGAAGCTGCTGGAGACAACCAAGTTTTTGGACACCTGGGAGGTCAAGGTTGCGGGGCTGAAGTCCTGGTCCGGTAAAGCGTCTGGCAGGTGGGATATGTCTGACACCACGGGCCAGAAGGCCCTCCAGGACGCGCTCCTGGGCGGCACTACCGTGAGCCTGAAGCTTTACACCAACGCCACAAACTACTACAGCGGCACGGCGCTGGTGAAAGCGATCAGCACCAAGGCGGCGGTAGGCGGTTTGGTGGAGGTTGACTTCACTTTTGAAGGCACTGGCGCTTTGACTTATGCGTAAGGTGGTGGTTTAGTTGGCTGACATCAAAGAGTTTGCCGCATCGAGCGGCAGGCTTATCAAAGAGGACAATACTATCATCAACCGCGCCGATGTTCTGGCGGCTATTTACGACAGCGCGGCCGGCGCGGTTAAAACCAAACTGACCGACGGCGTGGATGCCGTGGCGGTCAACCCGGACGGCTCACTCGCCACCCGGCCCGTGTATAAAACCCCGGTCAACACTTCTGCCACGGTGTCCATTCCCATCAGCGGTACCGGTTCGGCTACCATTAGCGTCCCTATCGGCAAGCGTTACTACGTCAAGCAGGTGAACATCACCAAGGGCGCGGATGTGACCGTGACCAACCTGACCTTTGACGGCAATGCGACGGGCCAGACGGCGACCTTTGACTGCGCGGCGGTATTCGGCGATTTGCTCACGGTGGATACGAGCATTGTCATCTCCGGATCAAATGCCAGTGCTACGACTGCCGAGAGTCTAACTATTCAAATTACCGGCTACGCCGTAGACAAGTAGGTGAGATAAATGGCTGTTAAAACCGGCATTGGGGCGGCGATCTACGTTGCCTCTCTGCCTTCCGTGGCTTTCACCGACGTGGCCGCGAATCCGGACGCGGATTACAAGATTTACACCATCTCCGACGCGGCGAAGCGCTACTGGGACAAGGCCGTGGCCGTGGTGGTGGAATCCTCGACCAACGTTGGCGCGGCTACCCCGACCTGGACGCAGGAGACAAGCGGCTTCTCCGTGCAGCACGTCGGCGGTAAGATTATCTTCGCTGCCGCGACCACGACCGCCGTCACGGGTGAGGCTGTGGGCACCGGCGATGGTCTGACGACCACGTTTAAACTTGCCCACTCGCCGGTTGTCCCGAATTCCCAGACCGTCTACGTTGCGGGTGTTGCCAAGACCGAAGGCACGGACTATACCTTCGACGACTGGACGGGGACAATTACCTTCGCCACGGCACCGGCAGCAGGCGCGGCGATTACCGCCAATTACACCTATTACAAGGCGGTGCGCGTGGACGGCGCCTACCTGCCGATCTCCCAGCTCGGTGAGGCCAAGGAATGGACTCTTGACGCCGACGTTAAGATTCTGGACGCGACAAAACTGGGCGACGCCTGGGAGGTCAAGGTTGCGGGGCAAAAGAGCGCCAGCGTGAAACTGAGCCGCTGGTGGATTGACGGCTTCTTCCTGGGCCAGCTTACCAATCCCCTGGTGGTGGTGCTTTACGTGGACAGCACGGCGGGGACGCGGTATGAAGGCTACGCCCGGTTGAAGAGTGACAGCGTGAAGACGGCTGCCGACGCGCTGGTGGAGGAAGATATCTCGCTTGAGATAGACGGGGAGGTTTATTATGTCGCTGCGTGATAAGATTCTGGCCGCAAAAGACATCCAGGAAGAGACGGTCGAGGTTCCGGAATGGGGCGTCAAGCTCCTGGTTCGGGGCCTCACCGGTCGCCAGCGGGCGCGGCTGCTCCAGAACGCCGTGGACGCTTCCGGCAAGATGGATCTGGAGCGTATTTACCCCGAACTGGTGATCTATAGCGTTTACGACCCGGACACCGGGGAGCAAGTGTTCAAGCCCGCCGACCGGGACGCCCTGGCCGACAAGTCCGGCGCGGCTCTGGAGCGGATAGCGCAGGTGGCGATGCGGTTGTCCGGCCTGACTCCGGAGGCGGTAAAAGAAGCGCAAAAAAAATAAAAAAGCACCCCGAGCGCCGGCTGTATTTCGAGTTAGCTGAGCGCTTGGGGTGCACCGTTTCGGAATTGCTTGACCGTATCTCCTCCGCCGAGATCACCGAATGGGCGGCTTATTTTGCGCTGAAGGCGGAGGAGGCGGAGCGGGCGGCTAAGAAGCGCTGAGCAGGCTGACAAACTTGCTGTATTTACTGCTCACGTCCGCCCCGCCGAAAACCACGTCAACGGTGGCGGGACCGTATTTAACGGACATTACGATGATGCTGGCGTCCTTACTGCGGCCACCGATGGCGGCTCCGATAACGCCGCCAACAAGGAAGCCCGCCGCCGCGCCGCCGACGCTGCGCTTACTGGCCTTTTCAAGAGTGACGTTTACGATGTTCTGTTTCGGGATGCGGAGGATTGGGTCAGACTTGAACGCGCTGACGCTGTAAATGAGCAGGTGTTCGCCGTCCGTGTCCGCAGTAACTTTCTGCGGGCCTTTCAGGTCAGGATGCCCGCCCAGGTATTCAAGCTCCAGGTTTAGTTGACGCTTGAGTGCCTGGCCGAAGTTTTTGATGAATCCCATAATATCACCCCTTTTTGCTTGATTATACCAGCTTGTGATGGTGAAGAGAATGGCGACATTAGCAGAGCTTGTCGTAAAAATTGGCGCAGAGATAGGCGGTTTGCAGCGCGGCCTTCAGGAGGCGCAGGGCAAGATCGCTGCTTTCCAGAAGAAGGCAAGCGATCTCACCAAGCCTTTTGCCGGGCTGACGATGGCTGCTGGCATTGCCGGTGTGGCGGTGGCTGCCGGTCTTGGACTGGCCGCCAAAGCCGGTATGGACTTCGACAGCAAGATGCAGCAGGCGCAGATCAGCTTTGAAACGATGCTCGGCAGCGCCGAAAAGGCGAACGTGCTGCTCGGCAAGCTCCAGAAAATGGCCGCCGAAACGCCGTTTGAGTTTCCCGACTTGCAGGACGCCGCCAAGCGGATGCTGGCCTTTGGGTTCTCGGCGGAGCAGATTATTCCGATGTTGAAGGCCGTCGGTGACGCCTCTGCCGGCCTGGGACTAAGCGGGGCGGAAGGGTTGGGCAGGATCGGCCTCGCCTTGGGTCAGATGAAGGCTAAGGCGAAGGTGTCCGCTGACGAGATGCTCCAGCTAACCGAGGTCGGCGTCCCGGCGTGGGACATTCTCGCCAAGGCTATGGGGAAATCTACTGCCGAGGTAATGAAGCTCTCCGAAAAAGGGCTTATCCCGGCAGACAAAGCGATACAGATACTTATCAAGGGGATGGAAGAGCGCTTCCCCAACATGATGCAGAAGCAGAGCCAGAGCTTTGCCGGGCTGATGTCCACGCTGAAGGATAACCTGAATATGACCTTCGGCGCGGTGATGAAGCCGGTTTTCGACTGGCTGACCGCGAATGTTCTCCCGAAAGCGATAGAACTGACGAATAAATTCACTGACACTCTCAAGAAAGCCGGGATGGTGCCGGCGCTGAAAACAATCATCCCGGCCCCCGTGGTCGATGCGCTCGTTAAATTCGGTGAGGTCGTGAAAGCCGTCTTTGGCTTTCTCGAAAGACATTCCGGCGTGGTGAAGGTGGCCCTCATAGGGTTGACCGCGGCCCTTGCGGCCCTTGCCGTGCAGCTAACCGTCGTTAAGACCGTGATGCTCGGAATGTCAGTAGTGTCGGCGCTGACCAATCCCCTGGGGATGGTTGCCGCCGCCGTGGGGCTCGTGGCGATGGCCGCCTATGAAATCTACAAACACTGGGGCGGCATCAAGGCGTGGTTCACCGGCCTGTGGACGAGCATCAAGAAGGCGGTAGTGAACGCGGCCAACTCCGTCGTTGCCTTCCTGAAGAAGTGGGGGTCCCTGGTTCTGGCAGTGCTGACCGGGCCTTTCGGGATGGCGGTACTGCTGATGACGAAATACGGCCGCAACATTGTCGAGGGTATCTGGAAGGGTATAAGCGGGGCCGTTGGCTGGCTCAAAGATAAAGTCACCAGGTGGATCCACAGCCTCGTTTCGCATATCAAGGCGCTGCTCAAAATATCCTCCCCGTCCGGCATTATGGCCGAGGTTGGGCGCAACATTTCGGAAGGCCTGGCCGCAGGCGTCCAGGAGAAAATCGGGGCCTTTGCCTCCGCGCTGGAGAGCGGGATCAACGCAGCTGTCGCCCGGGCGAAGGCGGCTGCAGCGAATATCCGCACCGTGGAGGCAGAGATAAAAGCGGCTGAGGACCGCCTGGCGGCAATGCAGGAAGAGCAACAGCGACGGGAGGACGCCGCAAGGGCGCTGTCCCTGCGGAACGAACTGGCATCTCTGGCCGAACGCAAAAAACTGACCGAGGCCCGCATCGCGGAACTCAACAAGCGCCTCGCCGCACTCCAGAAACACCACAAGGACACTTCGGCAGTCCGGAGGCAAATAGCCGCTGCCGAGCACAACCTGGCCGAAATCAAGCGGCAGGTGACGGAGAAGAAGATCGCGCTGGAAGAGCTGGAGACGAACCAGGCGATTGCCAACGCGAAGAAACGCCTTGACGCGCTCAGGCAGGAGCAGGAGGCGGCGGAGCGCAAGAAGGAGATTTTCGAGGAAGAGCGCGACCTGGTAGCGCGGGCTAAGGAAGTCTGGCAAAAGTACTACGACGACCTTGCCGCTGCCAGAGAGGACTATGAGAGCAAAGTCAGAGAGGTAAACGAACGCCTCATTGCCGACGAGCGGCGGCTTTGGGACGAATACAACCGGGCCGTCGCGGAGAAAGCCCGGAGCCTGGCCGGTTTCGTCGGTCTGTTTGAAGCGCCGGAAACCCGCACGGTCAGCGGTGTTGGGTTGCTCGAAAACCTCCGCAAGCAGGTGGATGTGTTTGCCGAGTGGCAGGCGGAGATAAGCGCGCTCGCCGCAAAAGGCGTGGACGAGGGCCTGATCGCGCAACTGCGGGAGATGGGGCCGAAGGCCCTACCGGAGATCAAGGCGCTGAACACCCTGACGGCGGCGCAACTCAACGAGTATGTCGCATTGTGGCGACAAAAGAACGAGATGGCCCGGTCGGAGGCGCAGGTCCAGCTTGAACAGATGCGCGTTGAGACGATCAACAAGATCGCCGAACTGCGGGCGCAGGCGGCGGCGCAGCTCGAAGCCTACCGGGCCGAGTGGGAGAAGAAGAACGCCGAGATCCGCAAGAACACCGAGGAAGAAGTCAAGCGGATCCACAAGCAATATCAGGACCTTGTTGACAAGGCCACCGGATACGGTGTAAGCCTGATGACCAATTTTATCGGCGGCATATGGAGCAAGTTTGATGACCTGATCGCCACCCTGGAGGCGATGGCCGAGGCAGTAGACGCTTTTATGCCGCACTCTCCGGCCAGGCGTGGGCCACTGAGCAGGCTGGCGGAATACGGCCCTGCTTTGGTTCGCACGTTCGCCGAGGGGATAAGAGGCAGCCTGCCGCTACTGGAGCGGGCTGCTGATGCGATGGCGGGCGTCTTTGCTCCGGGCGGGCTTGTCCCCGCCGGGGCGGTATCTTACGCCACGACCACCACGACCACCATAAACACGTTCAACATTACCATTTCCGGCGGCTCCACCAGCGACCAGGCCGACCAGCTCCTGCGGGAACTGGCCCGCCGGGGGGTGAGGCTCTAAATGGCGCGGCAAATTCTCATAGCAGGCGTTGACCGCACGGCGGCCGTCCTTCTGGACGGCTTTTCTATCGAGCAGGTCCTGACCCAGGCCGTGGACACCTGCACCTTCCGCATCCAGGACGTGCAGCCGACCGAGGGGCAGGAGGTTATCGTTTACGACGGCACGACCAAACTATTCGCCGGCATTATCGACCAGGTGAAACTCGTCCAGGCCGAGCCGACAGGGGTAAAGATTTACGAGTGCTCCTGCCAGGATTACACCTACCAGCTTGACAGGAAGCTGGTGGTGGAAACCTACTCCAACCAGGCCGCCGACCTGATCGTTAAAGACATCATCGCCAAATACGGCGCGGGGTTTACTGTTAACCACGTCCAGGCCAATGCTCCGGTGGTAGAGGAGATCATCTTCGACTATAAACGGCCCAGTGAGTGCCTGAAGGAACTGGCCGACTACGTGGGCTGGGACTGGTTCGTGGACTACGATAAAGACGTCTGGTTTTTCGACCCGAAGACGCTTAACCAGCCTGCACCGATGGTGCTCGAAGCGGGCGGCTCTTTCCGCCGCCTTCGCCACGACGTCGACACCCAGGGGCTGAGGAACCGCGTCTACGTCCGGGGCGGCTCTATGCTCTCCGACCCGTGGACGTATTCCGTAAATGCCGACGGCGCAGCCCGCTCCTGGTGGCTTCCGCACAAGCCGCACAGCCTGAGCCTGACCGTGGGTGGCGTAGCGAAGACCGTCGGCATTGAGAACGTTGATGACGAAAGCACCAAGGACTTCCTGATGAACTTCGAAGAGAAATACGTCCGTTGCTCAGCGCAAACGCCCACTCCTGCGGCGGGCACCACGCTTAGTTTTACCTACAAATACGACATAGACGTAATAACGGTGGTGGAGGACATCGCTAGTCAGCAGGCCATTGCCGCTGTCCAGGGAGGAGACGGAGTATACGAGCATAGCATTGTAGACGATAGCCTCACCACCATAGATGCCGCCGAAGCTGCTGGCCAGGCGGACTTGAGAGAGCACGCCAACCCAAGAGTAAAGGGTTCGTTTGAAACTGAGATAAGCGGCTGGGCACCGGGACAGTTGGTCACGATAAACCTGCCCGACCGGGGAATTACAGGCACTTTCCTTGTGCAGAAAGTGACGATAACTCCGGCTACCAATGCTTTGTGGATTTGGCGAGTGGAATACGGCGGGCGGTTGCTCGGCATAGCTGATTGGTTACAAGCTTTGTGGAAGGCGCAACAGAAAAAGAAGCTGAACGAGACGGCTTTACTGCACACGTTCCACTACGGGGCGGAGACGGCGAAGGTGACGGATGAGATAGGTCCGACGATAATCCACCGCATCCCAGCTTTAGTTTTGCCAGCACCTTCGTTTAAAAGAAATAGCGTGGCATATAAGTCAGATGGCTCCCAAGTTGCCAGTAATACTGCCCGTCTCGAACTTGATAAATTCGGTAATGCTCTTGGTGCGGTAATGATAGAGGAGGGGACACAGAACCCGCTCAAGAACGCCAGTTTTGAGGTTTACACGGGCACGACTGGTGTGGCTGATGGGTGGGGCTATGCGTATAATTCAACTGTGACACCAGCCTGTGCCGTTGACACTGTTACGCATCGCCCCTCCGGTGCAAAGTCACAGAAGATAGCGATTACGGCAAGTACGGGGGCGGGAGATGCAATTGTCTACCAACTCGGGATTACGGCGGCTGCGGGTCAGGTCTGGACGGGTTCTTGGTATGTTACCGGGAGTGCCACAGGCACAGGAGTGGTGTTTGTCAGGATAATCTTCCGGGATTCTGTCGGAGTAGCTTTAGGTATTTACCAAACCGAAGCAACCCCAACTGCTTCTTGGCAAAGGATTAGTGTAACAGCTACAGCGCCTACGGGAACTGCTACCGTTGGTTTCGAGTCGGGTGTTCGCGCCAAGGCAGCAGGTGACACCGTGACGGCTTACTTCGACGACGCCCAGATTGAACAGAAGTCCTACCCCACATCCATCATCTTCGCCAACGACACTACGACCCAGGCCACCCGTGCTGGCGAAGTTGTGACTATCCCCACGGCGGGGGTGCTGTCGCCGACGGAGGGGACGATTGAAGTTTGGGCTTACGTTGACCCGAACGGAGTGCACTCGGCAAACAATCCGAACTGGTCTTTTGTTCTTTCTGTTGTGACGCTACAGTTCAGTCCATCGTATGCCGAGTTGAACCAGATTTCAATTAGGCGAAGCCCCTCTTCTACCAGCTGGGGCGTATGGTTCTCAAATTCTTCAGGGCAGGTAGGCACGGTCTCGCTGGGCTCGATTACCTCCCCTGACTGGTATTCGATTGCTGTAACGTGGAAGCAGGGTGTTGGTGGGTATGCGTATCTTAATGGTATCCTGAAAGGTTCAGTAAGTAGTGGTTATTTGCCTTCTTCTTTTGCCTCTGTAATGGGTATTGGAGTGTGGAACGCCGCAGGTGATAATTTTAACCTTAATTCTTATATTGACGACCTCCGCATCTCCAGTGCCGCCCGCACGGACGCTGAGATAGCGACGGCGTATGCAAGCGGGCAGCCGTTGCCAGTTGATGGAAATACAACATACAAACTCAACTTCGATAACGAGATTATGGATTACGTGCGGACTCCGCTATGTGGTTTCGTGGTGTGCGCGGCTGCGGCGGTGCAGGTAGGCCCGGAAATCATTCCCGGCTGCCGGACCTACCGGACAGCCTATAAGCATGACGGCGGCAGGCCGAGGTTCCGGCACGCCGGCAGCCTTTTGCGGGCAGGCTTCTGGCAACACAACGGCCAGGGCCAGCACAATGGCGCGATCAGGTACCGCGAAGGTGTGGCCCATTACGGGGACAAGGAACTGCTGCACGGCGGCCTTGTCAGGTATGGGGCCGGACTGCAGCGAGACGGAAGCATTACCCACGGTGCCAACGGCCTTAACGAAGGCCTGCACTTAATAGTCCGGCGCAAGGGCACGCCGGTGGAGATTGACGCCGCATAGGAGGTGATAGTTTGAGGGTTCAAATGGCAGAAAAGCATGGCTTGACGGGCCGGCTGCGGCTGGTGATCCGGAAGCACGGGCAGGTTGTGGAGATTGACGACGACGACAACCTTGTTATGGACGGCCCACGGGCGGACATGGCCAGCAACCTGGCGGGCGTCCCGGTGACCATCCTGCCGGTTACCCACGTGGCCGTCGGGACTAACGGCACCGCGCCGGCCGGCCAGGACCAAGCGATTACCAACCCTTTTTCCAAGCCGTTGCTGCAGGTTTCCCGGCCTTCGCCCATGGTGGTGGTCTGCACGTTTCAAATCTTGAGCAGCGACGCCAACGGCCTAGCTATCCGGGAATTCGGCCTGCTAAGGTCCGACGGGAGCCTGTACGCCAGGCGGACAAGAAACGGGAAGGTGATCGAGAATGACAGCGACATCGAGATTGAC
>QZGF01000102.1_pt1 | contig 10309 bp, 12 predicted proteins | sample 1990021 | NCBI WGS metagenome assembly QZGF01 (sample SAMN10076523, study PRJNA491371) | Subsurface metagenome, whole genome shotgun sequencing project. | isolation source: subsurface fracture fluid from borehole BE326-BH2 | place: South Africa: Beatrix Gold Mine | collected 2015-06-18 | reverse complement strand
GCCGCGTGCCGTCGCCTCAATACCGAGCATCGGCGCATCGGCCTCGTTGCCGCTGGCCTGATACGCCCGTGCCTCGGCCTGCTTGATCGTCCAATTCGCCATCTCGGCCGGCGAGATCGAGGCCACTACGCCGTCGCGCAGGGACTTTGCGTGCATATCTATTTTCGCAATCACTTCGGCCTGCGCAGACGAAAGCGGGTAAGCGTCGATGATGGACTGCACTGCGGCGTCATCATCAGTTTTAAATGCACCATCGACGATGTGGCAGTAATGGCCCGCCGCCACGATCTCGGCAAACATGCCGGAAAAAGCATTCTGTCCATTGAACGTAATCATTTAAGCCCTCACTAAACCCATGCGCGGCTGACTTGTCGCATAATTACTAGTGTTCAACCCGTTGGAACTCATATCAATCGAGGACGGCAGTGATCCGTATGTCAGGCTCCCGGTAAAAGCCTGGACAGAACTTCCCGCTGAGACATCAGACGGTAGATGACCCCTCCCGCCAGTGTCAGCCCTAAAAGCATGAGCGGCGCTCGATAGGGATACCGCAACATAGAAGCCTGCTGGCAGAAAAACAGTCCCCTCATCAAATGAACCTGTGACCAATGTCGCGCTGGCGGATGACATCTCTGCGGTTCCTGCGCGTTTTACGCATACCTGACCACCCAGTGCCTGATATATCCCCAAACGGAAAAGTCCACCACTCGCCGCCGTTGCAACAAAAATGGATGCGCCCGTATAGAACCCATCGCACGGCAAAAACATAGACCACAGAGACAATCTATTTGCGCCCTGGGTTGAACTCGATGAAGCAACGCCCCCGAACGCATCCAACTGGTATTTTGTGGAAGCAGTCCCGACGTTGATAGAATCTTTTGCCGATTCCAAAAGGTTTCTGGCATTTGCAGCAATCATGACATTTGCAGATGTGCTGATGTCTAATGCAGACGGAGAAGAACGCGAAAATGTAGCTCCGACTAAAGTTTCAAGGATAGTCTCACGTACCAGCGTGGTAGACGCAGAAAGATAACCGATGCCGGTTTCGCGCTGCCCCGTATCCTCAATGTCATAAACAAAGCGCGGCCCCTGCCCGATTGCTGTGTTGAAATCGATAAACCCGGCATCCGCGCTGCCGAGTGTGAGGTTTCCGGTGCCGCCTGCCGTGACGGCTTGTTTTACCCAGTTGGCGAGCATGGCTTAGGCCGTCGGCTGCGCGACACTGTAGGTCGGGTTGCTGTTGAACTGCACCGGGTTGCCGAGGGTGATGCTCTGGTCGCTCGACTCTTCGGTGACATAAAGCACTTTTGAGTTCGCGGTATCAACGAAGGCGATGTGCATGTTGGTGCCGTCGACAACGGCCTTGAGCGCGTTGCCGCCGCTCTTGCCGGTTAGCGTGGCGGTGAGCACACGCGCAGCGCCATCTGCGCCGGCAATGGCGAAGTCTCCCGTCACGAGTGCCGCTTCGGCGACCTTGGCGGTGCCGGCGACGGTGGCGTAGGTGCTGCTGTAGCTGTCGATGAGGATGACTTTATTGCAGTTGTCCTTGATGTAGGCGATGCCGTTGTCGAGGACGTCGGCGTGGGCGTAGCGGGTCATGTCAGTCTCCTTGGGTGGTGGCGGTGGTGGTTGGAATCGATGACCGGTACTCTTCTGGAAGCTGGTGTCCGTAGAGTTCGGCGGTGTAGCTGCTTGCGCAGTGGTTCGGGTCGAGGAAGATCAGGTTGATGAGGTGGCGCACCCAGAGCTGCTCGCGGTGGGCGCGGGCGCTCAGGGTTTCGTCGGCCGCGCCGCCCAGCAGGGCGTTGCCGAGCTGATCGATGGCGATCAGGACGTTACGGAAGTAGCCCCTCATGCGGCCTCCTGTGCGGCGCCGGCGTAGCCATACAGCTCGGCAGGCAGGGCGCGAATGTCGTCTATAAGGGCCATGTCGTCCTCACTGCGGCGTGATTTTGAGGACGTCCGTGCCGGCCCCTTGGAAGTTAATCGTCAGGGAACCGGAAACGATTGAGGCACTTCCCGCCGAGGACAACTCGACATAGCCAAGGCACCGTTTGCCGATGTCGGTATCGTTGTAGATGATGCCGTATGCGCCGTTTGTAAAGCCGCTGGCATCCTGCGCCACAGTCACATCGGTCGCCCGTAGGGTCGGCACACCGGACACGTTAGTCCATGTCACCGATGCCAGCGTGATCGGGCCGGTATAGGCCGTCGCCGTCGCCACCTGATTGCTGGAGAAGTTTGTGGTGCCGCCCGTTCCCCAGCGCGGATCGGCGGTCGTCGTACTTGGCACGGTGGCCGTTGTAACGATGCCGAGTTTTAGCGTGTCGCTGGTCAAGTCGTGAAGTTTTGCCCCGAGTCCGGTCAGCCCTTCGGCAAACCACTTGATGTCACCAGTTGCCATGTTCTATCTCCTACAAAGGTGAAACGTTGAAATGACCCGCTTCGCCTTTTGAAGCGGCATACAAATGCTCCGGCCGGATCCACGGCAGCGATACGTCGACGATCTGGCGACCGGCACGCCAGCAGGCATGCGCGATTAACTCGTGACACACCCACCGCTCCGGGTCTTGCCAATCCCGGTTAAAAAACATCCCGCCGTACCAGCGCCAGTCATAAAGCTTGCCAATGTGCGGCAGGCACACCTTCCAAACAAGTTCTGGATCAGGATGCTCGAAGTATCGCAGTTCCATGTCCGGATGTTGATCCATGAAGTCGTACAGCGAACGCATCCGCACGCCTGCCGGATGGCCGCGTACCGGGAAACCCGACGACTCGATGATCTGATCGCCATGGACGAGCGCCACGTGGCGAATCGGGATGAGTGGGTGCAGTTTGGTGAAGGCGAGGACGATCTTACTCATTTGTGTGTACCGCCCTCGACGATGCGCTCAAGCCGGTCATTCAGCCGGCGCAGTTCGATCTTGATCTCGCTGATGGTGCTTTCGATCTGCTGGCTGTTCTTGTTGGTCAGCAGTTCGACGACCGTGACCCGACCGTCAAGGCTCATGTAGGCCATCACTACAGCCACCAGCGCCGTCACAATGGCGATCATGTCGCCAAGGCTGACCTCACGATTAACATGCCACGCTTTGTCTTGTTGTTCGCTCACTCGCTGCCCCTATTTTGTGCGTAGATTATATTCCAATAATCCGTGCAAGCTATTCGCCCTCTGCAACTTCACTAACAGCACCAGTATATATTTGACCAGAGGGAGCTTGCAAGACGATCTCTTTCCGCACCCCGCCACCGCGTTCTACAGTGAGTTGGGTGATCGGTTGCGGCATACTCTTCTGCAATTCGGCAAGGGCCTGTAACAGTTCTGTAATCGACGGACTAGGTTCCATCGGTTCTGCTGGTTCAGCAGACTCTGCTTCTGGCCGCATACTCTCAGCAACCACACGAAGCTGCTCCGTTTCCTGCGACCCTGTAACATCCAGCCGCTTCGTCTCCGCCTCAAACTTCTTCACCTCAACTTCGCGAGCCTTGATGTCGAGTTCTTTCCCTTTCTCCTCTAGTTGCCGCTGGAGTTCCATCAGTTGCCCCTTAAGCTGTTCTGCGATATCGAGAGCCTGCCCCAGTGACTGATCTTTCTGCTCAATAGCCTGCTTAAACTGACTGACCATTGCCCGAACCTCTGGGCTGGCATTTTGCTGTTTCTTTTCAACTTCAGCCTGTTGAATCTGCGGCGGGAGTATAAGCCGCATACGCTCGCTCAGTTCCTGCGCCCCAGGCCAATCAAGATTCTTGAACAGGATATCGCCAAGCACTGACATCAGTTCACCATTATTCTCAACCAGCCGCCCCATAGACTCGGCGGCCTCCTGGCGGAGAGTGTTATAACTCGGCCCGGTACTGATCGACACATCATATTTCCCGACGCCCAGATTGTAGATTGCCTGAGCCCCCCGCATTTGCTTCGACACTTCCAGGTTAGGGTCAAGAGTCGCCTCACTCACAGCCCCATCATACCCCATAATACGCACCACCCTGGCAGTATCGTAGAACTTCGGGATCAGATCTACCAGCACCCGACCGCAGTGGCGAATTGCCCTGTTCAGGTTATCGTGGTAATGGAAAGTGCCTACATCCCCTTCACGCTGGCGGGCGACAATCGCCTTTCCCGAACGTTCATTCGAGGGAGCCCCCAGCGAGGCATTATACATCCCCATCGAGGCTTGAATGTCATGCTCACTCAGCTGCATATCCTGCGCGAAGCCTGCCGGTACATCAGAGGCGCTCGTCCGTTGCGGTGGCGGAACAACAGTCCCATTAATACTCGTAGGCTTATAGCGCAGCACTGAATGGTTACCTGTATTAGCAGTCTCCCATTCCTTCTCGTAATCTTCTACTTGCCCTTCAGCAGCCACCCACGGCGCTTTCGGCGTCAGCGCAACTCGTTCGGCAAACGCAGATCGGCTGTAATTGTACAGCCTCTGCGGATCCTTCGCGCCTCGGATCAGACCAGAATGGCTAACCTTTCCCTCAATATCCAGCTCATTCCCCCAGACTATGAAAATTGGAATCCACTGACCTGGCCATTTCCGCGGCTCCTCAAGATACTCCGCCCCGGTCATTTTCGAATACCACACCTCTCTCTGGGGGATAGTACGGGACTGGAGAATCAAACTATCAACCTCAATCCCCGCCTTACGAAGTTCTTGCAGCCGGGACTCCGGCACCACACTACCATCTTGCATCTGGTGCATCTTGACAGACTTCTCCCGAACCTCCCAGTACTCTGCGATTCGAACTTTAGACCCGTACCAGTCTCCCCATTCAGAGCCTGACTCCCAGTTTGTGGGGAGTTTATCTGGGTACTGCGCCTCGAACTCAGTTTTTTCTAATTCGTCAACAACGAAGCAATACTTCATATCACTGCAGTCGGCTGCCTGCACATCCGGATCTGGTATCACTGCCAGATGGTTCCTACACCGCATGATGTAAAGTTCCTGCTCGAAGGAAGCGTCACTAGTATAGCGCGACAGCACACGGAAAGCGCCCTGCCCACACGAAGCTGCACCCTCAAGGGCTGTGTCATAAGCAGCCCCCGCCGCCGAGGTATCCTCTATGTAGCGGATAAGCCCCTGAAATACTTCCGCAGTGGCGATGTCAGCTGCACTGTCCACAGGCCGCACACCGATTGAAGGACGATTCTGCCGCCCGTCATTAACTACCTGTCGGATATACTGATTCAGCTTATCGACTACCAAACAAGGGCGCTTGTCAGCCTCCCGCTGTTTCCGAAGGTTTTCAGGCCACTGCGCACCTGCCCGAAACCGGAGGTCATCCAATGCCTGTTTCCGGTCATCCCGCCAGTAAGTTTCCGCTACCGTGAATCTGTCGCGGGCGGCTTTCAGTGATGCCGTATTGTCGGTCTGTTTAGCCATAATACCTTAAACCCCCATCCATCCTAAAGGTGCACTCGCCCTATTCTCCACATTCCGAGGGCGTTGTCGAGCTGTCAGGCTGTCTTTCCGACTAACCCGTACAGCGAAGGTTAGCGCCAGCGCGTCCCCATCGTCCGGGCTGTGCAGTCCCCGTTTAGTCATTTCCTCTTTCGATTCCAACATAATTGCGTCGCCATTTCGAGCGAACTTTTTATTCGGACCACAAAGATCGTCCCGCAGGGTATGACTCTCGTCCAAACACCCGCCTGGCAGCCACTCCTTAACCCGCCCCCACATCATCGCCCGCCTGTTACCGTACTCCGGCTCGTCAGACTTGGACCCAAACCAAACCTCCTCAACCCGATACCCCATCTCACGCAGCCGGTCGATCACCCCAGTCCCATTCCCGGCATCCACGCACACCGCATCTGGCTTGTACTGGTCAATCAGCTCCGCCACCGCATACGCTAGTTGCATGTTGTCCAGGCCCTTCCAACGCACTGGCGGAATCGAGCGGGCATCCCGACCGCGACGAAAGCGCGCCACGCTCGAGTCGCTGCCGAATCGGGCGATATCCACACCCATAATCAGTGCTGCATGCTCATCCATCACCAGATCCCGCTCCATCGCCCCGATAACCTCATCCCGGCTGATAAACGAACGTTCACCCTGGCGGGGGAATTCACCTTTAACCTCAACCCGCGCCTCGTCAGAGTCCTCCCCATACTGCTGAATCAGTCTGGCGTAAACTGCCTTGTCAGTACCCTCAACCGTGCGAGAATCAATGTTCGCTGTGCGCCAGAAGTCCCGGTTCCGGTGGAAACACTCAAAGAAAGCTCCCTGATTCTTCCGAGGGTTACTGAAAGCAAGCCAGTACCTATCCGGGATCGGCTCGGTAAAGTAGCCTTCCGCAACAGTCCATATCGGTGCAGGGATACCCGAAGCCTCATCAAACACCAAAAGCATGCCCAGCGGGTTATGCGCTCCCGCATAGGCATCGGGATTCTCTTCCGACCAGAGTTTCGCTTCTGCATAGTAGTATTTTGTCCCCCGCCGGAGCTGTTCCTGCACTACCTGATCGAACCACTTCGCGGGCTTGATCGCTGTCGCGCTCAGATCGAACCAATGCCGGTTAATCGAAAGAGTGTGCCACTTCCCAAGCTCGCCCCACGTGATCGTGCGAAGCTGCGCCTCGGTGTTGGCGCTAACAATCGCTGTCCCGCCAATCCGTGTCGACATGAACCACAGGATGATCCACGCAATCAGTGCCGATTTTCCGATCCCCCGACCGGAGGCAATCGCCTGTTTGAACACATCCAGCAGTTCCTCAGTCTTGGCCAGATCGTGGGACTGCATCGCGTAGATGAACTCTCGCAGCGCTACCAGCGTATTACGCTGCCATGTCCGGGGGCCAGAGTAACGGGCTAGCGGGGTGCCTTCCTTCCCCCAAGGGAATGCAAACATCACCCAGGCTTCGGGATCGTCTGCCAGTTCCGGCTGCATCATTTGCCGGATCAGCTCCTGATCACCCTGCAGCACAGACTACCTCCGTATCGAGGTCGAATCCGAGGGCGCGGGCAGCAGCCACCGGCAACGGTACGGGGGCCTCCACCTGAGCCTCCGCCGGGACAGTCCGCATTCGCAGCTCTCGTCGCCTCGCATTCCCCTCCTCGATAGCAGCTCGCAGGTCTATCGAAGCATTAATGTCGACGGAAACCTTCTGACCAAACCCGCCCACCGCCAGCCCCCGAGCACCAAGCTCTACCGCCTTCGCCGCATCCGCAAAGGCAACCACATCGGAGGGTTGGTCGAGTTTCTCCTGCATAACCTCAAGGCCGCGGGTCGCTAGGGCCTGGAACCTCTCCTCCAGACTAGCCACGATCAGCGGGTCCACCAATTCTGCCCGCCGACTCGCCATCCGCAGCTTGAAGGAATCGCTATTCACCACCCGCGACACCCAGCCAGGCGTATAGCCCATCATCGCAGCGAGATCATCCTGCTTAACCCGCGGGTTGGCGATGATCAGGTCGATCATTTTGTCGTGGGAGTAGCCCACCTTGTCGATTGCATTCTCAGCGTCCATAAGCTGGCCTCGCCCTCTCACTCATCAGTTTAGCTTTCTGAAAAAGATCATCCCCAGAGGATGTCATAACCGGCAATCCCCGCGACCGGAGGATTTCAGCCAACGTCTGTATTTCCTGCGGCCCGTGCATTGTAGCCTGCTCATCAATCAGCGCACCAGCCCAGTTCGAGGCGTCCGCCCGTATGGGGCCTGTTATCTTCAACTCCCCGTACTGCGACGGGAGGTAGGCCATAGCCCCCTTCCAGTTGTTCACCAGATCCCGAATCTCTTTCGCCCCCGGCTCGTTGGCGAGCTCTGGGAGTTCCCTTACAATCCGTGCCATAGAGGTGTGGTCTCCTAGGAAGCTGTTCGCCAGCCGATTCCCACGATCCGCCGCCCGTTCGAGTGTCAGCCTAAACCCCCGTGTCGACATCTCCTCTGCCCGCTTAGGGTTGGACCACGGATCGAGGAGGGCGGCCCCCCGCGGGTTCCGCTCGAACTCTTTGAAAGACTTCATCGAGGGGCTAGTCATGATGGCGACCTCCTGGCCATAGGGAATACTAATATCCCCGCCACCCTCCATAGTCCGCAGATCATTAAAGCCGCCCTGATTAAAGCGGTCGCTGTTCCGGTATTTAGCAATCTGGCGCAACTCCCGCTTCCTCGGAGTTCCTTGCAATTCCCGTAGCAGATCAACAGCTTGGTGGTCGAATCCACCCTGAAACGCCCGCGACCGTGGGGTGTAGGCGTCCCTGTTCCAGATTTTCCCCGCCACCCGACCACTACCTGGGTCGAGGGCGTCCGGGCGCATGACCAGTGTCAGCTCGCCGAAGTTCTGCGGGATAGCTTCCTTGTTGAGCGCCACCGAAGGGCTCAGTATCTCGCGCGGCATCCGACCATTCTGCAGCCACGGAAGCAGCTGCTTAATCGACATCTGGTGCACACCCACCAGCGAGGGATCGCCACCACGCCGAAGGATGCCCGCCAGCGTCTTTACCCCACTACCCGGCCCCCACTGCTCGAGCACGGCCTCCGCGGGCTTATCCCGCATAGTGTCACGGATCTGCCCCGCCACCTGCTCCGCATAAGCCTCCGGCTGCGCAAACAGATCCCGCAGGGTCCGCTTCAGCCTGTCCGCCGAGGAATAAACAGCCCCAAGCGCGCCCATGTCAGCACTTCGGGCGGGGAGGTTTTTTACCCTTCTTGCCAGCCATAATATATCTCCTACGAGTGGGTCTGCCGGGATTGGCGAAGCCAGCATACCACCGGCGGGCGGCGGGCGCAAGCGGGAAGGGGGCGGGTAATGTGTGCGGGTTATCGGTTGGTAATCCGCGCAAACTTCCACCAGCCACACAAAAATAAAAATAAAATCTGAGGGGCTTAGCGCTAAGTAGACCACTGGAAAAGCCCTGCCGGGGGGGTGGGGTGGGGGGTGGCCCTGCCCACTGGTTAGTAAGCGCTCACTCCGCAGGATTCGGTTAGTGAGTGCTCACTCCCAGCGCGAGGTTAGTGAGCACTTACTGCGCAGGCTGGTGTGGTACATATACCACAGGCCTGTGGTGTGAATACCACCGACAATTTGCGGCGTCACATTGTGACGAAAAACGGCACCATAGCAAAAGACGGGCCTGATGGCGCAATGCACACATTAAACTATTTTCAGTAATAGAATCAATAGGTTGGCGGGTTTTTGCGCGGCGCCTAGCGATTCAGGCACATCTCCTGCATGTATATACCTGACCGGACGGCATTCCGCCGCCGGCAAAAACTACAAGGAGCATACAAATGGCACTCTACACCTACACTACAGACCACAAAGGCGCGACGTTCAACCTCGCCAACGGGCAAATCATTGACATTGAATGGGCTGACCTGTCGGATGAGATCAGATTCCGCCTCATGGTGCATGGGTTGAAACAAAAGGTTGCTGATGCAGCAGCCATTCCGCGCGATACCGAGACTGGCCGTAGCGCCACCGATGCGGATAAAATCATGGCCATGCAGGCTGTGGCGACACGGCTGGTGGCGGGAGAATGGAGCGCGGTACGCGAAGGAGGTGGTGGCGGCAATGCAGGCGGGTTGTTGTTGCGTGCTCTCATGCAGCTGCAACCCCACAAGTCTCGCGAGGAGCTGGCGGTATGGCTCAAGGGGAAGAGCAAGAGTGAGCAGGCTGCCTTACGGACTAGCCCGAAGATCGCTCCCATTATTGACGAATTACGGGCAGCGAAGACCAGCGACATTGACGCCGATGACATGCTGGCGGATCTGGGCATCTAACTAATCAACCGGGGGCAGCAATGCCCCCATTTGGAGGAATAGATCATGCTAACACACGAACACACACCAGACCACCCCGCCGCTATCGCCGCAATCAACGCAGCACGCCATTGGCGGCAGTGGGGGCCATGGGCAGCCTACCGCTACGCAACCACGCGAGGGGCATCGGCCAGCCTCATAACCCTATGCAGGGTGCTGGAGGCGGCACGCAGGGCCAGTTTGCACTAGCCCGGGGCGGGTCGGGCAAAGCGAGAGGGCCGCGAGTGGCCCTTTTGTCGCTGGCAGGGTTATCCACGCGGTTGTAGCATCCCGGTGAAACCCATTCGCAACCTACCAGCAACCTACTAGGCTGGTTTTCCGCGCAGACCCCCTTCCTTCCAGCATGTGGGTTTCACGGTATTATAAGGTTTTTTTTATTTTTTTTTTGAAAAAAAATTGCCGGTATGATATTTTGATATGTCGCGCCCTGGCGTGTGGATTAAAACGAACCGGCCTCTGCTAAAGCCCGCTTTCAGCGGGTTTTTTGACATATTAGGAGTGAAACATGGCACAGCATAGATCGATCGCACTGCAAGTGCTT
>QZGF01000101.1_pt1 | contig 10329 bp, 11 predicted proteins | sample 1990021 | NCBI WGS metagenome assembly QZGF01 (sample SAMN10076523, study PRJNA491371) | Subsurface metagenome, whole genome shotgun sequencing project. | isolation source: subsurface fracture fluid from borehole BE326-BH2 | place: South Africa: Beatrix Gold Mine | collected 2015-06-18 | reverse complement strand
AGAAGTTTATTCGATTGTCAATCGTATAGAGGACAAAATTGATTCAAGGCTCTCGAAGATGGACGAGAGGATTGATGCAATTGATGGCCGGCTTTCAAACCTAGAAGGTAGGGCAACGGTTGCCGGCTCGATAGCGGGGGCAATAACAGGAATGGTTGCAACGATTGTTACCCAGATTCTGGGCATAAAAAAATACTAATGGGAATTGAAGAAAAACTGGTTGGGAATTTTGAAAAAGGCAGACAAGGACGAAAGCCCATAGCCATTGTTATTCATACAATGGTAGGGAGTCTGGAGGGGACTTACGCTTGGTTTAGAAACCCTGAAAGTAAAGTTTCCAGCCATTATGGGGTTGGGTTAGACGGCAGGTGCTGGAGGTTTGTCAAAGAAGAAGATACCTCTTGGCATGCAGGGAGAGTCTATACACCAACTTGGAAACTTTACGATGGCACAAATCCCAACTATTACACGATAGGAATTGAAAATGAGGACAACGGACAACCTGATGCAGAAAGGACAGAAGCGCAATACCAAACTAACGCAGGTTTAGTTGTCGAGATTTGCAAAAGGTGGAACATTCCGATTGACCGCGAGCATGTAATTGGACACCGGGAAATCTACGCAAAAAAGACCTGCCCGGGAGCTTTGGATGTTGATAGGATAGTTTCTTTAGCTAAAAAGATGGCAAACGAGATAACACAACCAACCCTTCAGTGGGCAATCAACTTAGAGAGTTTCTTTCTAGAAAGGCAGATTCCCGCCGAAAGGAGAGAGTCTGAAGTCAGACACTGGGCTGACGCCAATAAGATTTTGGAGGGATTTATCAGCAAATGGATACAAACATTAAATCTTCCCAGCGATGCCGGTCTTGCCCAAATTGAAGAACACTTTTCAAGGCTGATGGATACAGAGGATAAGTATGTTGCCTTGAAAGATGCTGTCGAGGGGGTAGTCGGGCATTTTGAGAAGGACGAAAACCTAATTCAATCTATTAAAGCGGTTGGTAAGGACCTTAACGATTGCTCTGTCCGCAAGAGAGAGCTTGAGGTCGAAAACGAGATGTTAAAGAAAAGAAGAACCCTAGATAGATTTACTAACCTTGAGTTGATTGTCGAGATTGCAAGAAGGCTGTTTAATCAGTTGAAGCGATTAAAGGAGGTGAAGCTAATAAAATGAAAAAAGTTAGAGACGGGGCAAGTTTAATCTGGAATGTGCTTGATGGTAAAAAAACCTATATTGGCGCGGCTGTGATTTTTTTAGCCGGTGGGCTAAGAGCTCTAGGCAAAATTGACGAGGAAACTTACCAAACACTGGTTACCCTAGGTGGGGCAATTGCTGTATTCGGTCTAAGAGAAGCCATCAAAAAACTTTTGGAAAAATGAGTGAAAGGATTATTTATGACGCAACAGAAAACGAACTATTGGGTTTTCTTTCTCAAATTGAAAGACTAAGAGAGGAAGGAAAAGGGGTTGGTTCGCTAGAAAAGGAAATCTGGGATAGATTAGAGGAACTAATTGAAAAGAACGGCAGACGGGTGTTGTCTGGGGATGAGAACGAACAAAAGATAAAAAATGGAAAGAATAATTATTAATGCCAGAGGAGAGGAAAAAATCATCTCTCCCTACGAGATTGAGATAGAAGCTTCACCTCCCTCACTCTCGTTTTCTGAAAACCTTGCTTCACTCCAGAGAATTCAAGAAGAAAGAAGAAAGTTCGAGCTTTGGCACGACCATGCAGAAATTAGAATAGACACAAGAGGTGAAAAATACTTTTTTGTCATGCCCATTTCTGATGTCCATCTTTCAGCGATGGGAACTGACCACCGCCTTGTAGAAAAGTATTTGGGTGCTATTAAAAATTATCCAATTTATACAATTCTTTTAGGAGATTTAATTGACAATTTCACACCATTTACACACCCGTCAGGAATGTCTGAAGATATTGTTAATCAGGATGCCCAAATGGTAGTTTTGCGGTCAATGTTTGAGTATCTGGATGAAAAGATTTTAGCCGTCTGCACTGGCAATCATGATGACTGGAGTAAGAAAACTGCAGGTATGGAGATTTACAGATGGGTTGCGCAAGATTTGGGGATACCACTTCTTTACTCTGGAGGAACGATAGACTTTAGAATAAACAATTTAACTTACAAAGGAATATTTGCTCACGCTATTTCGAGGTTTAATTCCTCTTTCAACCCCACCCACGCAGGCAAGAGACTTTTAGAACTTCACGAGGACGCTGACTTTGTGGTGTCTGGAGACAAGCATAGATTTGGAATGGAAAAATTGACCCACCGAGACAAGAAGCCCTACATTGTTCAACTAGGAACTTTCAAGGTTAATGACGAATATGGCAAAAGAAGTTATACACAAGTGCCAAGACCGAAAGAGGGCTTTCCTATCTTAATTTTTTCAGCTTATGAGAGAAAGAATATAGAAGCAATAGAGGATTTGGAAACAGCTATAAATATCCTCTTAAAATAAAAACTCCTTGCGGGTGGTTTTTGCTAATTTTTGCTTCAGTCTTGCGTTTTCTTTATCCAAAAGCTCTAAATACCTAACGACTTTTTGTTCGAGAGTGTCAAATTTCCTCTCAAGCTTTTCTAATTGTGAGCGTTTTTGCAGTGAGAGGTAAAAGCAAACAAAGGCAATAAGGGTGTTGAAACTTACTAAAATAAAAATCAAAGGGTGGTAATTGCTCACATTTCATTATACTCTTTTTGCAACTATTTCAACAGCTAGTCGATTTTCCGAACTGACAACTTTTAATTCAAACCGAGGGTCGTTTTTGACCGGCCACTTTTCGACCGCCTCCTTAATTTTAGTAATTATTTTCTGCGTGGTAAGAGATTTAGAAAAGAGGGGGTGATTTTCTGCCCCACGAAGTAAGTCGTCATATTCGTATTTCGTGTAACCGAGAGTTGTGTTTACATCACGGTGACCCACGAGTTTGGCAATGGTTAGGGGGTCGGTCCCTCTTCTTAGATGCTCCATAATGTAGGAGTTCCTAAAGCAATGGGCGTGAATGTGTTTGCCCGAAAGACCAGCATTTTGGGCGTGGAGCCGAAGGTAGGGATTCCAAGTTTGCTCTACGAGTTTATTGCCAGAAGAAGATACAAAAACTAAATCGGTCGGGGATTTATTTTTCAGGTACTCTTTTAACATCTCAACCAAAAGCGGGGGAATGGGAACTTTTCGGTCGTCAAGTGTTTTTGTGTCCCGAAACTCTACCCAACCCTCCCCTATTCCCAAAAACAGATTTTCCTTTTTCAGAGAGGCCATTTCGTCGAATCGGCAGCCGGTCGAAACGAGAACCCAAAGAGAGAGTTTGAATGTCCTTTCGTCATAGGCGGGTTTCCTTCCTAAAATCCCCCCTTTCTTTCCAATTTTTACTGGTGGGCAAAATTTGGTCTGCAAAAGCGCCTCGACCTCGTCTATTGACAGAATCGTCGGGACTCGTCTTTGCTTCGGGAAGTAATCTATCAGTTTTAGGAGGTTGAGGTCTTTCCCATTTTCTCTCTCAAAGGCGTCTACAAGTTTCAAAACCCGGATGTAGCCGTTTATAGAGGCATTCCTAAGTCCTTTTTCCCTAAGGTGAAGAACAAAAGACTCCGCCGACCGGGGGTTGAGTTTCTTTTCGCCGAGCCACCTAAAAAAGTAGTTAAATCTAACCCTCGTGTGCCGTAGCGAGGCGGCAGAGAGATGTCTTTTGACGGTGCACCAGACAAAAAATCTCTCCTTGTTCATGCCCAATGGCTAATTTCGGGCAGAAAAACAGCTTTTAGATTTTACCTCTTGACAACTATTAATTATAGTATTAAATTAAATGTGTAAGCACATTTCAATCTTCAAGTTAGTTAAATTGGAGCTTCCAAGAAGCGGAAAATTTGAAATTCCGGCATTCTTACGAAAAATTACATAGGTTTGGAGAGGGGGTGATATCAATCAATGAATAGAAATGAAAATCCTAGAGGCGATACTTCTCTAGAAGGTCAAGTCGTTTATGGTCAAAAGGGCCCAGAAAGGTTGGGATGTGAGTATGATCCTCGTTCCTGCGGGAATTTAAGAGTGGGAAGTGATGGCAGATGGTGCCTTATTGCTTATAATAGATATATTCCCCATTGTGGAAAGGTCCCACAGGAGCCAAAATAATGTTGGTTTTATCTGCCTTTTGTAGTAGAATACTTCGAAATGGCAAGAAAGGTTTTTTTTGATCCTGTCAATTCTAACCCCGATTTTCCTAGGATGGAGGAGGACATCTTGGATGGGTGGTATTCAGAGGGAATAGTAAAAAAGTATCTTCAAAAAAATAATAGGTCAGGAAAAATATTTTCATTTTTGGATGGACCTATCACTGCTAATAACCCGATGGGAGTTCATCACGCGTGGGGTAGGACATACAAAGATCTGTGGCAAAAATACAAGAATATGAAGGGATTCAGGCAGAGGTTCCAAAATGGATTTGATTGCCAAGGATTATGGGTAGAGGTTGAGGTTGAGAAGGAACTTGGGCTTAAAAACAAAAGGGATATCGAAAACTTGGTCAAGGGGAATAGAAAAAAATCGATTGAAAAATTTGTTCAGTTATGTCGTGATAGGGTAAAAAAGTACTCAGATATCCAAACCCAGCAGTCAAAAAGGCTTGGGTATTTTATGGACTGGGATCATTCTTATTTTACCTTGTCGGAGGACAACAATTACATGATTTGGCATTTTTTGAAAAAATGCCATGAAAGAGGCCTTATTTATAAAGGTCGTGATTCAGTTCCATGGTGTCCCAGATGCCAGACTTCCATCTCCCAACATGAAATTTTAACTGAAGACTATAAGGAAATTGTCCATGATTCGATTTATTTTCGTCTCCCTATTAGAAAAAGAGCCGGAGAGTATCTTTTGGTCTGGACCACTACTCCATGGACCATACCTGCTAATGTAGCTGTTGCTGTAGATACAGACAAGAATTACGTTAAAGTAGAGGCGGAAGATGGTAAGACTTATTGGATTTTGGAGGAATTGTCATCAAAAATCAAAGGTAAAGTTACAGATAAAAGGTTAGGCAAATATCTAGTTGGATGGGAATATTCAGCGCCGTTTGATGACCTTGACAGAGTTGCTGAAGTTATTGGTAAGAGCAGGCACGTTGTTGTGGCCTCTGATCCGCTTATCCTTCCTATTTCTGTTGAGGAAGGTACTGGCCTTGTACATGTTGCTCCGGGAGCTGGAAGTGAGGATTTTTCTTTGGGGAAGAAACTTGGCCTTGGTGTGATCGAGGTTATTGATGAGGAGGCAAATTATCTTCCAGGGCTAGGAGAATTAAGTGGAAAGAATGCAAAATCAAATCCTCAAATAATAATTGACTATCTTGCGATGAAGGAATCAGGAGAGTACCTTTTGGGAGTTGAAAAGTACAAGCATCGTTACCCCGCATGTTGGAGGTGTAAGACTGAGTTGGTTTGGAGGGTTGTAGATGAGTGGTATATAGCAATGAATCCTTTGAGAGAAGATATGAAAAGGGTTGCAAAAAAGATTAATTGGATCCCTTCTTTTGGGATGGCAAGGGAACTTGACTGGCTTGAGAATATGCATGATTGGCTGATATCCAAGAGGAATAGATACTGGGGTTTGGCTTTGCCTATCTGGGAGTGTGAAAAGTGTGGTCATTTCGATGTTATTGGGTCAAAGGACGAATTAAAGGAAAGGGCAATTGAAGGATGGAAATTATTTGAAGGAAAATCACCCCATAAGCCTCAGATTGATGAAGTAAAAATTAAGTGTGCAAATTGTGGGAGCAAGGTTAGTAGGATTGAGCCTGTTGGAAACCCATGGCTTGACGCTGGCATTGTTCCCTTTTCTACAATTTCAGAGGACAACCGGAGTGCAAATTTTGAAAAAAACTCAAGCAAACCACTCTATCTGACGGATAAAGAAAGATGGAAGGAATGGTTTCCTGCCGATTTTATCACAGAAAGCTTTCCAGGACAGTTTAAGAACTGGTTTTACTCGCTCATTGCCATGAGCACTGTTCTGGAGAATGAAGAGCCATTCAAGACAGTGCTTGGGTATGCTACTTTGCTTGCTGAGGACGGAAGGCCCATGCATAAAAGCTGGGGGAATTCAATCGAATTTAATGAAGGAGCAGATAGAATCGGCGTGGATGTTATGCGTTGGATGTACTTAAGGCAAAATCCAAATGAAAATCTTCTTTTTGGTTATAAAACCGCCGATGAGGTGAGAAGACGTTTTCACCTTAAACTATGGAATGTATATAACTTCTTTGTAACCTACGCGAACCTTGATGGCTGGAAACCAACAAGTGTCAAAAAAGCAAAAGACAGTAGTGAAAATCTATTGGATAGATGGATATTGGTTAGACTATCCCAGACTATAACCGAAGTGGAAGATGCCTTAGATACATATAACAGCCCAACAGCATGTAACCTGCTTGAGATCTTTTTAGACGATCTTTCCAACTGGTATATAAGGCGGTCAAGAGAGAGGGTCGGTTTTGTAGCTAGATCAGAAAAGGATAAAGATATGTTTTATACAACTTGTTATAGGGTATTAACAGTCTTTTCTAAGGTCTTGGCACCATTTATTCCCTTTATTTCTGAAAGTATATATCGCAATTTGACCAAGGAGGCAAGTGTACACCTAAAAGAGTGGCCAGATTTGAGCGTTTTTGATGATGATCTTATAAAGAAGATGGATTATGCAAGGAGGATTTGTGAAGTCGCACACTCGGGACGTAAGGAAAAAGGCATTGCTGTACGCCAGCCTTTGCTTGAGGTTAAGACTAATGTCGGAGATCTTGGAGATGAGATGGCGGATATCATCTGTAAAGAGATAAATGTCAAAAAAGTCTGCTGGGGAGATGAGGGTTATCCCGAAGAAGTTAAAGCTGAGCTTGACTTAACAATTACCGATGAGCTTAAGGAGGAGGCGAATGCCAGGGAACTTATCCGAAAGATTCAGCAGGAAAGGAAAAATCAGGGGATTATGCTATCAATGCCGGTGCGCGTTACCAGTCCTTGGTTGCCCAGTAGTGAAAAGCTTGTCCGTTTAGTGAAGACAGTCACCCAGGCAGTTGTTTTGGACTATGGAGATTTCTCTGTCGAAAAGGTGGAAAGCAATCAGAAAGATAAGGATTTATGATCCGATTTCGCGACGTTGATGCTTCATTTATTACAGTTGGGTTGGTAATTTCATTGTTGACTCTTGTTAGCATAGTATTTTTACGTACCATCTCTCCACAGCTTTTCCCTTCCTACTATTTTTATTACTTGGTTTCGTTTGTAATTTTTTTTATTTTTCTGAGAATAGATTTTGACGTACTGAAGTTATTTTCAGCACATCTTTATATTTTGTCGATAATTGCTCTCATTACTCCTTTGTTAATCGGGCAAGTCACAAGGGGGGCTGTTCGATGGATTCCATTAGGAGAACTTTCAGTCCAACCTTCAGAGTTGGTTAGACCTTTTTTGTTTCTATATTTTTCGAAATGTCTAATTGGCAATCAGATTAGCTTTAGAAAAATATTAAAATCACTGGTAGTATTTTTATTGCCTTTTGGCTTAATACTTGTACAACCGTCATTGGGAGTTTCTTTTCTCACAGCAGTTGGTTTTGCTGGAGTTGTGTTGGCTTCAAGCATAAGTAAAAAGCAGTTGTTTATTTTTTCGATTTTGATTTTGTTGATTCTTCCATTAGTCTGGTTATTTCTGGCACCTTATCAAAAGGAAAGGATAATAGGATTTGTAGATCCTTACAAGGATCCGCGTGGAATAGGTTACAACAGTATACAGTCAATGATTTCAGTGGGGTCAGGAGGATTATTAGGCAGGGGGCTTGGAAAAGGAGTGCAAACTCAACTTTCTTTTTTGCCCGAAAGGCACAGTGATTTTATATTTGCTTCGATAGCAGAGGAATTGGGATTTGTGGGTGCCGGGTTTGTCTTGCTGCTTTTTGTGATATTGTTTTTGGTCATGACTTCCTTTATTGAGCGTTCAGGAAATTCATATGCGCGGGCGTTTATTACTGCTGTAGTTTTTTCTTTGATGGCTGAGACATTTATCCATTTGGGCATGAATATGGGTTTACTGCCAATTACTGGTGTTCCACTACCCTTTGTCTCAGCGGGGGGGTCTTCTCTTTTGGGGAATTCTATTTCTATTGCTATGGTCCTTAAGGCAAGATCTATCCGCTAGATAGAATTACTTTTCTACTTGTAATTATTTTATAAGGAGGCTAGAATATGTGGATTATGAAATATGCCGTAATTTCAATAAGATCTAAGCAATATCTTGTAGGTGAGGGTGATGAAGTTTTGGTTGAAGGCCGTGAGCTGATCCAGAAACCAGATGTGCTAATGTACTCTGATAGTGAAAATGTCCTAGTTGGTAGCCCATATCTTGATGGAGTCAGTGTAGATGTTGATCATCTTGGAGAGGTAAAAGGTGATAAAGTCAAGGTACTAAAGTATAAGGCAAAATCCAGGTATAGAAAGAGATTTGGAGCAAGAGGAATCTTTTCCAAGATTAAGATAAAAAAGATATCACTAAAGAGTTCTTGACCCGCATAAATATATCATAGTATATCAAAGTGTTATCTTGACACTCGTGAAAAAAAACTTTAATATTTGTTTGTATGTCTAAACATAAGTCAGCTGGAAAGTTAAGAATTCAAGAGCGTCCTAATCCTAAATATCTTGGTGTGAAGGTTGCTGATGGTGAGAAAGTGAGTGCCGGGTCCATATTAGTACGGCAGAGAGGCACCAAGATAAAGGCTGGTAAAAATGTTAATGTTGGGAGAGACCATACTCTTTTTTCACTTATTGAAGGCAAAGTAAAATTTGGTAAAAGGCTTGGAAGGACAATAGTATCAGTTGAGTAATATTTCTAATATGGCTGAGGAAGTTGTACAGTTAAGGGTAGACGAGCTCCAACCGAATCCTCTTCAACCGCGTGGTGCAGTGACCCCCGAGAGTCTTGTAGATCTTGTAGATTCGATCAAAGAACATGGGGTGTTGGAGCCATTGGTGGTTGCCAAGACACCAGCGGGTTATCAGATTATTGCGGGAGAGAGAAGATGGAGGGCATCAAAATTGGCAGGCTTAACCCATGTGCCTGCAATTATTCGCGAAACAACTCCAAAAGGAATGCTTGAAATGGCATTGGTTGAGAATGTTCAGCGAGTTGACCTTAACGCTCTTGATCGTGCAAAGGGTTTTGAAAGGCTCCAAAGTGAGTTTGGTCTATCCACAAGTGAGATAGCAGTAAGAATAGGAAAGTCGGTTGCATATGTTTCAAATTCAATCAAGCTTCTTTCTCTACCTGATGCACTCAAAGATGGCTTATTGTCGGGTCTTATTACTGAGGGTCACGCTAGAGCTCTATCAGCAATAGACGACCCCAATTTGATGATAGAAGCATACAAAATAATACTTAAAGAATCTGGTTCTGTAAGACGTGCAGAGGATTTAGCAAGAAGGATGAAAGCAAAGTCTGGCCAGCTATTGCAAAAGCAAGGTATGAGACAGGCTGATTTAACAATAGTTTCCGAGGAAATTGACAAAATACAAAATGACCTTCAAAACTACTTTACCAAGATGGGAGGTACTAGGAAAGCATCCTTGGTAAAGGTGGTAAGATCACGCAGGGAAACAAAGATAACATTTGTATTCAAGGGAAGTCTTGAGGAGACAGAACCAAAGCTCCAAAAGATATATCGGTCTATCATTGGGGAATAAGAGACTAGAGACGGCATCGGAAGGGTAAAATTCTCTCAGCTTAAGGAATATTTTGGTAACTTAGAATACGCCTGGAAAGCTTCGCAGGGAGAACTGAAACAAGCCGGGCTTGATTTAAAAACAGCCCAGGCGATTGTGACCTTGCGGTCACGAATCTCTCCCGATGCCGAAATGGAAAAATTAGAGCGTTTCCAGGTAAAAGTGCTTCCGTATGATGTCCCAGCTTATCCTCAAAGACTCAAGGAGATTTATGATTACCCCCCGGTGCTTTATGTTCGGGGTGAACTTTTGCCAGAGGATGAATGTTGCCTGACTGTAGTTGGTACTCGGCGAGCCAGTGTTTATGGTCGCCAAGTAACTGAGGAAATTGTAGCCGATTTAGCCCGAAATGGGGTTACTATTATCAGCGGTTTAGCCCGAGGTATTGATTCTATAGCTCATCGGGTAGCTCTTGAAGCTCGTGGCAGGACAATCGCTATTTTTGCCTGTGGGTTAGATATTGTCTACCCTGCTGAAAATGCTAAACTAGCCCGTGAAATTATAGAGCATGGAGCTTTAGTCAGTGAATACCCCTTAGGGACA
>QZGF01000100.1_pt1 | contig 10373 bp, 10 predicted proteins | sample 1990021 | NCBI WGS metagenome assembly QZGF01 (sample SAMN10076523, study PRJNA491371) | Subsurface metagenome, whole genome shotgun sequencing project. | isolation source: subsurface fracture fluid from borehole BE326-BH2 | place: South Africa: Beatrix Gold Mine | collected 2015-06-18 | reverse complement strand
TGCCAAGATTTGATGATGCAAGAAGGCGCTTGGTGGGGGTAGTAGTGGGAATTGCAGACTTGATGTCCCCTCCAACCGCTATTAGATCCCCTCCAACTACACTGTACCATGGGTTTGCTGCAGTACAAGCCACTCTGATCTGGCTGGTGGTACACTCGCACATAGGGCTTCCATCGGGGCGAAGAAGTGTGGCTCTAATGGTAGTTGTTCCACCACATGATCCAACATCGCTAGAGACATATGCATCAACGGTTGATCCGTAGTTAAATAAATATGGACCAATAAAAACAGGGGTTGCGGTGGTTTCCTCCTGAGTAGAATTTGCTGAAAAATCAATTATCGAGGCGTCATTAGTTCGAAATCTGACTCTTGAACCATTTTCAATAGTACTTGTCAGCGCTGACCCGAAACTAATCCTCTGGTTGCTCCCGCGCGGGTATTCAACTGTGGGCACAGCCTCGGGATCTGGTGAACACCAACTTGACATACACTGCGGAATTGTATCCTGATTGCTTATAAGAATACTGATAGTTGGTCTTCTTGATTCATCCGGGGGAGGATTGTTGCAAATAAAATAAATATTTCTGGCATCTGCCCGCGGCGCTCCAAGTATTTCCCCATCATAAATCTGGCAGTTAATAGACCTGTTATTTCTCTCAGAAAACCGAATCAGTCGTATTGTATATCTTTGAAAACCAGGAAGCGGGGTATCCGCAAGCCAAATTCTAAAAATCCTGTTATCACCGGAGGCAGTAAACCCAAGATTTGTCCTTGCATATTCCTCAAGATCACACCTCGCATTAACCCCTGGCCCTATCTCGGGATGGCGAAAGACAGTCATTCCTCCCCTGTCCCAACGCTGTCCTGTCTGAAAGTCCTGGACAACAGCCTGATTTCCAATATACCCGACAATTGTTCCCGAAGTTACCCTTACAGCATTGTTTGGCGAAAACCAAACTTGATTTGGATTGGAGCAAATCCTTGTGCCATCACTTCTTAGCCTCGAGACGACCATGTCCACTCCCCTTTCACTAAAATTCCCATTCCTGTCAGTATCTTGTATTACATAGAATTTAACATTGTAGTAAAATCCCGGGTCTGTGATTAAATCACTATCATCTCCTGCCTCGCACCTTCTCGGGTCAGCAAACTGGCATGAGTAGTCACAAGCATCCCCACATGAGGGAGGATCTTCATAAGGATTTTCCGGATTCCCGCCTACACAAGCAGTATAAGTTGTGCAATCAATAGCAAACACACCATCTTCCTGTATTAACAGAATAATCAAAAGCAAAAATGCCACGATGCTAAAGATTTTAGCAGTAGAAATTTGATGCATACTACCCCGCTTTAATTATCTTATTCATATTAACTCCCACACCTTGATTTATCAACCCATCAATCCTCATGTTAAATCAACCCCGTCTCACCTATACCATATCGTAGGTACCAAATTTCATTCACAGGAAAGATGATGAAAATATTATCAGAAAAGTCTGTTAAGCCGTGGACTGGGCTTACCAAAATTACAGGCTTTAATGGTCTTGAAGAAAAACCAAAATTTAACTTCCCTTCCAACATCCTAACTCATTTTTTTCTCATACCGCATCTTACTTAACAAGTAATTCACACTGTCAAACCCAGCAGGTTATCACCAAATTAACACAATTACCAATATTCCTTCGAGTGATTACAACAAAAACAAAGATAGGAGTCCGGGATTTTCGAAAAACGAAATCAAACTACCACCATCAAATATCCTCTCCAATTAATCGATTAATCGATTAATTGGAAAAAATCACCAATCAAAAAGTAAAAATAAAATAATAATGATAATAGGCTAAACCCCATCGAACAGAAAGTTCAATTCAAGTAGGCCATAACATTAACAGATCAGTTTAATACTATTTAAAGAAAAAGAAGAAGGTCACAAGAGGCGAAAATCAACTCCACTCTAAATTCTTTAGTTTCCTAACTCAAAAGTCAGACCTAGTCCAACAATCTGACCTAACTAGTCTTAAAAAAATCAAACATTCTTTCCTCGCCACTCTACAATCAAACGGGAAGCTGTCTCTGGATCTATCCCCCATTTCCTTAATTGTTGTTCGTTGACTCTAACCATCTCCTGCCCATCCAGGTTTGGTACCCCATTTATCCTATGATCTCTCAAATCATCTTCAATAGTTGTAATTACACTTTCCTGTTTTGGTCCCCTACCACCTACAAAAGCTCCATCAATTGCATAAAAGATTTTTCTACAGACCTTTACTTCAGTCATAATTACAAAATATCAGAATAAATCCACATTCAATACGCATACACGCAATTCATATAATACCACATAAACATTATTATTTTAAACCTTGATTGTCCTCCCTCCACTTTTTAATCTTCTTAAGCTGTCCTCCCAAAATCTGCAAACTTTCCGGACCGCAAGCAGTTACGTAATAAGGATCCACCCTCTTTCCTCCTACCCTTACTGGGGTTTCAAAATAAAATTCATTATCTCCAACTCTCGCACCAACTAATTTAAGACCATTCACATCACTGTTATACAGAGCTTCAACCAAATCGGGATCCGATACCGGAACACAAACTATTCCACTATAAAGAGGGTCCTCATCATTAACATTTGAGATATCAGTTGCAATAAACCATACTGGAAGACCTGACATTGAACCTTGAAGATAACCCTCTATCAAACCCTCCTCTTGCCACCCTTCAAATACTTCTGCAGGATCTCTGTAAGAGGACAAATCTGACTCTGCCATCTCAGATGAGAATGAACGGTCCCCGCCAAGCATCTCAGTGACTTGTTTAAAAACCCCACACCCAATCCCGCCAAAAAGAACGGATACAGCCAAAGTTGCCCTTATTGCCACAACCCTCCAATTTTCCCTACCCCGTCCACCTATCCCAGCACCATTTCTTTCAGACAGTCTATCTTTCACTGCCCCCAATTATACCATAAAAACCAAAAATATAGGATAATCTAAAATCCGGATAAAACCAGCCTTTCAACAGGTGCAAAATCATCGGTAAAAATAAAATCTTTATTTCCGGGACTAAATTCCCAGACTTTACTCAAAAGGTCATTGGGGCTTGGATTGGAAGGATTATCAATATCAACATTGGTCTTGAAGGCAAAAATTACTGCGTTTTGAAAGACATACTCGCTAACGTTTGTGGGCTTAAAGACAAGAACCTGCGGGAAAAATATCTTGAGCGTATTATACTGCGTCTCCAGTATCATTGATTTTTCACCGGTAAAAGCAGAAATCAAGTTAATCGCTAGAACACCATTTTCATTTAGCAACTCGTAGTACTTTTGTACCGCCTCCCTTGTAATTAACTCAAACGGCATTACAAGTTCATCCTTGTATGCATCAAGCACTATAATGTCATAACTTTTACCAGTCATCCTGTTAATAAAACTTCTGCCATCTGTATTAAAAGTATGAAGACGGGGATTGTCAGCACCAAAAAATTCACTTGCAATCTTACTAACCTCGGGGTCAATTTCAACTACATCTGCTTCAAGCTGTGGATTTTTTTCAACCATGTAGGAAGGAAGTGAATAACCCCCTCCACCAATAAATAAAGCCTTCCTGGCGTTGGGCAGAAAATAGCTAATCAAAGAAAGCTGTTTTATATAATCAAAAAGCAAATCATCTCCATCCAAGTATCTGCCTGACTGGGCAAGAATTGATGTCCGAAGAAGCCTTATTGGCCTTTTGGTTCCTCTCTCAAAAGAGTCATAAACAAAAATTTTCTGGTAACTTGAGTCCTTTTCCAAAACAATATTTGGTGGCCTTTTCCCATTAATAACTACTCCTACCAAAAATAAAAAAAATACAGCAAGAATCTTCCAGACCTTGAAAAAATGCCTGAAGTCCAAAAGTAGAGACACAACAATCATAGTAGATGATAAAACGACAAGAATTTTCCCTGTACCCAAATATCCAAGCAAAAAATAACCAGTCAAAAAAGTGCCAAAAATACTTCCAAGTGTTGAAATTGCATAAAGCCGGCCAATCACAGATGCACTCCCGCTTAGCTTGTCAATTTTAAGTCTAGTTGCATAAGGGGTAACAACTCCAAACAGAAAGCTTGGCAGGGAAAAAAGGACAATTGAAGCAAGTGTCGCAGAAATTCTGGTGTCATAAAAGATCCTTGCTATCTCCCCAAGTACAAAGCGGTATGATAAAAAACATAAAAAGACAGAAACTCCCGCCAGAAAAACTACCCTTGATAAAACCCGGACATTCAATTTCCTGTCGGCCAGCTTTCCCCCAAAGTAATAACCCAATGAAAGTGCCGTCATTATAACCCCTATTATTGCTGTCCAAACAAAAATCGAGCTTCCAAGATAGGGAGAGAGAATCCTGGAAGCTGTAAGCTCAAAAGCCATAAGCACTGCACCGCTTAAGAAAAGACCCGCCTCAATCATAGCTTTAATCCTCTTGCCTACAGTTATAATATCACTTAACTCACAGCAATAAAATGAAGATGTTGTTAACTGTGCCCTCAATTAAAACTCAATCTACTCTTTTGCTTGAATTCCAAGAAGCCACAAAACCGCTTCCTTTTTATAGCGCCTATCGCCTCTTGAATTTATTCGAATCGCGGGGAGTTTCCCCCTTTTCCCCCAACGTTTTATTGTAAGAGGTGAAACCCTAAGAAGCTCGGAAACTTCGCGCACTGTAAGAAGATCTGGAAGATCATCAATTCTAATCTTTGGCTTAGCTACCATATTTTGAGATAGTATTAACTACTATGATACATTCCCAAACCTAACCTATATCAATATATCACTTAATCTTATACTAAGGTATCAAATTATGGCATGCTAGTCAAGAATCAGATGTTACGCTTCTTTGACTTGTCTTTTCTTATAATAGTAAGAATTAGCCTCCACCAATCTCTCTAATGAATCAGCATTCCCATCCTTTGGAGTATTATTTTCTTCGATATTTGGTATTCCAATATCAAGCATTTGGTCAATAACCATCTGGAATGCTTCAGATCGGGCCTGACTAAGGGGAATCCCCCTCTCAATCCTCTCATCAACTTCAATTGCAAACACAGGAATCCAGTTGGCATCTATCGCCCAAAATGCAAATCCTATTTCAGATGAAAAAAGATTCCTCCCCCCCCACCTTTCTTTGTATTTCACCAAACTATCCAATGTTGGACGCAAAAAACCCTCAAGATTACTTCTCTGGTAAAGTTCTCCCAGACCTCGTGGGCTTATGTTCCCCAACTTCATCCATCTTATTACAAAGTCAATAAAGTGATCGGGGGCACTAAAATCTTGCCAGCCAAAAGTACCATTCAGAGCAAAATAAGAAATTGTTCTTGCTACAGCGTTATTAAGAACTTGCCAGGTGTACTTCTCATTGCCATCCCGGGACGTAAAATAGACTGCAAAACCAGACTGGAATACATTCTCCGGGAGAAAATAACCACCTATAGACTTTTTGAGTTTTTCCTCCATACCTGGGTCCTGAAACACTGGAGAGAGATTGTTCTCCTTCCTCGAAAATCCCTGTATATCAGTGCTAGCTGACAAAAGGGAAGGAAGCACTTGCTCGTAATTAGGTATAGTTCCTTCTGAAAAGAAAATTCCAATTTTTTTGGCAAACGATCCCGCTTCTTTTGTCAATTCTGTAAAAAATGCTGACTCTCCTAGCGCAAAATTATTAGCAAAGTCTTTTACCCTTCCTCCACTTTCGAAATTGTAATCAACCGAAGCTAAATTCTTAGGTCTTCTGTAGATATCTACCCCAACCCAATCAAATCTTTCCCTTAAGCTATCTGGAAGAAAATCAACAGATCCACTTTCTAAATCACTTGTTTTAACTGCCTTCCTTAAAAACTCTCTAACTATCTGGTCATTCTTTCTCTCCCACTGAGAGGCACAAGCTGTCGCAACACTCGCCGCCCCCAATAACCCTAGAATTTTAAAAAAGTCTTTCCTTGTCATTCGCGATTTTCTTTCCATAGATTAATCTCTGCGCTTACTTTTTAAGACAGGTAATCCTGACCCACATATTTACAAAGTCCTTGTCTCAGATAAAAGCAAGTTTTGTCGTACCATTTGTTCCAGCCATAATTCAAATTTCCCCAATTATATCATAGATCCCATAATATAAAAGTCCGTTTCCAAAAAAGTCATCCCTTGCCCACTTCCGTACTCAAACATATATGACATACACCAAGCAATTATATCCGGTTCACCTGATAATCTCTTCTGAAATACTTTGTGTTGGAAGCGGTTGATAATAGAACCACAAGTGCCTGCCGTATCATTGAGTACGAAATCTACTGTTGATTGTAAACAGAGAGGAAGCCTCGATCCATGATGCATATGGAACCTGTAGATGTTATAAATATTCATCCTGAGATTTTTAAAACACGGATATCGTTAAGAGAAAAATGTTATTAAGATCAGCGGAAGGATGGCACGCTGACAATATCAACAACAATAGGCATTCCTAGGCCATAAACAGCACTTAATATCCTAGACCGGTCCACTGCAATAGGGCCATCCCACCAGGTTACATATATACACGGCCTCCCCCACTCGGCTCCAATAATCTTTCCGGGAACCAACCTCATTTGAGATTCATATGCCGTGATATCAAAGTGATCATAAGGATCAGGCACAATCGGACGCAATCCCCAAGGATGTGCCACAAACTCCCATTGACCATTGACTTTCCAGGGAACGACAGAGCCACCCGACTTTAATATCACGGGCATAGATGATAGTACAGTAGGTATGGCTTCTAGGATGGTTAACACAGGATTGGACTTTGTAGTTGGGGCAGTTTGCATCATATAGGCACGTGCCATGAGTGCATCGAAAGATAGCAATTTTTGACCTGTAATCTGTGCCCACTGTGGTACGCTCTGAATTGTTTCCCCAATCATCATTGTTTTTAACATAGAACCAAGACTCTCCGGGTTAACTAACCCCAACTCATACTGTATAAGTCTCTGTATCCACTCATAATCTCCCCTTATTGAATCAATACTTACTCCTGTATAATCAACATCAGGGTCCAAAATTTCATCAAAGGGTATAGTGGGGTTTTCGTATAAGTACGCTGTCATTGGGTCCATTCCGGTATTCTCGTAAGAGTACTTTGGATCATCCCAAGGGAATTGATACGATACATCCTCACTAATTCCACCTACATCACCAACATCCATCATATTTCCTGTTGGATCAGTAATATTGATAGGATTATTGGCAACATATGCATACCTGTTTTCCTGATCAGCTACTGTATCAGGTTGGGTAAATTTGGCAGTTAGTGGGTTATAATAACGGGCATTATAGTAATAAAGCCCTGTTTGGGAGTCTTTTACTTGTCCTGTAAATCCTTTTTCTGTGATATCTGTATTTAGATCATCTCCTCTTTGAACCCCGTATGGATAATACTTTACATCTTCTACCTTGTTACCATCCTTTGTAATTACTGTAGTACTTCCAAGATGGTCCTGATGAAGGTAGTAGACTTCAGAGGCGTAGGTAACATCTACCCTTAAAAACAAGCACAAGATGAAGACAATTATTCCATATTTTACAAATCTTGTTAGTATACATACCATAAAAATTACTGTGGTTCCAAAGAAGTCGGGGTTGGTACCACCTTACTGTTTCTCACCGCAACAGCCCTTCCATTGAAAAAATAATTCCTGCGCCAATCAACCCGACCTTCTTTTGAAACTATGATCTCAAGGTCCGGGCTTATATAATAGATATTATCTCCCGAAGGATCGATCTTACCGATTCGCCTTCCTGAAGCATCATAATAAAACCTTACCTCGTTTGTAGGAACATTACTTGCCTGCAATACCTTTCCACCAGCAATTGACTCCCATCTTCCACCAAAAACAATACTCCCAGCCAAAACAATTACTCCACAACATAGTACAACTATAAAATTGAAATCCCCTATTCTTTTATACATTTTATATATCAGGATAAAAACTACGGCGAATCTGCAATAAACAAGACAAAATTCTTTGACGTCTGCACCTTCCCGTCACTTGCCACTACAGTAATGGTTCTTCGCATAGTATTATTAGTTCTCCCTGATAAAACGCAGGTAATCTGCTTTCCGCCAGTAACCACCTGCTGGCTGCAGCTCCCAAGAGAAAACCCTGAAGGCAGGTTATATGCAACCATAGATAAATTATCCGAGATATTTGCATCTAAGGCCCTTATGTTTGTTGAATATCTGCCACCAACCACACCGGGGGGAATAGTAGAGGTTGTAATTTGAGGAGCGCTGTTGGCACTGGGAGTAACGGTGGGGGTAACAGTGGCGGTTGGGAGAATTGCTGTTGGAGTTGGGGTTGAGGGCGGACGAGTCGAAGTAGGAGTTAGAGTTAAGGTTGGAGTAGGTATAGACGCTGTTGGGGAGATACTGGGATTCAAGACAAACGTAGCTGATGTAAGAGTTGGTGTAAGTACAGTGCTATTCTCGCTAACCACCTGCAAATCTTGCAATGATATTGAAGTTGAATCATTAGACGTTCTCGAGATAACATCTACGCCAAAACTAACAAAATCCGCGCTCACCGTCACCGGTGTCTTTCCTGGTCCAACTGCGTATATAATGGTCAAGCGTCCAGTCTGATTGGCACTTGTCAAGTCGGGTGCAACAACAGAAGTATCAAACTGTTGGTTAGTACTTACCGGACCTGTAACTTGAATCTTATTTTTATCAAAGACAACAACAACCCTCGCAAAGACTACCCTTTGTGAGTTGGGATTGAGAAAAACTGCGACCCTATCTCCACTCCTCAACACACTTCCTCCGGGGTACGCCCTTATCGAGAGATTAACTCCCGCAACTTGCGCCCGGGATCTCAACTTAGTAGTGACATATGACACAAGATAGACCGCTATAGGCAGTGAGGCAAGAACTACAGCCAATCCTACGAGCCTTTTTCTATCCTTGCTAAGTCTTATATGTTTCATATACTCATTATCGATAGTTGGAAATATTTTTCAACTGTTACTTTTCCGTCACTGACCCGAATTAAGATTGTCCTCGTTTGGGGAGAATTCACAACTCCACTTATCACACAGGAAATTTCCTTGCCTGAAGAAGTGACAGTTTGGCTACAATTCTGAAGCGAAAGACCACCAGGAAGATTAAACGCGCTCATGCTGAGATTATCCGAGATATCCGCATCCACCGCTCGAACAGTTGACCTATATGGCGAACCCGCAACTCCCACTTGAATAGTCGAGGTTGTTATTACCGGCAAAGAGTTAGAAACAACAGTTGTAGCTGTTGGTGTCGGCAATGGGGTTGGGGTCGTGCTTGGCCTCGGAGTACTGGTAACCGTCGGTGAAGGCAAAGAAGTTTGGGTTGGAGAAGACAGAACTTGTGAATAGTTGTTCCTCCATATTGTATAGTCAATTCCATCAACTCTTCCGTCATAATTAAAATCTCCCACTTCTCTCCCCCCAGTTTGGGTGGTTGCATAATTTCCAAGCCATATTGAATAATCCATAGTATCAACTCTCCCATCTCCATTGGCATCACCCGGAATTCCCGAAGGTGTAGGAGTCGGAGTGGGAGTAGATGATGGTCTAGATGTTGGAGAAACCGTCCCAGATGGGGCACCAGCAACATCCATACTTGCCAAAACTAGCTTATTATTTGCATCATAGGTATAAGTGCCGCGATTGTCTGATACCAAGTTTCCTACTGCGTCATAAGTATAACTTGAGGTATCCGAGTCGGGGATCCCATCAAAATTCAAATCCATTCCTGATATAGATGCTGATTGGGGCCTGTGGTAAAAGCCGTTTTCGTAATTGCCGTAAGAGAGATTTACATTTATAGGTCCCTCGATCTTTGAAAGCATATTGCCAATATCATCATAACGATAGCTCGCACTATATGCACCAGAGACCCCAGTCAGCCTTTGAAGCACATCATAAGTAAAATTCTGATTCATGCTATTTGGATCATTTTGAGAAGTGATTAGATTATCTATAATTCTAACTATATTTCCGCTTGGCTCATAAGCATAAGATAAATTCAAAAATCTTTGGGCACCATTTCCCGAAACAATTGATGTAAGACGCATGTTTGCAGAATCATAGGTAAACTGATCTACTACCCCATCTCCGGTTTGATAACTCAAAAGCACTCCATCCTTGTTGTATTTTGCCAAAGAAGCATAATTCCGGTTTGATTCAGTAGTAGATAGGGATAATAAATAGTTTCTGTCGTATACGTTAGTAATGGTTTCTGGGGTCAAACCTAAGCTTGCATTTTCAGGAAGCTTTGTACTAAGTAAACGATCACCCTCATCATAAGTGTATTCATATATAAAAT
>QZGF01000099.1_pt1 | contig 10516 bp, 23 predicted proteins | sample 1990021 | NCBI WGS metagenome assembly QZGF01 (sample SAMN10076523, study PRJNA491371) | Subsurface metagenome, whole genome shotgun sequencing project. | isolation source: subsurface fracture fluid from borehole BE326-BH2 | place: South Africa: Beatrix Gold Mine | collected 2015-06-18 | reverse complement strand
ATGAATGACTTTGCATGGATGACACTTTGTTTTATCTGCGCGTTTGTTTTAATTGGATGGCTGGCCTACTTGTCCAAATGAGCAATCATCTCAACTTCCTCCTTACAGGATCACGGGCGCGGCGTTCTACCCCAAAGCCGAGTGCCGCGCCCCTCTTCGGCAACACCGCGCGGCGGACCGCGCGATTGCACGCTGGCGGCAATCTCAACAAAAGGAGACACGAACCGAATCCATTGTCTCGCGGCAACGCCGCGCCTTTTCCCTATTCACGCCGGGGCGGGATTGCTACACGGCGACTGTGTCCGCCCCGGTTATTTTGTTTTGCAAGGAGCAAGAAAGATGGAACCAACGGAATGCCCGCTTTATTACGGGAAGATGAAGTTTCGACTTGACGTTGAACAAATCTGTGCCGTCGTGCGCGACCATCTTGGCCGGGACGACGTTTCATTCGCGAGCTTCGAGATTGCGCTGGACAAGGAAATCCGCGCACAGCTCAAAATCACCGGTGCGGACGCGATTCTATCGGCGGTGTGCGACAGGCTACAGACCCACCAGATTTACCAACTGGCATACGAACGGCTACGGGAGACGAACGAGAATGGAGAATAACGACAAGGCGCTTGCCAGACCGGTTGGTGAAATCCCGATGGCCGAAATGGAGCGCATCGCCACCGCAATCGCTAAAAGCAATATGTTCGGCATGAAAAGCGTTGACCAGGCGCTTGTCCTTTGCCTGATAGCTCAGGCCGAAGGCCGTCACCCCGTCACAGTAGCGCAGGACTACCACGTCATCCAAGGCCGTCCATCCCTGCGCTCCGAGGCGATTCTCGCCCGCTTCCAGCTTTCCGGCGGACAGGTTGAGTGGGTAAAGTCAACGGCCCTTGAGTGCAAGGCCATCTTCACTCACGAGCGGGTCGAGAAACCCGTGCCTGTCGAGTGGGACATACAGAAAGCCGCGAAAGCGGGCTTGTCCAAGAAGGACAATTGGGTCAACTACCCCGATGCGATGCTCCGGGCGCGCGTGATTACAGAGGGCGTCAGGCGCACCTGGCCCGCGGTTTTTTGCGGCTTCATGAGCGTCGAAGAGGCGATGGACATGGACGACAAGCTCCAAAGCGCCCCTGGGCGTGTATCCGCCGCCGATATCGGGGTTTCCCCGGCTCCCGCGGGTACAGAGCCGCAAAATGCAGCCACGGGCACGGAAACGGCCTCAGAAGCCGAATCCGAGTCGGACGACGTAATCGAGGGCGAGTTCGACGAGCAGGAGCCGCTTGACATGTCCAGCGATCCATTCAACCCGCGGGACGAGCGGTTCCCGGACAAGAACGCAGGCGGCGCGGGCAAGTCGCTCTGGGACGAGGCAATGCCGCCGCCGGAAACACCCGACGACGAGCCGCCGCCGAAGCGCCGCAAGATTAACCTGCGCGGCACTCGTGACGGCTCGCCGGACGACAGGGCGAAGTGGCTCGTGGCCGTCGCCAATACCGACAGCAAATTCTTTCTCTCAATTGCCAATCAGCGCGACGGCGAGGGGCTGATCTATCCGGGGCCGAACGGCGAGGAAGTCCCGGCTGGCTACACCAATGACGACGTCGCGGCCTGGATTCGCGAAAACCGGGACAACCTGACGAGCCTGAGCGTCGCCCTCGGCTACACAAAGGAGACGAAATGAACCGTTCAATCTCGCACTCCCGCATGGCCGCGCTGGAATGCCCGTTCTACTTCGGGCGGATGTACCTTGACGGCGCACGTGACCGGCTCCTGCCGAATCCCGCGGCGCATCGCGGGCAGTTGTTTCACAGTATTTTCGCCGCCTATTGCTGGCATTTGATGGATACCGGGCAGCAATACGACGGCGAAAAGCTGGACTTCATCGCCCGCAAATGGACATTGCCGGTTCCCGCGGCCGTCCGCAACGACGTACTGACCCTGTGCGCGAAGCTCGCCAATTGGCGGATCCCGGAATACTGCGACAAGGATTCGACGCGGGCTGAAGTCAAGCTCGCGGTGCGGCTGGTAAAAGGCGTATTCGAGCCATGCCCGTTCGACGCGCCAGATGCGTTCTTTCGCGGCGTTCTGGACTTGGCGGATGTGCGCGGGAGCCGTGCGCTGATTCGGGACGTCAAGACCGGCTGGGAGATTTTGAAGCCGGGCAAAATTGCGGACGACGAGCAACTCCGGCAATACCGGTGGCTACTCAAAATCCACTTCCCCGAAATCGAGGAATTCGACATCGGCCACATCTACCCGCGGCTCAACTTCTACGAGGCCACCGCGGTCGTGGGAACAGATGATCTTGATTCCGTGCCGGACACGATCCTGGCGGCGCACAAACGCCAGCAGGCAATCATGGCAATGCCGGAGCGTCCCGCGCAGGAATGCGCGCAGTGCAAGTTCTGTGCCCTCGATTGCCCGCTGAAACTAGAGGGGATCGAGGTTGCGCCGAGTTCGCCCGAAGCGGCAAGTAAACTCGCAAAGGAAGTGGAATGGCACGAGCAGCAGCTTGCCCGCAAGCGCGGATTCCTCAAGGATTATTGCGGGGCTTGCGGCCCGGTGGTTGGGACGAGCCAGGAATACGGGGTATGGCCGGTCGCCACCTACGAGCTAACCGAGGACGCGTTCAACCTGATTCGCGAGCGCGAGCCGGAATTGCTGGTTGCCAGCAAGTCGGCCATCAACGACAAGCTGAAGGCCAAGAAGCGCGCGGGATTGCGCGACGAGCTGGAACCGTTCAAAACGGAAGTATTCAAATCTTGGTTCGGCGGGCGTAAACCCGGAGAACCCGAAGGAGAGGAAAGCGAATGAGCAAGAAAGCATGGATGGTCAAGCAATACTTCAAGGTGGGCCGAAGCAAATTGCGCGGTTTTTTGTTTTGCGGGCCAACGACCGATGGCCACTACGGACGGCTAATACTTTACATGGGAAACAAGTCCTTCGTCGTGCTCAATCGTGATTTCCCCACCTACGGAGCGGCCAGACAAGCCTGCAACGCTAAGGCGAAATCAATCATGCGGGCGATAAGGCGCATTAGCGACGCGCTCGCGGAAAAAGGAGAGGAAAGCGAATGAGCAATTGGCAAGTATTTTGGGTTTGCATCTCTGTTGTGGTTGCATCGTTTTCGTTTTCGGCAGGCGTTTGGAGGATTTACGACGCCGCGCAATGCTTTAGCCGCGCGACCCGTGACGCGATTGCTGCTTGTGCGGAAGTCGAAAAACTAATGCGGCAAATGGTGGCAATTCAGGCGGTTCATTTCGAATTCGTGAATTCGAAAATGGCCAAAGACAAGCCTGTGTCTCCTGCGAAAAAAATAAAGAAGGTGAAAAAATGAGCGAGAAACTGACCAAAGCCGAGGACGCCCAGCGGGGCGCGCCGCGGCGAATCGGCTCCACGCCCGCCGAGAAGCAGAAATCGCGAGACCTGTTTTTGAAAGGCGGGGAGCCGTGCCGCCACTGCAAAGGCCCGCGTAGAGTCGGGGATGCGCTCGTCTGCGTCTATTGCGAAGAGATTATCCAGAGGGCGAAGGATGCAATCGCCGCCCTGATTGCCGGACTCCCCGAAAACGCCGCCACGATCATGGCGGAAATCGAGCGCATCCTGCGGTGGATGAACGAGGACTTGGCGCGCCGCCGGGAGCGCAACGCGGAATTGGCGAAGACTGCGGAGGCGAAATGAAATGGCGCGAGTAAAAATCTCCGAATTAAGGGATGAGATTGAGCGCAAGACGCGCCGGTGGAGCGAGGCGCTGAAGCAGCGCGACGAAGCGCTTCGCGAGCGCGATGAGGCAAAAGAGCGCATTCGGAAAGCGACCAATAAACTCAATTTCGCGATTAAGCGGCACTTCGGCGGCTGGAATACCCACGAGGATCCGTGGACGCTGGAAGAGATGGCCGGGTACTTTCTCGGCGGAGCGAATACGAAATGACGCATCGCGATATCCCGCTTTCGTTCGAGACGAGGCGCGACGGCAAGCCCGTCCTGATGGGGCGGCGCTGGCGAAGCAAGCAATACGAGGGCGAGCACCACTTTTACGTTACCGGCCAGGAGCGCAATCGCGACGAGGAAATCCGCAGCCGGGGCGAGTTGGCCGCCCGGAAGCACTACCGGCGGATGCAGCGCCGCCGCGACTGGCTGACACGATTGATTGATTCTTTTTTGAGGAGCTTGCGATGAGAGAACCAAAAAGTATTGAAGGTTGGCAGAAGAAGGTGAAGGATTTAGAGCGCTGGAACCAGATGAAGGAGGAAACCATTACGCGCTTGATCGATGAGCGCAACGGGCTCAATTCCAATGTCCGGCGGCTCGAAGCCAAAATTAAGGATATCGAGAATTTGCTACGCCGGGCGGTGCGCGCACAACTGACTGGTGAGTGGGACGTCATGGTCTGCGCGGGATTCCTTGCGGGAAAGGCGGAACCGAAATGAGAGAGATTAAGTTTCGCGGAAAGGCATTAAGGGATACCGATTTACGCAAGGCCGGGGAATGGATTTACTCAGACTCCGTTTGGCAAGGCAGCACCGGAACTCTCTTGTTGTGCTATACAGACACCAACGGATTCTGGCTCGATGTAGACCCCGCGACCGTCGGCCAGTTTACGGGATTGCTGGACAAAAACGGCAAGGAAATTTACGAGGGGGATATCTTCGGCGGCTGCCCCTGGGACGGCCTCTATGTCGCCTATTGCGACAAGTGCAAGTCCTTTGAGCCGCATTGCTGCTACGAGGGAACCTGCTATGCCTGTCAAGGCGATATGCACTGGGCGGAGCTTGCGACCCCTAGCTACCCAATCGAAATCATCGGCAACATCCACGACAATCCGGAACTCCTGGAGGCGAAATGAGCAAATTCGACCCGACCCGCGACGCACATCGCGCGGCACACAAGCTACGCTACCACGGCGAAGGCGCGGGCTGCCTGCTGGCGCTGCTGGCGCTGCTGTTGGCGCTTGTTGATTTAACCTGCGGAGGTGCGAAGTGAGTGAAGCGAATAAATGCTCTGACGTGATTGGCCGCTCAAAAAAAATCATCGCGGAAATCAACAGGGGCGCTGTCTATGGGCCTAACCAATTGGCCTATGTCATTGAAGAGCTGTGTTGTGAGTTAGTCGCGGCGGAGCATGAAATAGCGCGGCTGGACGCTGTTTACAGCGCGGCCCTGACCACCATCGCCAACACGCACGACGAGCTCGCCGCGGCCAAGCGCCGCATCGAGGCGCTGGAAGGTCTCATCATGGACGAGGCGACGGAAGTGGCGGCGGAAGCCTCTTGTGCGTGGGAATTCTGCACTAGCACAGGCATAATTAGCGAATCAACCTCAAACGCCTTCGGCAAAAACCTCACCCGCTTCTTCCGCTCCCTGCACGAGCTAATGCCCGACCACTACGCGCATTTCAAGGACGCTTGCGACGGGAACGACCCGGAGCTGTATGAGTTTCTGACGGAGATTGAAGATGCGCGAGATTAAGTTCCGCGGAAAGGCAATCGGCCAGCAAATCAAGGGCGTATGGATTTACGGCTACCTGGCCGATGGTTGCACGATTCGCGACCCGGAGGTTGAAAAGGAATACGTCGTAGACCCCGCGACTATCGGCCAGTTCACCGGCCTGCTGGACAAGGACGGCAAGGAGATTTACGAGGGGGATCTCGTGAATACCCGGTACAACCATATCCCGCTCCACATCGAATGGTGCGCAAAGACCGCGGGATTCAGGGAATCGGGACTGCATCCCGACCCAGATAAAACCATACTCGCCGTTCTCGGCAACATTCACGACAATCCCGAACTCCTGGAGGCTCCCGATGCCTAAATACGATCCGACCGCGCGGGCGGAGGTGATGGCGATGGACGCTGAGAGAATCAAGGAATTGCGGGCGTTGTGCGAAGCCGCGACGCCGGGTCCGTGGGTACAAGAGCGATACCCGCCCTACGGTTCAAAGCTTGCAGGCCGGGATGGGTTCCAGCTGGTGATTGCGCACGCCCGCGGCGACGGAACCTACGATGTGGTTTTGATGACCGAGCGCACCTGTGGCGTCGAGCGCACGAAATGGCAGGGCGTTGATGCCGATTGGGCATTCATCTTGTCCGCCCGTTCCGTCGTGCCCGAACTCCTCGACGCGCTCGAAGCCGCGAACGCCCGCGCCGAGAAGGCGGAGAAGGACTATGCCGCGCTGCTAGACGACGTTGGTATCGCAATCGGCTGGCTCAACTTGCGCGACGACGAGCCGGACGCGATTGAAAATGCATACGCGATTCTCGTTGAGGTATTTGCGAAATACATAAAAAGCCGCGTCCAGGAGGTGCCGGAGTGAACGTCCCCGACTTCCTGCAATCCTTTTCGGACGAATGGTTCACTAAGCGGCAAATCCGCGGCAAGGACGGCGATATCTCCGACCGCGCAATCGAGGAGCAAATCGAGGCCGCGCGCCGCGACCGCGGTTGCCCGATTATCTCCGGCCCGCGCGGTTACTGCTGGTCAAGCGACCCCGATGCGGTGCGCACTTGGTTCGCCTGTGAATGGCGGCGGATTCATACGATGATGGAAAACGTAAACAGCTTCGCCGCGGGCTTCACGCGTTGGTTTCCCGGCCAGGAGCCGATTCAACTACCGCTGTTCGAGGAGCAAACATGACCCAGAGTATCAACACGCCGGAGGGCTGGAACGCCCGAATCGGCAAGCCGGACGGCACGAAGCCCCGCTTTTGCCACGAATGCGGGCGCGACATCACCACCGAGCCGTGCGCCAAAATCTGCCCGTCGAATTCACCTGGTTCGCCAGCACCCGATCCGCCAATCCTGGTGTGCAAGCCGTGTTTCCGCAAGCGCAAACGCGACGGCGGAAAAAAGGCATACAAGGGAGGTGGAAGGGCTTGACTTTTACTAATTCACCAAGTAAAATAGACGACGTGGAAACCAGCGATTTCGTTTCGATTGTCGAAGCGGCCAAGGTGCTTGGACTAACCAAGCAGCGCGTTCACCAGCTTGTCAACTCCGGGGAGTTACAGGCGAAGCGCGTCGCGGGCCATTGGCTCGTGATCCTGAGCGACGTTGAGCGATTGAAGGCCGCGCGTGAAAATGTAGTTAGGGAGGGTAAATAAATATGGGCGAAGCTCCCGCCGGGCACGTTAATTTCATCGAACCCGCGCTTCTTTACAAGACGTGGCCGGGCGTCGCCCTGCCCGTTTTTGTAACGCTTCTGACATGCAACTCGAATGCTACCGGAGCCTACCACATTTCCAATTCGACCCTGCTTGAATTCGTTTCAACACTAAGGGCGCATCGAACATCAAAAAAAGAATTGGATTCCGCGCTCAACTTTCTCGAAGGTAAAGGATTGATAAAGCGGTATAATCACAATGTCGTCTGGCTAACGACGCGCTGGCAATACAACCGCAACAAAGACCTTGATAAAAACAGACGAGGAGCGCACAAACTACTAGCATCCCTGGATGCATCCTTGCTTGCCGATTTTGAACATCGTTACGGCGTTTTGGATACAACCAAGGATTTATCCTACGATACAACCAAAGATATATCCAGAGATGGAACACAACGAAATACGAACAACGAAATACGAACAACGAACAACGAAATACGAAAATCAAAGACGGGGGCGCAAGCGCCCCCTGCGCTTTCGGATTCCGATTTGGCGGTCTTACAAAATTGCATTAAGACCATAAATCCGGAGGCGGATGGCGCGGCTCCAATCAAGCAGGAAATCGAGGCTTACCGATATCTGGCCAAGCGGTACAGTCCGGAGACGATTCTGGCCGTCGTGCGGTGGGGGTGCGCCGATGATTTTTGGAGCGCCAACATCCGGGGATTCACGCCGCTCACAAGGGCGAAGATTGCCGGGGATGCAATCAAGTTCGAGAAGGTGCGGCTGGCGATGGAAAAGGCAAGCAAGCAGCGAAAGAGTGCGGCCTATCACGACAAGCCGCCGGAGGACAGGCTGAAGAATCTTTGGCCGGGAACCATTGTTGCAACGGAGGATGATGCGGAATGAAAGAACTTACGCCCGTTGAAATCGCCGCCGCCTATGCGGAATACTTCACGCCGCGGGTAAGCGGATTGCTTCGCGAGATTGACAAGGCAGTGCCCGGACTGAGCGGAACGGCAATCCGGCAAGTCCGAAAGCGATTGAAGGCGTTGATTGACGGCGGGATCGTGGTGTTGGCCGGGGCTTGCGGAACCGGCAAGACGGTGGCTGCGGCGCTGACGTGCTGCCTGTATGCGTGGGAAACCAGGGGACGGGACGCAACTGAGCGATATAACGAGCACAGGCATAAAACACAACGCAAAGAATTCGAGAGGGAAAAAGCCGAGCGCGACTACATTCTCGCCAATGGCAAGCCGGAGCCGCCCGTATTGGAGCCGGAGATTCCGGACGAACCCGCGCCGGCGGACGAGCCGATTGAAGGCGTGACTCCGCTGGATAGGGTTTTGGATAAAATTCTGGAACTCCGTCCCGGCGCTTCTGCGGTGGCGTGTCGAAACCGCGAGGCGCAACGAAAGCACGAACGGGACATGGAGGCATGGGAGCGGGCACAGTTGGAAATTCCGGAGCCGGTGTATGTGGATTCGCTTTCGTGCGACGACTCCGCGTGGGAATGGCACACCGCGCGGGAAGTGATTGCCAACGCGCTGGCCGGGGACTACCTCGAATCCCTGATGTCGTTCGACGGTCTGCTGGTGATTGACGACTTGGGGATGGAGTATTTCCGGGAGGATACCGGCTGGGGCAATTCGCTTTGGGACGAGGTATTCGACCGGCGGTATTCGGAGCGGGCGCCGATGCTGGTCACGACGAATCTGACGCAGGCGGAATTTGCGGCGCGGTACGGCGAACGGATAGCGTCGCGGATACAGGAAGCGGGGGGATGGATTGAGGTTAAAGGCAAGAATCTAAGGCAGGTGGCGGAATGAACAAACGCAAGAAGCATGAACGCAAAACCCCGCAAGAGCAAATGGCAATCGCGCGCGAGTGGCTTGACGGGCACGACACGCAGCGCGAGGTCGCGGCGCGGCACGGGATTGACCGCGCCACGCTGGGATTCTACGTGATGAAGCTGCGGCGGGGTGAGATTCGGCTGATTGCCCCGGCGCTAAAAGAGCCGGAGAAGCGGCGGGCGGTGCTGGTAACCGCAAAGGAACTGGCGGCGAAAGTCCGGCGCTACAAACGGCGCATGGCCGCAAGGGAGGCGAAGTGATGCCGTTAACCATCGGGGTGGATCCGGGCATAAAGGAGTGTGCATTCGCCTGGTGGGACGGCGAGTTGCTTTCCACCACGCAGGTCATTCCGACAAAAGATACAATCGCGGGGCTTGGCCCGCGCCCGGATGCGCTTGTGGTCGAAAAGCCGGTTGCGCAAGGCCCGCGCACGTCCCGCAATTCGACGCTTGACCTGGTGCGCGTTCAGGACAGGATCGTTCAGGCGGCGCTCGCGGCGGGGCTGACGGTATACAGCGTGCCGGTTCAGGTAATCCGCCGTCAGGCCGCAATCCCCAACTGCGCGAAGCGCCAGGATCATCTCGTGAAGATATATTTGGCGGCGTTTTTCCGGCTGAAATGGAATGACCCGGCGTTCCGGCGCGGCGGATATCTTGGCAACGCCGACCGGCGGGACGCCGCGATGTGCGCGCTTTTCAACTGGCGGGACGCGCGCAACCAGCAATACAGGGAAAGTGTTTCACGTGAAACAAAGGTGAGCGAATGATTAATGCTCCACGATTCGACAGTGACGGCTATCCCGCCGAAGACTGGCTGACCGAGCTTGCCGTGTTCACGGGTGAACCCGAACCTCTCTTGTGCGCTCTACAGGCCGCGTGGCGCTATCCTGAAATGGCACAGGAAATCCGCCCCGGTGTATGGCGGTTCGCAACCGGCGGATGGAGCGGAAACGAGAGCTTGATGTCGGCGGCTCAGAGCTCAACTTGCTGGCTTTGCGCTATCGAACGGAAATACCTCTACCTTCCCGGAGGCGGTTACTACATCTGCCTCGATGGTGAGGAGTTCGACAAGGTTGGAGATTTAATTCACGGCTTTTTCCCGTGGAAAGAGGCGGCGGGCGAATGACGCATCGCATAATCAACGCCGATGTGCGGGACGAGCTTGCGGAGCGCCGGATTGCGCGCGAATGCGGGAGGCTGTTTTGAGTTTTCACAAGCCGAAACGCTTGACACTTGACAAACTGCGGTATAATCCCCCCGTGGCGCGATTTGCGTTAGCGGTGGCGGTGCTTCTGCTTGCCGCCTGCGGAGGCGGCGGTTCACCTACGGCGCCTACACCCGATCCCGGCACGGCAATCACGTTCGTCAACCTGACCGACCTGGGATTCGACGTGCAACTCAAAGACGGCGAAGCTTGGAATCGGCTTGGCTCGCTTGCCCCGCAAAGCCGGTTCGTCTGGCACGGCGCACAACCGGGCGGACGCTACACCTTCCGGCTGGTCAGCCTGCGCGGAAACGAGATAATCACGCTTAACACGGGCGCGGTCGTGGAGGTGACCTGAAATGGCCGACGGC
>QZGF01000098.1_pt1 | contig 10599 bp, 14 predicted proteins | sample 1990021 | NCBI WGS metagenome assembly QZGF01 (sample SAMN10076523, study PRJNA491371) | Subsurface metagenome, whole genome shotgun sequencing project. | isolation source: subsurface fracture fluid from borehole BE326-BH2 | place: South Africa: Beatrix Gold Mine | collected 2015-06-18 | reverse complement strand
GTCGATGATCTGGCCGTCCGTGACGACGACCTCCATGCCGGCCCCCTCGACGACCACCCGGCAGGCCGGCGGCTGTGGTGCGCCCCGCAGGTCCAGCAGCCCCCACGCCCGCATGATCTGGATGAGCTTGTCCGCGTATTGCGGGTCGGTCGCGTACCCCGCGCGATGAATGCACCGGGCGTAGGCCGTTACGTCGGTCGCCGGGAGGCATTTGGCGTAACGCGAGGACGTCAGCAGCCGTGCATGATCGTCCAGGGACTCCTGATAGCTGGCGTAAGCGCGGAATCGAGCCTTGACGCGCCGCCAGCCGGGTACTGGCCCCCATTCCCACGTCCAGCAGGTGACGCTATCTTGGCCCGCCAGGGCCTTGACGCCGAAGAGGTTGTAACTGTACCGACCGGTCTCGGTGTCCTTCGGTACTGAGCGCCCCCACCCGGATTCCAGTGCCGCCTGGGCGATGACGAACCCGGCAGGGATTCCGGTTCGGGTGTCAGTAGCCAGGGCGGCCGGCCGCAGCGCCTCGATGAACGCCCGCGGTCCCCCGGCATCCGGCTGCTGGGCGACGGCAAACTCGTCCGGGCGGCTGCCATCGTCGGGCTCGCCGGCCCAGAGAGACATGATCTCGTCCACGGCTCATACCCCCTTTGCCCGATGCAGGATCACGCATAGCTCCTCGCGGCTGACCGCCTGATCCGGCCGGAATGTGCCGTCCGGGTAGCCGGTGACAATGCCGCGCTCCTTGGCCCAGGCGATAGCGCTGGCGCTCCACCGGTCCGCCGGCACGTCCTTGAACGGCCCGGAGGCGTCGGGCATCACCAGGAGACCGGCGCCGTACTCGGGATCGACGCCGGGCGCTCCCAGGTCGCGGGCCTGCGCGGTGATCCAGCCGCGGACATCCTCAACGGTCGGCCTGCGCCCCTGCGTCCGCTTGACCAGGCCGATCCACAGCGCCAACGCTCCGGCCACGTGCGGCGCGGCCATGCTCGTCCCGCTCATGCGCAGGTAGCTGCCGCCCTTGTACGTGGAGATCACCTCGACCCCGGGACCGCAGACGTCCACCTCGCGCCCGGTGGACGAGAAGCGGGCCCGGGTCGCCTGATCGTCCACCGCTGCCACCGCGACGGACTCAGGGAAGTGGGCCGGATAGCCAACCGTGTCGTCTCCAGGACCGCTGTTGCCAGCGGCGCAGACCACCACCACGCCAGCCCGCACAGCCTCGATGATCGCCTGATGCAGGCTCTCATCCGGCGTCGGGCCGCCCAGTGACATGTTGATGATGTCGCAGCCCTGAGCGGTGCAGAATCTGACGCCAGCAGCCACCTGATCGTCGGTGCCGCTGCCGTCGTCCGCCAGCACCTTGGCGATGACCAGTTCGGCCTTCGGCGCGGCCCCGACCACACCGCGCCCGTCCCGCGCCGCCGCGACGATTCCCGCGACGTGGGTGCCGTGGCCGTGGCCGTCCTGTGCCGTGCCCTTGCCGTTGAAGTCCTGTGCCGCGACGATCCGCCCGCGGAACTCGGGGTGGCCCAGGTCGCAGCCGGTGTCCACGATGCCGACGCGGACGCCCTCGCCCTGGCTAAGCGCCCAGTAGGGCGGGACGCGCATTAGGCCCAGGCCGGTCTGGGGGAATTCCTCCAGCGTCTCCAGCGCCGCCAGCGTGGGTACTGGCGGGACGTAGTATTTGCCCATCATGACACCCTCCCATTGCACTTACTTGTCGCGGCCAGGATGTGGGCCTGGCCAACCTCAAGGCGGCGCAGGGCCTCGCCCTGCTCGGTCAGGCGCTGGCCCACAGACTCTATGACCTTTGCCAGCCCCTCGGTGGCCACCGCTTGCCGCTCGATAGCCTGGGCGACGGCGACATTGCTTTCGTGGTCGCCCTTGCCGCTACGCTTGTTGATGGCCGCCAGAGCCACCTGCACGATGCCGGCCGCCAGGATGCCGGCCACCCCGCCACCCGCTGCCGTGGTCACAAGATCGGACACCTCCCAACCCCCCCTCTCCAAATCAAAGGGCCGTCCGCCAGGGCGGCCCTTTGTGCGCGAATCCCTTAGATTTAGATTTTGGCGCTGAACCTCCCCCCATTTCCCGTCGCCGTTGAAGTTGAGATGGAGCAAGCAACAAGCCCTAAGAGAAAGGTGGTGTAACCCCGATGGCTGCGCGTATGAGCTCCCCAAAACAGCCGGGAGCCCCTTGCCGGGGGCCAACTGGCTACAACCAGTAGGTCCAGGACAAAGGGCTCCTCAGCGTGGTTTGGGTGATGCGGAGAAACTCATCTAAACCTGAGCCCTGAAGTCCACCGGCAAGGATCACCTCTGAAAGGAGGTGACCTGCCGTGAAAAGACGGTACTATGTCAAATTCGTGGCATACATCACCGTCAACGGCAAGGTCCTTTGGGCTAGGGATTACGGCTATAAAGCCTGGCCCATTAGGATCTACTACTAGAACACCTTATGGGTTGGTACAGAAGACGGCTGTGGACCGGTCAGCCACAGATCTCAGCTCCCCTCTGCGCTTCAGCCGCCTCGAAGGAGATCGCCCACACCCACGGGTTGACGTCCCACCCGAAGCCGCGGCGAGCATGGAGCCGGTCCCAGTAGTGGCGGAGGGCCAGCACCGGCGTGTCCAGGGCGATGTCGCTCTCGGTCAGGACGCCCGACGGCGCCCACCTGGAGGGCCGCCCCACCTCCGACCAGTCCATGGACCAGCCCGGCTCCTGCTGCCGGTACCCACGGCAGTTCGGACGGCTCGTCGCCCCCTCGGCGATGGCGTCCTCACGGGTGATGTCGCGCAACCGCTGCGCCCGGACATCGGTCACCCGCAACATGATGCGGCTCGCCCAGCGGGGCATGTGGATTGCGGGGCGCCATGGAAAGCCTCGCTCCTCTTCCGTGGGCGCATGGTGGGGATCAGCGGCGTACACCGGGGACCACCATCCCATGGCGGTATCCGGGATGCGGTCAGCGCAGGTCACATCCTCGCCGCGGCCGGTTTCGGGATCGACGGCCACGTGGATCGCCTGCCATGTCTCCCGCACCCACAGCAAGGCCCCCGGCGGGTAAGGGCACTTGCGGCCCCACTCCCCATCCAGGGAATACATCCCGAACACCTCGTCGCCGGGGTATTCCTCGCCGTCGCGCCCCACCTTCGTCGGGCGGTAGACTCCGACCGCGTAGGCGCCCTCGCAGGGCGGTTGCGGCCTGATCAGCCGCCGCGTCTGCGTCTTTCGCCCCTCCAGGATCGCACGAACCATCGGGGCGGAGAAAATGATAGGGACACCCCGCTCTGGCATCTCTTTCCCTCCTTCAAGTGCGCCGTATACTCTATTTATAGAGTATGACACCGGCTCCTTCCTAGTCAGCCGGGTTGAGGCCAGACTCACCGGCCACGAACTTACCTAAGTACCTGTTGCCAATTGCGTGTTGGCCGCGATCCCGTGATTGTGGGAAATATCGACGCTTGCTGTTCCGAAGTCTTGAAGGAATGACCCAAAGTCGTAGCTGAAATCTGAAGAATTGTTCCATGTCGTTGTTTGCGTGCTTGGCGGGTTGGCCACCGGGCAGCCGGGCGCACAGACCAGCACGAGCGGCGGGCAGCCCGGCTCCAGCACGACGATCTCCGGCCTTCCGTCCAGCCGGTTGCGCACCACCACCGGCGGCGTATCGTGGGTCATGGCGTCCCTCTCCTCGTCACCATCTGGATCACCAGCATGACGCAGGCGACCGCCACGCCCCCGGCAATGCCGACGATCCACCAGTTGAGTCTGTCGATGCGATCAGCCAGCCGCTGCAGCGAGCCGTTCTGCGTGCGTTGCCACGCCTCCAGGCCCTCTACGCGCTCCTCAAGCCGTGCCACCGCCACGCGCAAATCCACCCCCTCCTGCAACCGCACCGCCTCCTCGCGCAAACAAGCGGCGCGATCTTCACCGGCTGCCCGCCGCGCAGGAACGGCTTTCGCCGCTTTTGAGGATTACCCGGCAACCCAAATCACCCCTCCCGGCGCGATGCGCTCGTACTCGGCAGACGTCATCGCCTCCGCCGCATCGCCCAGCAGGATGACGTCCGGATCGGCGTCAAGCTGGGCAAGCACCTCCGGCGCGGCCAGCACCGCAACAATCGCCTGCGTGCCGTCTGGCGACGAGTACGCCGCCGCCCAGCCGTCGATGGCGTAGTCCGCAGCCTTCGGGCGGCGAGGGTCGGTCTCGGTGCCGGCGCCGACTGTGGGGCAGAGGTAATAGAGCATCGTGACACCTCCCTAGAGGGGATGGATGGCGAGGTACTCCACAAGGCCCTTTGTCACGCCTACGGCCGAATCTTCGACCCGGCAAAACTTGAAGCCGGTGTTCATGAGATTCGCCGTATCCGTCACGTCGAAGATCAGCTTGCCGTCAATGTAGACACGATGGCGCGGGCCGACAAAGCTCGCGGCGTAAGTGTGCTGCTCGTAGGGATTAGCCGCGCTGATTTTGGTTGCTACCGTGGTCCATACGTTCGCAACAACCTTTATGAGCTTTACATCACTTGCCGCAGTAATTTCCAGCGCCCATTGATTCGCATCATTAGACCGTCGCCAAAAAATCGGCCTTATGTGGATGTTTCCAGCAAGCAGTCTCTGTCGCGATTCAATTAGACCATCACGAGCTGTATACGGCGGTATTATTGGCCCTCCAGAAGTCTCTGCAACGGCTCGCACTTCGATCCCACGGCTGACCGGGACTGCGGACTCTGCCTGGACGGTATAGGACAGCCCCGCTTGCGACTTGGCCCCCGTCACCGCGAAATCGTCATACCACCCCCGCCCAGGGCGGAGCACCGGCAGCGGGATCGGGCGAGACGGAACAAGCAGCATCGGCCTCGCCTCCTAGACCTGGATGATCCGGACGGTGGCGGAGAAGCCGTCCGCCGCGCCCAGGGCGGTGTCGTTGGAAAGCGTCAACCGGGCACCGTCGCCGAGCATCCAGCCCTCCACCAGCACGGCTTCGCCTTCAGGCACGTTCGCAGAAACCGAGAAGTCCCCGCCCTTCAGCCGCGGGTAGCGGTCGGCACCGCCCAGGGACGTCGCCTTGAGCTTGATCTTGCCGGTCAGGGCGGTGACGGCGGACGGGTTCCGCACGATGATGAGATACCGCGCATCTGGTTGCCAGGTGTCCGGCAGAGCGATGTCGTTCGAGACTTCTGTGTTCGCCGCCGCCGAATTGGCCCAGGTGAAGGTCAGGTCGGTGCCGACCTTCTTGTTCGCGCCCCGCGCCACCGGGTTCCCCGCCGCGTCCTCAATAACGAGTGCCACGCCAGGCGCTTTCCGGCCATCCACGAAGTCCACAACCACCTGCTTGAGATTGCCGAGCCAGGCCCAATTGAGAGCCAATCGAACCACCTCCTGTTGAAAATCGACGAGGCCGGTCACCCGGCCCCATCGTCATCCTGCTCATCTTCGTGTTGGTCAGCCACGGCCCTGCGCCGCTTCAGCCGGCACCGGAAGCCCACCTCATCAACCAGAAAATCCATCCAGAGACCGCCAGCATCGTCCTTGACCCGGCGGGCATCCACATGGAGCGGTTCATCCTCGCCACGATCCTCTACCACCATCCCCACCTCAATGGGATGGTTCTGCGTTTCCAGTCCGCACTCCTGCCTGCTACACCGGGATCTTCGCCAGTACCAGCCGGTCGCTGGCATCATGCCCCCACTGGAGGACGACCACGTAATCGTTGACCGCCGGGGTATAACCAGAGGCACAAAGGATCTGTGGCGTGGCCGCGCCGGCGCCATCCAGCTTGACATCGGCGTAGTAGGGGCCGGCCCCGGTAACTGCGGTCACGATCCCGCGGGCGATCGGCCTGGGCAGCCGGGCCATCACCTCGGCCATGATAGTTTCGAGCGGCATGGCATCACCTCGCGATCTGGCTCAGCTCCGCCGAGCATTCCAGGCCCCGCTCGGCATCCAGGCTGATCCGGTATCGGTCCAAGCGGAAGACCCCATCCACCGCCACTGCCGGCATGACGACTTTCACGACGTCGCCGGGGTCGTGGCCAGGGTGGATGATCCCCTGCGGCTTCAGCGTCTGGGTGACCCGTGTCCGCTCGGCGAGGATCGCCCTGGCCCGGGCCTCGCACTTGGCGATCGTATCGGCATAGGGGTCAAACACCTTGTCGAACAAGGTCCCGATACGCTGGATGCTGGTTGGGCTGTTGAGGTTGTCGTCGGCGGCGACCCCCTCCACCGGGCGGAAGTTGGCGTTCATCCCCACGACCTTGATCTTGTTCCGCAGGGCATCGGTGTCGATCTCGGCCGGCAAGGCAGAAAAGTTGGCCTCCCCCTCCTTGTATGTCCATGCCGGCGATGTCGGGTCCATCTCGGGTGGTCCCACCTCGTCGTAGCCATCGGCGCTGAAGCGGTATTCCCAGCCGATCGACTGAACGAGCTTCTGGAGCTGGTCCAGGTGGTTATGCTCCTCGGCGAACCCGAGCGGGTACTTGTAGTACTGCCATGTCCGGGTGATCCGAAGCCGTGCGTTCGGGTCCGCGTGCTGGATGATCTGCTGGGCCAGGTAGCTGATCGTATTGACCGCCGTGATCTTCTTCACCGAGACGTCCCGCAGGATCACTGCCCCGGTCGCTTCAGTGACCTCGACCTTGATGTAGCGGGCCGTGACGTCGGCGGCGAAGGCATGTTCCACGGCGCCAGCCTTCCGGGTCGAAGTCGTTTCTTGAAGCGTCCAGGCAGAGCCATCCGCGGATGTCGACAGCCTATACTTCACTCGGTTCCACAAGTCGCCGTCCGATGTGCCCCACTTCAGCCAGACCTGGTTGAATGTCCGGCTCTGACCCAGGTCTATAGTGATCCACCGGTCCAGGTCTGTGGCCGACGGGCGCCAGGCCGTGGTCGCATCACCGTCAACAGCGTTGGAGGCCGGGTGGGTCGCGTTCTGCCTGACCTCGATCTCGGCCACCTCAGCCGCAAAGGTCCGAAGGCCGGCGGTGACGCCTTGGTCGGCTGCCAGAACCTTCACGCGCAGGTACCGGGCCGTCGGCGATCCCGCGAAGGCCGTCCAGGTATTGCCGTCTGCGGACGTCTCGGTGGCCTCCAGGGTCCCGAGAGTGAGGGTAACATTGACCGCCTGGAGTTGCTCCGGTTTGCCCAAATCCAAGGTGAAGATCAACCGGAGCTGGCTGTACCCGGCGGCGGCGTCGTGGGCGTACTGGTAGCGGTAGACGCTGGCCGTGCTGTGGTCCACCACGGCCCGGATGTCGGTGTTGGCGGCCGACTGGTTGGTAACGCCATCTTTCTCGTTTTTCACGATGCCCCCAATCGTGGCCTCGGCCCTGATCCCCACCGACGCCTGCCGCTGGATGGGGTCGCCGGCGGCCAGAGAGGATGACGCCGAAGCGGTCGCCCCCTGGGCCGCCTTCGCATAGTCGGCTGTCTCGGTCGGGCTGTCGGTGTACGTCTTTACCTCTCCAAAGCTGGTGTCAAGCCGGGCGGCGCCGTCCTGGGCCTCGACGGTGATCAGGTCGCCTTCGGCGGTCGCGTCCGGCATCGGGCGGCGGAAAATGAATTCCCCGAGCTGGACCCACTCCTCGCCGGCCGCTGTCACCAGACCGACGTAGGCCTTCGCCCACTTGTTGCGCCAGAAGAGGCTGGCCAGCAAGTTCTTCAGGTCCGGTGTATACTGGCCGCCGGCATTATCGAGCCTGATGGTGAGGCCCCGCCGAATCAGCCGGCTACGGTCGCCGTCCACCGTTACGCTGATGGCATCCGTCAAGGTCTTGAGTAGCGTGGTTCGGTCGCTGTCGTAGATATCCAGCTTCAGCCGGGGGTTGAGGTCGCCCCGCTTGAACGCTGCGTCGAAGGTGCTGGTGGTGGTGCGCATCTACCGGATCACCTCCCGGAGCGGCACGACAACGCGGTACTTCGCGGTGGTTGCCGGCACGATCTGCACCCGCCTGGGTCCAGGCCGTGATACCTTCACGCGCCAAACCCGTCCCAAGGGATCGCGTAGGGCCAGGGGATCGGATTTCGCCAGCTCAGCGAGGAGGTTCTGGTATTCGGTCTCAGAGACCTCGTCCAGGGCCAGGGTGATCCTGGCCCCCGTACGGCCGCCGTCAGGGCCGACTTTCTGATGGATGGGGACGCTCTTCCCCAAGACCTCCTGTTCGGAGATCTTGAAGCCGTCCTCGGCTTCCCAGGCCTCCACTCCGGGAAGCTTCAGCGCCTCTAGCCACCAGTCCCCCGCGGTCCAGGTGACCGAGACATTGGTGGCCGCCGTGGACTTGACCGACTCGTAGGTGTCCGTGGCCACGGCCGTCACCGCATAGTCGTAGGCCACCCCGCGGCCCACGGCCTTGTCGGTGTAGGAGTTGGTGCCCACCGTGGAAACATTGATCCTCGCATACTGGCTGTCGGGAGCGCCGGCGGGCTTGCGGTACACGTTGTACCCCGCCAGGTTTTCGCCCGAATGCGCCGCCCAAGCCAGGTCAATCTCGGCGTTGGCTGCGTCGGCGGTGGCGGTTAGGCCGGTAGGCGGCATAAGAATGCACTGGAACCAGCCCTCGGAGGACCAGGCGGACCACTGCGGGAACGTGGCGTCGGAATCCTTTGCCCGCCAGCGCCAGCGGTACTTTGCACCGTATTTGAGGCCCGCCGCCGAGGGAATATTGACCGTCACCGTGCCGCCGGAGGCGGTGGAGTCGGCCACCTCCCCGGAATCCCAGACGATGTTGCCAGCTTCGTCCAAGATTTGATGCTGCTTACTGCTCGCTGCAAGGCCCTCCGGGTCGGTGTAGACGCCGGAGAGAGGTGGCGTCACATCATCGTTGACGATGGTCGGGTTGGCTTGGGTGCCGTTGAGCGTCGTGATCGTGACTGTGGGAGCAGCGTTGTATGTGATGGTCAGCTTAGGCCGCAGGGTGGTGTTGGTGGCCTCTTCGCGTGAGTAGAAGTTCGTGTAAGCGAATCCGCCAGCCTCGTTGACCCGCTTGAAGATGACGCCGTAGTTGCCAGACGTAAACCAGCTCTGGACCAATGATGCGAGCCCAGCCCACGTTTTCCACCCACTGCCCGTAACGTTTACAATTGTCGTTGCGGTGGCGTTGAAGCTCGGCTGAGCCGCCCAGGTAACGCCGGTCTCAGTCCAGTCAGATAGCACCGAATGTGCGCCAATATTCCCTGGATCAGCATTAGTTGATCCCGTAGAGTACAGATCAACTTGCGCGGATTGCACCACCGTAGTCGGTGGGAGACTGCTAATATCCCACTTCAGCAGCCCGCGCAGAGAAAAACCAGTTCCGGTAGAACCATCACCAACCTTGATTATACTTGCCGTCCCGTAATTGGTGGTGGGGGTGTCCTGCCGAACGTAGGCATCGGCACTCGACGGCTGGATCGTGACAGTCGTCGGGTCCACCACCACCGGCCACACCCGCGCCGGGTCACCGAGCCACGCCGCATCAGGGGTGATGGTCAGTGTCGTGCCGTCGTAGGTCAGCGTCGCCGAGCCACGGACGCCTTTGGCATCCTGGCACCAGGGGGCCAGCATCCGGCCCAGCGGAGCGCCCTGGGCGTCCAGCACCTCGATGCCGCCGTCCGCCGCCGGGCGGAGGGTTACACCGCCAATCTCGGCCACACGAAAGGTGAAAGATGTGGGGGCCTGGGCGGATTTGAGGACGATGGACTCCTTCAGCCGCTCCAGGCCATGCTCATAGATCAAGTCGGCAGCGGTCCACAAGTTCGCGTAAGTGACGCGGTTGCCCGTGGCGACAGGCTGCACCACCTGGGCGACACCGGCGGCGGACAGGGTGACGTATTGCCCGACGCCGAAGCCCAGGCGATGACGGCCACGCGGGCCGAACCGCGCGCGAAGCGGGGCGCGGTTGACGGCGTGAGAGAAGCCGGGGGCCTCTGGGCGGGCGTCGGCGATGACAGCGTTGTCGCAGTCGTCCCAGGCGGCCAGGTCCCTGTTCCAGAAGTGCTGTCCCTGCTGGAGGACGGCGACACGGCGGCCGTCGGGCAGCGTGAAATGCTTGGCGTGGGCGGTGCACTCCTCCAGGAGCTCCGTGGCTTCCACCTGCTGGCCGTCAACCTCGATCAGCCGCTTCATGCCGTCACCTCCTGGGCAAACAAAAGAGGAGCCACGCGGGCTCCTCGGAAAGAATGCTGGGTTGCTGTGGTCTATCTGCCGGCCTGGATCAGCTCGTCCCAGGCCAAATCTTGGCCATCGACGGCGTAGTAGGACCGGAATTCGAGCAGTCGACCGTGGGGGAATACCGGGATCTGCGGGCACTCGCTGCACCACCCGGAGTCCCAGATCTCAACGCCTCGCTCAAAGACCTGCAAGCGATACATCTAGCATCACCTCCACTACTTGAACTGCTTGCCACCCAGGAGGCCAGCTTCGCGTTTCAGTTGGCGCTCCACTTCCTTCGAGAGCCGGTCGGGACGTGGGTCGTCGATCTTGATGTTGACGCCGCCGTGGATATTCAGCGACGTCGGCGTCCATACGTCCTTTCCGAAGACGGCACCGGGGACCGTCATGGTGCCAAAGTTGGGTGTCGCCGTCCTGCCAAAGGGAAGGCTGGCAGCCGCCTGTTTCACCTGATTGA
>QZGF01000097.1_pt1 | contig 10627 bp, 11 predicted proteins | sample 1990021 | NCBI WGS metagenome assembly QZGF01 (sample SAMN10076523, study PRJNA491371) | Subsurface metagenome, whole genome shotgun sequencing project. | isolation source: subsurface fracture fluid from borehole BE326-BH2 | place: South Africa: Beatrix Gold Mine | collected 2015-06-18 | reverse complement strand
ATTTTTACTGACATTAGATAGACCCGTTTGTCCGTTTTGGAATAAAACTATCCCCCAAGTAAAAAAAAGGATAACTGTTGTTCTTATTGCGGTGGCCAAGTTGCTGTGTATGTCCTTTATTCCGATTTTGGCAAGAATCGAAGTTAACGCTGCAAATAAAGCCGATAAAAAAGCTGCAAGATACCAGCTCATATTTAGAGTGTAGCAGATTACCCTGGTCTTGGTAAATTAGTTTCCATCCAAACCTGGTTTGGTCTAGCTTAACAAAGAAGGATATAGACCAAACCGGGAAGGAGCTCAGGAAAGAGCTAAAGGGCTCATTCCTTGGCGATATTCGGGAATGAAAGAGTGTCGATCATTCTACGTCAGACAATCACTCAAGTTTAGCCCCATAGATATACTCCGCTCTTGATATGACATATTTTTTAGCAAAAATGAAAATTATTTTCCCAGCTAAAAAACCTCTTCTTTTGGAAGAGGTCTGATGTAACCAAAAAAAATTACCACATCAGACCTCGTCCTTAAAAAGGACGAGACTAATGATAATGAGGTTTAGAGATTTCATGATATGAGGCATGTTTTATAAATATTAAATTTACCCTGTCAAGTATTATTTATTGATTAGACAGAGATTTATCCTGCCGACCTTGAAACAAAGTGTTCGCTTGAGAGAAGGTATTTTGCACCATGTTTTTTGTAGTTTAATCCCCACATATTTTTCTTTGCTACTCTTTTATTTGCACTCCTCAGCCAGTTTGATGCGCTTTCAATTTTTATCTTGAATGACTTTATGTATTCCAAAAGTTTCTTGAAAAAAGCTATATGATAGGGACCAGGTTCAGCTGGTGATTGGAAGGCTGCAATTTGAGTCTCTTTTGCAAGTTTTTTTAGTTTTTGGGTTGCAAGAATAGTTTCTTGCTGCAACATCTTAAGCTGGACTCGTAGCTCGTTTGTCTTTCTTTCTGCAAGAATTCTTTCTTCCTCAATGAGTGTCCTTTCGAAAAATAATTCTTTTTTAGCTTCACTTTTGCCCTGTTGTTTGGCTTGAAGGATTTCCTGTATTGATACGGATGTTCCCGGTTTAATTTCTCCCGAAGCGCCTTTGATATTAATACCAAGAAGTTGCTCTATGAAGTCACTTGTAATATTTGTAGCCTCGTCTTTAAGTTTCCCCACAGTATCTTTCCCTATGTTGTTTAAGGACTCAAGCGGGTTAGGGATCACTTCTGGTTGATTTGACTTTGTCTTTCCTTTTGCCATAGTGGCTTTAAAGTTTGGGCAAAATTATACACTATCAAGGCAGATTTAGCAACCTATAACTATAGGACTCACAAGGCAATGATGTGAATGAACTAAGAACCAACCAGCGAAACCAATTGATTTAAAGTTTTCCGTTTAATAAGAATAGATTCTACTAGCCTTCTTTTTTGTGGAGAATCAAATTCCTTTTGAAGACTGGGGTCTGAGTTGATGCTGATTTTTATTGCCTCATCAACCTCTTCGTTTGTGACAGAAATACCTTCTTGATGGGAGATTTTAGCAAGGATAAAGTCAAGAGTGATAGCTTGCTCTGCCTGTTTCTCGTACTCTGATCTTATATCTTCAATTTTTTTGCCAATTGATGAAAGGTATGATTGTAGTGTGAGCCCTAGTCTGTCAACTTGTTCAAGAAGCCTCGACAAGCGGGCATCTACCTCTTCCTCTATTAACATCCTGGGAATTTTTACGTTTGAGGTTGATAAAAGAGCCGAAATCACTGCCTGCTCTTTTTGTTCGTATGTCTTGGGAGAGTCTTGATTGCTGTCACCCGGCTTCCAGATTTTTGCAGTTGAGCCTTTGATAGCTGATTTATAATCTCCAAGTGGAAATTCGGGCATTTCTGCTGTAGTTGCAGTAATCTGCCAATCTTCTTGGTCATCTGCTTTTATTATATTAAATTTAGGATAGACAATTGGCTTTAAGTCTTCCTGCTCGATCGTTTTAGCAAAGTATTTTGGAAGTATTATCTGTAAAGCGTTTTCTATTAATGTTTGGTGCGGAATTTTCTCTATAACTTTTTCAATGGGGGCCATGCCCTTCCTAAAGCCTGCAATCTCAATTTCCTTGCCCAAATCCTCAGCTGCCTTTTTTTTGGCATCTTCAATCTCGGAATACGGGATTGTATAGGTTATTTGAATTGTTCCGTCTTCGCTTTTGGCTAAGGTATAGTTTTTATTCATCTTTAGACAGTTGATTATATCGATAAAGTACAAAGATATAAAGGGTTAAATATTTTTACACAAATTCCTTGTGAAAAGGTTAATCTCTAAAAGGATATCTGCTAGAAACAATATCTTACTATAGAATGGAGGTTGACCCTCCAATCATAAAAGAACACTCCTGGTGCAATTTTATGCTTATTTTGGGGCCTTTATTAAATGGAATCGCAGCAAATATTATCCTTTGTGCTGCGTTTTGAACTGGGCAGGATTAAATTTGGTTATTGGCTGGTTTTGTCTTGTGATACTTATCTTTTGGGGGTTTCCAAAACGGCTTGAACGAAAGTGATCAGGTGTCCTATAACCTGGTCCAGGAGAATTGGGGTTAGACTTGGATTTTATAAATTTTTGCATGATATATATTATACTACAGTCTAATCCCGAGATTAGAAATGTTCAGCCCCAAGGCTATTTTTTGGTGTCAACCACTTTATGAAGAAATGTAGAAACGAGAGCTAATACAAGAGATGATATAACTGCAGTCAAGAAGGTGTCTATCTCAAATCCCGGTACAACATAGCTTACTCCCCAAAGGAGGACAACGTTTATTAAGAAAGCAGATATTCCAACTGTTACTATACTGATAGGCAGGAACAAAACCTGAAGTATTGGCCTAATATATGTGTTTACTACTCCTATGACAACTGCCGTAACAATAGTTGCCCAGATATCACTAAATTCAAATCCTGGTACTAGGTAGGAGACCACTAGAAGTGCAAAAATATTTATGATTATCTTCATCAAAAACTTAGAGTTCATAGTTTATTCTTTACCAAAAAAAAGCCCATGTCAACAGCTTTTTATCATTTTAGCCTTTTTTCAAAAAATCTAAATGTTCTTTCAGCAACAATGTCCCAATTTTTACTTAGGTTATGGTCATCGCCTTCATAAATATAATATTCGGGTTTAGCTGAATAAGCTCTGAGTGTGGCAACAAATTTGTCATTCCAGGAAACAGGCACAGATTGGTCGGCCGTCCCCTGGTGGATTTGGATTGGCGCATTAATCCGGTCTGGGTAGGTGGCAAATGAAAATTTGTTTGCGTCGTGATGTTCTTCTAGTTTTGCTAGATTTTGACGGATTAATTTTCCCCCGTCTGGGGATTCGTCAGTGTAATATAAGACATTGTAGGGAAATGGTTTTGTTACAGGTGCCCATAGTACTGTTGGGTAATCTAGCTTTTGGGCAACTATCCAGCTTAACGCGATTTGTCCTCCATTTGAGTGTCCCCAGATGAATACATTTTTTCCGTCCCACTGGGATATTTGAGAAAGTGATTTACCAAGCACAATGACTGTAGAGTAGGTTTGAAATCTAGTCTCAAATATGTTTTCTGATTCTTTATCTGACCCTCCATATCCTAAAAAGTCTGGTGCAATAGTTATAAATCCTCTTGATGCAAGATATTCAGCCATTTTTCTTGTTCCTACACCAGTAGAATATATCTTTTGGTCAACATAGCCTCTTATCATCACCACTATTGGAGCAGGGGTAGCATTTGGAATATTTATAAGGCCTGTTGTCATCTTTGTAGTATTTGAGCCTGGGCGTGGTTTAAATTCTAGCCTAAAAAGGTATGATTTGAAGTTTTCACCGTCTGATAATTTTTCCCCTACTCTAAATACCCCTTCATGTATCTTATCGGAAATGAATTCTAAATAATAAGGGCTAAAATCGATGGAATTCTCTTCCTTTTCTTTTACAGAAGTATCTTTTTCTTTGATGTTGGTCTGGGGCATTTTATTTCCCAGAATAAATCCAATAACAAATGACAGAAGGATTATAAATGTTGTTGCCATAGATTTGACTCCCATGCTTGTTATATAATAATACAGTATACGTGCCCAAGTTATATGGCACAAACCGACCAAGGATCGGGTCTTTTAAGGCCGAGGATAGCTTCGGTGGGGTTCTTGGTTAATGATGTCAGTGACGTTGCTCAGAAGAAGAGCGACCTTGACCTCATGATTGAGAAGTCAAGTAAGGTTATCTTCAAAACTACGTCTGTCTACCCTTTTGATTTTTTTCCTAGTGTGATTACAATTTGCCCAGATAAGGTGACAGTCACCCAGAGGCAGTTTTTTCTGAGGCAGGAGTATCCTTTGTTGATTGAAAGTATTACGGGGGCAAGAATAGGACTTGGGATTTTTTTTGCCACACTTTATATAGATACTTTTGGGGTCAAAGATCCACCTGGTCCTATTAATTTCCTAAGAAAAAACGATGCACGTTTGGCGAGAAGGTATATTTTGGCTTTAATTGAATGTAAAAAATCCAATGTTGATCTAGCTAAATATTCAATTGATGAGCTAAAGGAAAAGCTCTTGATGATTGGCAGGGTTCATGAAGGCGATGTTCCAGACGATTTGAGATTAGGAAGCTAAGTACTGGTATATAGTGTAAATACTAAAAAGTCCGTAAAAAACAAATGCGCAAATTATGACTATAGTCCGCACAAGCCCTGTTTTTAACTTGGCAGGTAAAAGTGAACGGTTTGTGATGAGTACCATAGCACTGTAAACAAACATTGATAAAGCATTTAGTACAGCCCCGGTTGTCACGAGTTTGAGTGGTTCCGAGAATCCACTTAAGAAAATGAAAATTCCAGCAAGTATCTGTAACCAGACAAAGAAAAAGAAGTATCTAGGCAGGTTGTTTATTTTGAATTTTGACTGGGAATAGACTACCAGGTTTTCTGACATTATTCTTGAAGTTGACCCAAGAACTGAGAATTGTGTTCCAAAAAGCATAATTCCGATCATTAGAAGAAATATGGTAGAAAAAAACGGAGATATGTTGTTCTTTAGAAACAGAGCTTGAAGAAGGACAAAGTTTATTCCTCTCTCAATATTTTGTGTTCCGTAGACAGTGGAGTATGAAAAAAGGGATAGCATAAGAATTGTCAAAGCGCCTGTTATCCAAAAGACTATGCCGTGTTCAATATTTATTCTTTTCCACCACAGATTGAAGCTAAGAATGTTTTTGGGGGTTTGATCAAACTTAAACCCTTCGAGGTCGGAATACTTCGCCTTTTTGTTTAAGATGTTTGTTAGTTTTGAGCTGTAGAAACCCATTCCGTATCCTTTTTCTTTGGCATATAATGATTGGGCAAGGTTAAGTGTTCCTCCAGCACCTGCGTAAGCAAGCGCTCCCAGGAATGTGGCAATTGGTATGTCTTTTGGAAGAAACTTGTACCCCTCTCCTACTCCGACAATTCCCTTAAAGAGTGCTTGCCAGCCGTCGGATTTTGTAAAATATAAGGTTAAAAAAAATATGAAAGGCACTCCTATCAGAATAATAGCTTTCTGTATTTGCTCTTGTGTCTTGTAAACAATATTGCCGCTTGATAGAAGAACACCAATAATTATAAGGATGGCAACCCCCATATATCTTGAGTATGAGAGGCCAAGAGACGCGGCAATAACTGTTGCAGATGATGCTGCTATACCAGGCCATATCCATGGGATAAAGGTGCAGGTGATAAACCATACAGGAGAGAATTTTCCAAACTTTCTTGCTAGCCCTACAAAAATACTTTCACCTGTTGCGATGGTATAGCGCTCTATTTCCATGTTTAGAAAAAATTGAAAAGTGATTCCAAGAACTGCTGCCCATATTATCCCGAGTCCGTAGTTTGCTGATAAGTACGGCCAGAGGATTATCTCTCCGCTTCCCAAACCCAGACCCAGAAGGATAAAGCTTGGACCTATTAAGTCCTTGAGCTTAGGAGGTGCTGGAAGTTTTCGCCTTTCTAGTGGTTCTAGTTCATCCATTTTGCATTCTCTTTATATTTTAGTGGATTTTGTAGTGTCTTTTGAAGGGCTGATTTTGCCATATTGACTTCGGGTTTTATACGGGTGTATAAAGAGAATGAAGATAATAATGATGCCAAGATGGTAAATAAAATTTCTACTCCCGTATCTGTTTTGATGGCTTATGATAGTAAGACGGGGCGTGTTTACCCCAGATGCTTAACTTGGAAAAATCGAGTTTATCCTGTGTCAAAGGTTGGATTTCATCACTCTTATTACGAAGGGCGTACTCTTTATCATGTCTTTAGCGTTGCCAGCAAGACCTTGTTTTTTAGATTGATTTTGAATACTGAGAATTTACATTGGATATTGGATGAGACTTTTGATAATAGTCTATAGGTGATGTGGATTGGGAGGAATCTTATGCGTTTTAGATTGTTATGAAGAATTTACTTGGTTTTAACCCTGAACCCCCAAAAATAATGCATATTGATCTTAATTCTTGTTTCGCTTCAATTGAGCAACAGGCTAATCCTCTGCTTCGTGGAAAGCCAGTTGCAGTCGCAGCGTATGTTACCCCCAACGGCTGTATTTTAGCCGCATCAATTGAAGCTAAAAAATATGGAGTCAAGACAGGCATACGCGTCAAGGATGGCAAAAAACTTTGCCCAGGTCTAATTGTCTTGTCCCCTGATCCTTGGAAGTATAGAAATGTACATTTAAGGCTAAAAAATCTTTTGCATAGTTACACGACAAAAGCTTATCCAATGAGCATTGACGAGTTTGTTTTGGATTTGGAAGGGTATCCAGTGCTCAAAGAAGGTAACATTCACAAGGTGGCGATTGAGATAAAAGCAAGGATAAGGGAGGAGATTGGAGAATGGCTTAGGGTCTCAGTTGGGATTGCCCCTAACCGTTTTTTGGCAAAATTAGCCTCTAATTTGCAAAAGCCGGACGGCTTGGTTGAGATTAGTAAGAATAATTTTCTGGAAATTTATTCAAGGCTCGATCTAGTAGATTTGCCTTATATTAAATTAAGAAATGCCGCAAGGCTTAATATGGTGGGAATTTACAGTGTTATTGATTTTTACAAAGCCCCTGTATGGAAATTAAGAGCTGCCTTTGAATCAATAAATGGTTATTACTGGCATTTGCGTTTACATGGATACGAGATTGACGACATTGTTTTTGCTAGGCGGAGTTTTGGAAATTCATATGCTTTGCCTAGACCCCTTTGTCTTCCAAGTGAGCTCTCTCCGATCTTAGCTAAACTGGTTGCAAAGACTGGTATGCGGCTAAGAAGCGCAGGCTACAAAGCAAGGGGTGTCCATCTTGCGATATCCTTTAGAGATGGAAGCTTTTGGCATAAGGGTGTTTCTTTCGATTACGAATTTTTTGATTCACGAGAAATTTTCAGAAGATCATTTGATCTTCTTTTGGATTGTCCTGTCAGAAAGGCAGTTAGGGAAATTGCTGTGTCTGTATTTAATTTGGTTAGGTTAGATAGTCTTCAGCTTAGTCTTTTTGAGAATAGCGAAAAAAGAAAAAAGATTATTGAGGCTATGGATAGGATAAATTTGCGCTGGGGGAATTTTGTAGTCGGACCGGCAAGAATGTTTTCTGCAAAGGATGCTGTGGCTGATAGAATTGCTTTTGGTGGAGTCAAGGAATTGGAGGAGTTTACTACTGCCTAGAGCTTAAGTATGACCGTGCTACCGGTTGTTATATTGTACTTTTCAGATAAACCTGCCATTACCTCAAGGACATAATCTACCTCTGAGGTTGGATAGTATAGCTTGAGTCTTGCATCAGGAGTTCCGGGAGAGGGGGGTTGAACACTTTTTTCAACACCTATAACTTTGTTGTCAGATATCCAAATTATGTCAATTGGGATGACCATGTCTTTCATCCAGAAATTGGGCTTGGTTTTTGGGCTGAATTCAAAAAGCATTCCCTCGTCCTCGGTAAGATATCTCGTTCCCGAGAGCCCTTTTGCTTTCTCGTCGGGAGTACGGGCAATTTTGACTTTTATTGTTTTCCCTTCAATTGTTACAGAGGGAGATAGTTTATTATCATTTTTGGGCGATTGTTCAGGGTATTGGGGACTGCTTTTAGATAAAACTGAATACAGAATGAAAGCTATGATAATTAGTATGATTGCACCAGTCAGCTTGATAACTTTCATTTGAGGCTAAAGTGAGGTCTGCAATTCACTCTCAATGTTTTGTAGCTCACTGTCAAGGTTATTAAAATCTGTACTTTTGAGATCCTTTTCTATTGATTCTATTTCTGTGTCTTGAGATTGGTTTTTGATTTTGGTTATCTCAGGATTTGAGGGCGGAGTCTCATAGCGTCTAGAGGAAAGAAAATTAAATGAAAAAATTATTACAGCCACCGCAATCCCAAGTAGTATGATTACGAAATATTTTCCGGTAAGACTTGTTTTTTTTGCCATATTTTACTTAGCTTGATTGTGTTGGTGTGACAGTTGGCATCTGAGTTGGGGATGGTTTGTTTTGCCCCACTCTTAATCCTTTTATATTGCCAATGACTTTAACAAGAATTTTATGAATCTCAACTAACTTCTTTTTAATATCAAGAAGGGCATCTTTAATGATCTGAAAAGATCCTTTTGGATCTGTGGAGTTGAGAGTTTCATCAATAGTATTGTCAACTGCAGTGATATCTGCTTTTGCTTCTTCAAGAAGGCTTTTGGCTCTTGCGACCTCAGACTTTGCATAGGTCAGGTTTACATTTTCTTCAGATTCTATTTCTGTGATCCTTCTCTCAATCCTTGAAATGAGGATATTTAATCTCTCTATCATAGCAAGGTATTTTTCTTTAATATGATCATAGAATCGTCTTATATTTTCTTTTCTTGTCTCAGAAAGTCTTGCCTGTCGAGTAGCCATAATTTGGTTTCTTATTTGAGCCTTTTCCAGCATTTGTTCTTGTCTCTGAAGCAGCAGTTTTTGTTTTTCTAGAATCCTTTGTTCCATCTTGATTCGTTTTCTTTCAAGTACTTCAGGAGGTATTTCTGCATTTGTGTTTCCTGCAATTATGATTCTCGGCGATAAGACAAATATAGTAAGGAGTGAAGATACAAATAAAACGACCTTTCGCATTACTTCATTATTGCAACTCAAAAAAAATATGTCAAGCAGAAGATACCTTAATCTTTATTTTGAAGTTTTGAGGGTCTAGAGTTTATTGTACCTCAATTTTGGGGAACTTCAGAAGTCATTTGGCAAATTTTAAGAAGAAAAACGCATGCAGATTAGTGTTTGGAGGTGGTGCCCCGGAGAGGATTTGAACCTCTACGTCTTTTGGACACACGCTCCTAAAGCGTGCCTGTCTGCCAATTTCAGCACCGGGGCGTTGCTTAGTATTATAGCAGATTATGCTAGAGGCTGAATTCAACTCCTGTAGGATCAATCCTATTTATGAAAAAGCTAACTTTATATGGCCATTGTGGATTTGGAGGGCAATATACCCTGCCGATTTCCCAGATGCTTTTTAGGTTTTTATCGTAATATTTTTCCCTCAAGTTCTTTGACATTGACTCAATCGAGTCTTCCCAAGATTTGAACTTGTAGTTTCCCCCATTCCATCCGTATGCATTAAATGATCCTTGTGGAATTCTCTTTCCAAAAGTTGATTCAACTCCAGATATTGCGGGTAGCAGCCTCCAGTCAATTTCGTATAGATCAGCATAATATATAAAGTGTGAAGCATATTTGCTCAAAGGGGATTTGTATTTTGATAAAAAGCTCTCAAGTTTTGCAATTCGATGATCCTCAAGATTTGTATTAAATGTTTGGATTTTAGCTGAGTTTTGCACAAAAAGCTCCTGTGCCGAGACTACTGAGGCACAGTTAAAAAACATTGTCAAAGTGATAAATAATATATTTAAATTTCTGAGTGTTTTTCCCATATCTCAAAAAAAAGGAGGTATCTTTTTTGAAGATACCTCCAGGTATGAAATTCCAACGCTTGCACAAGGAAAACTTGGTTTGCCTTGGAACGTGGCTGTAGTATAGCATAATACTATCGGATTTGTCAAGAGATTGGCTCCACTATGAAAAAGGCTGAAGAAGTGGGAATTTATTCAGAATATAGTGTTAGTCTTTTTTCTGTGCAAGTACGAAAATGGATGGTCCTATATTAAATACAGATAAGTGATTCTGGAAGAATTTTTCAATTTTCAAAAGAAGATCTATAGTGACATACCTTTTTAGGAAAGGTATTCTTATGTTTGAGACAGATATGCGATCAATTATTATAAATCCCATTTCCTCAAGCTTTGCTTTTATATAGTCGGGATGATAATTTATAAAGGGAAGCGTCTTTTTTTTGATGTTTTTTTTGCTTCTTATGTCCCTTGAAAAAATATCTATGGGATAGGTCAAATTTCCTCTTATGAACTGATTGATGACCGCCTTTAGGTGCTTCTTATTAGCAAATTCGACGATCAAAAATCCGCCTGGTTTTAGAGTCTTATAGATAGATGTCAGAGCTTTATCGAGGTCTTTGATGTGGTGCAGTACTCTAACTAGAATGACAAGATCGATTGACTCTTTTTTGATTTTTTTATCAATTTTTTCGATGCGAGATTGT
>QZGF01000096.1_pt1 | contig 10683 bp, 11 predicted proteins | sample 1990021 | NCBI WGS metagenome assembly QZGF01 (sample SAMN10076523, study PRJNA491371) | Subsurface metagenome, whole genome shotgun sequencing project. | isolation source: subsurface fracture fluid from borehole BE326-BH2 | place: South Africa: Beatrix Gold Mine | collected 2015-06-18 | reverse complement strand
CCCCCGCCTTCCCTAAAATTATTTTCGGGGCAGTCGGTCTTATTGATAAAAAAAACTTTGAGTTAACGGTTGTAAAGAAAAACGAACAGAAAGTTGTTATAGAGGTTACGGATATTACAAGCACTTCTTCGTATTCCTCAAATACTCTGATAAGATCGGGATTTTCAAAAATAAAAGAAACACAAACCGTAGTGGCTATAGGTTTTCCGGACAAACAGGACCCGAATAAGATAGTTGCATCTAAAATAATAATTTTGCCGGATATTACAATTTCTTCAATTAATCTTGCTCCTTTGGTAAACCCCACCATTCCTCCGTCAACGGGATCTGGTGTAAAACTTTATCCTCTTACAAAGTAGTTTTGATAATATTTTTCGCTTACTATATAATCAGGTTATGATTGAGGATCTAAAAAAAGAATTCAGCTTATTCAAACTTGCATTGGTTCTTCTTTCGGTATCGCTTTCAATTTATCTTCTGCAGATACTCTGGCAATTTTTGGGAAACTTTTCGGACGTAATTGGAATAGTTGTTATTGCGTGGCTTTTAAGCTTTATATTGGAACCCTTGGTTGATATTGTTTCCAAATTATCGAAACTACCCAAAGTCTGGTCTGCTTTAATCGTTTATACTTTTTTTGCCCTTCTTCTCAGCGCAATGGTTTTTGTTTTTATTCCTGTTGTTTTATCCGAGTTTCAATCGCTGTCAAGAATTGCTCCTAAATACCTTTCTTCTTTCCCCAAATTCGTCCAAACCTGGAATAATGCTTTTACAAACTCCTTGGATACTTTAATTTCTCTTATCCCCTCCCTTGCTACTATTTTTATAAATATTATTCTAATTCTTGTTTTATCTTTTTATTTAATAATCGACAGGGATAAAATAAACGAAGAAATGTACAAACTGGCGCCAAAAAACTGGCATGAAAATTTAAAATTTACACAAAATGTTATAAATGAAACCTTCGCGTCTTTTTTGCAAATACAGGTAATTTTCGGAGTATTGGCAGGAATAACTACATGGATAGTTTTAAGAATTTTTTCCGTTGATTTTGCCGCGTCGATTTCCCTTGTTGCCGGCCTTTTGACAATAATACCGTTGGTCGGACCGATACTAGGAATACTCCCTCCGACTTTTGTTGCACTCGCTACGAATCCCAATAATCCTACCGAGGCAGTTTTAATTTTCGCAATTCTTTTGTTGCTGCAGCAGATTACATTTAACGCAATAGGACCAAAACTTATGGGAAGAGCGTTTAAGCTTCACCCAATCGTTGTTTTTATGTCGATTATAATCGGGTATAAAATAGCCGGAGCTTTAGGAGCCGTGTTTGTGGTGCCGGTTTTGGGAATACTGGTTATTGTAATAAAAAAATTAGGTTATCATTTTATTAACCCCCCAAAATCTCCATAAAAAGACGCACTTACTTGTGATATCATATAAATATGGCAAACGTACAGACACTTAAGGGTTTTCGCGATTTTCTGCCAAATGAAGCACGGAAACGCGATTTTGTCTTAAACACCTTGAAAAAGGTGTTCAGCTTGTATGGTTTTGAGCCGTTAGAAACTCCTTCCTTGGAGTATGAGGAAATTTTGACCGGGAAATACGGCAATGAGAGCGAAAAACTGATGTATAAATTTGAGGATAAGGGCAAAAGAAAAGTAGCTCTTCGCTACGACCAAACAGTACCGCTCGCCCGAGTGGTTACACAATACCAAAACGAATTGCCGATTCCTTTTAAACGCTTTCAAATCCAAAACGTCTGGCGCGCGGACAACACTCAGAAAGGAAGATACCGGGAATTTTTGCAAGTCGATGCCGACATCGTCGGCGTTTATTCTCCCCTCGCCGACGTGGAAATTATAATGGTTGCATTAGAATCTGCTAAAAAACTTGGGTTCAAAAAACCTCAAATCTGGATTAATGACAAATCAATCATCGACAAGCTTTTCAAAGACAAAAAAAGCACTTCAATTTTAGACAAACTGGAAAAGATTGGTCGAGAACCTGTGATAGAAGAGTTGAAAAATATTGGAGTTGACAACGCCGAAATGCTTCTAACTCAATTGGAAAAATCTGAACCGTCTGACAAACTGAAGGAAATATTCAAAATACTTGAGAATGAAGGATATAAGAAGAATGAAGATTTTGTTTTTACTCCTAGCCTTGCTCGCGGGTTAGATTATTACACTAGTGTCATTATTGAAATGAAAATACCGGAAAGTCCATATTTATTATCTGTTGGCGGAGGCGGAAGATACGATAATTTGATTGGGATGTTTGCAAATCGAGATATTCCGGCTGTTGGATTTTCATTCGGTTTCGACAGATTAATTGAAGCAATGGAAGAGCTTGACCTTTTCCCAGAAAATTTTAAAGTAAACGACGTTTTTGTAGCTTTTTCTAATTCGGACTTACAGGAAAAAGCACTTGAAATTACCAATGAACTAAGAAGCAAAAACATTAATGCCGAACTTTACCTTGAAGACGCGACTTTGGAAAAACAGTTGAAATACGCCGACAAAAAACAAATCCCCTACTCTTTAATTGTTGAAGAAAATAATTTAATTTTAAAAGATATGGAAAAAAGAACCCAGGAAAATTTAACTTTAGAGGAAATAGTTAGAAAATTAAAGTAATTATTTTTTTTCTTCCCTGAATCTTTTAACCGCATCAGAAACGTCGGAGGAAGATGTTCTTCCCAATAGAGCCAATTCACCGATAATTTCAGACCTTCGTTTTAAATCCTCACTATTTCTGGCAAATTCATGCGAATCGGAAACTTTTTCAAATTTGTCGGAATTTTTATCCCATGTGAACAATAAATGTCCCACAGGTTTACCGTTTTCAACATAATGAACTTCATAAACTTGCGAAACCCTTCTTTTAACATTTGCATAGCTTGCTCCAAACATCTCAATATATAAAACAAGCTTTACTAGTGAAGCGTCGTTGTCATTAATTCCGTTACCTTGAGTCATTTGAATTATCGCATCTTCCGCACTTTCCGCATGAATACTTGCCTGAAGACTATAGCCTCTCTTAAGAGCATTAAACACTTTTTGTACTTCTTCTCCCCAAATATATCCGGGTACGTCTGCGGGACTAAACTCCGCTACCACAAGATATCCTCCGCGGCGTTCAAGTTTAAGAAGTTTTTCGTTTATTTCAGGATTGTCGGAAATATAGTGCAAGGAAACATTTTCAGGTCTTAAAGACAAGACTGCTTTAGAAACCGTAGTTTTCCCCGCATTTTGGTAAAGAGCGGAAGTTAAAAAAGAAATTTTTTCATCGACGGCGCTCCATAGAAGTGCCGCCATGTCCGAATTCATTGTACCCTTTTTTACAAGTTCTGCAATTGTAATTTCTTCCATATCTAAATAATTTTTTTATTTTTTTTGGGAAAATTTTTTCCGATATTTTGAATTGAACCCATCAGTTCTCTGCTTATTTTACCTCCGTGTTTTACAAGTACAAAAAATAACCCTCCCCATATAAATGCCTGTCCGCCGTACCAAGTTATAAGAGTGGCAAGTCGGCTGCCTATAAGTTGAGTGACAGGAGATTCCAAAAGACAGGAAGTACCATCGGCACTGTATTCAATACACCTTGTGTATTCCTGATTAATTCCTCCCATTCCTCCTTGAAATACTTGTACCTGAATCACTGCAACAAGAAGAGCAAGGAAAGATGTTATTAGACCGAAAATAAACCAATCCCTTCCCGCCTTTACAACATTATTCCATCTTTCATTATTGTAATAATAATTAAATTTTCCCTCGGCATAAAATGTGTTTCTGTCTGCAAAAATAAATACAACCGTGCAAAAAACTAAAGGAGCAAAGAAATAAATGTAAAAGTTGGGAAACAAAATCATTAATATAATAAGCGTAACAAAAAAAATTAAACCTACTTTTAGCCTAAATCTTGGTTCATTTATAATATTAAGAGGCAATTTGAAAAAACTTAAAAAAATTGCAACGCTCATGTACAAAAATGTTAGAAGATAATAAATTGGGGAAAATAAATTAGGTTTCATTATTTAAACTTCTAACTAATTATATAATAAGAAGATTAGTCAAAGAGTTCAAGAGGAATTATAAAGAAGAAAGACCGTAAAAGAATATATAGCAGAAGACTAAATCTGTCAATGCTGGAAACGTTAGGCTAACTCAGCTATGAATTTAACACCCGAACTAACTTAACCCTCACAATGTATAATATACTAACTTACTATACATTGCAGAGACACTGTTTTTTAGCTTCCCACCCTACACTGAATTTTTAGTGTTATAATCTATTTACTATGAATAATATATGCTCTCATCTGAAAAATGCAAAAGATGTAAAACCTAAAACTCCTAAAGGTTGTGAGGAATGTCTTAAAATCGGAGATACATGGTTTCATTTAAGGCTTTGTTTAACTTGCGGACATGTCGGATGCTGCGACCAGTCTAAAAATAAACATGCTACCAAACATTTTCATTCTACAAAACATCCTGTTATTAAATCTTTTGAAAAAAATGAGTATTGGAAATATTGCTATATAGACGATCTTGCGGTTGAATAAAATAGTTCAAAAGATCAAAAAACCCCGAAGCTTGTGTTAGATTCAGTTTTTCTGTATAATTAATAAGTTATGAAAGCGGCGGTTCACCCACAATATTTTGAAAATGCGGAAATAATTTGTTCTTCCTGCGGAACCAAGTTTACAACAGGTTCCACTCAGGAAGTAATTCGCGTGGAACTTTGCAGCAATTGCCATCCTTTTTATACAGGCGAACAAAGATTTGTAGATACAGGCTCTAGAATCGAAAGGTTCCAGAAAAAGGTTGAAACAGGAAAGCTTCATGTTGCCAAAAAGAAAGAAAAAGTTGAAGAAAAGAAAAAAGCGGAAACAGCCCCAAAGACTCTTCGCGAAATGCTTTTGGAAATTCAATAGCTAATATATTCCCCAATGGAAGACTATAGACAAGTCCAAATTCAAGAACTCGATAAAAAAATTGAAGAGACAAGATCCCTTCTTGAAGATCCTCAGTTGCAAGAATTGGCAAAAAAAGAAATAGAAAATCTGGAAGCGCAAAAAAAGCAGATTCTGTCAACTTACGAAACAAACAACGATTCTTCCGAAAACGACTCACTCGATCAAAAAAACGTAATCATCCAAATATCAGGAGCTGCGGGTGGAGATGAAGCAAACCTCTGGGGGCAGGAACTTTTAAGAATGTATTCAAGGTTTGCAGAAAAAAAGGGATTTAAGGTGGATCAGCTTGATGAAGATGTTATTAAAATAAGCGGCAGGGACGCTTTTGAACTTTTTAAATATGAAGCAGGAGTGCACAGAGTTCAGAGAATTCCGACAACGGAAAAAAGAGGACGTGTACATACCTCTACGGCTTCTGTTTCTGTTCTTCCCGAGCTTGAAGATATAGATTTGCACATTAATCCCGACGATGTTGAATTTGAAGCTTTCAGATCCGGAGGACACGGAGGACAAAATGTAAATAAAGTTTCAACCGCCGTAAGACTTAAACACACCCCCACAGGAATTGTTGTTACGGCTCAGAGCGAAAGATACCAGGGCAAAAACCGTGAAATTGCATTGGAAATGCTTAGGGCCAAACTATGGGAAGCAGAGGTTGAGAAAAAGCACCAAGAAATTGCAGGACTTAAAGCAACACAGGTAGGACGCGGCATGAGAGCGGAAAAAATAAGAACATACAATTTTCCTCAGGATAGGCTTACTGACCACAGAATTAATAAATCCTGGAGAAATCTGGAAGTTATTTTAGACGGAAATCTTGACGAAATAACCTTAGGAATGAAATCGCTTGAGGGTTAAGAAAGGTATTTTCTGTCTTTTTCTTTAAGGTTTTCTATTTTATCCAAATGGTTGTCGGAAATAATTTTTGCAATCTGCCTTCCTCCGGCCAAATGCGGCAAAACCACATAATCCGCACCTTCTTTATAAAGTTCCGAAGCGTCTTTAGAATCAAGAGCCATCATAACAACCTTTGCTCTTCTATTTTCGTGCTTTAGTTCTTTTAACAAGAGTAGATTATCCAATGTGTCAGGAATTGTCGAAATAACAAGTTTAGCGTTATCAATTTGTGCCCTTTTTTGAATATCCAGATCGGAAATATCACCAAAAAGCCTGTGGACTTTCTTGCCTGCTCCGCCGAAGCGAGGCGAGTTTTCAAGTTTTTTTACAACAGAGGGGTCAAAATCAACTACAACTACCTCCATTCCGGAATCATCCAAAGCCTCCACAATGCTCTGCCCCATCTGATCACCCCCGACAACAACAACGTGTCCTTTTAAATTATCAAAATTTTCGAAAGATTCGAAAATTTCCTCTTTTTTCAGATTTGCTTTTTCCATAAAAGAAATTTTGTCCGAAAAAATCCTGTAAAGTTTTTTCCAGTGCGTTATCATATAGGTTGAAAAAGCAAAGCTAATAAGTCCTACGAGAGTTATAAGAGAAACTATATCCTCACTAATATGTCCCAACTTAAAACCGACAAAAACAAGAATTAAGGAAAACTCCGAAACCTGCGAAAGCGACACTCCTGTTAAAAATGAGGTTCTTTTCCTGTAACCTAAAAGACTGAAAATTAAGGTTACGATAAAGGGTTTTATAATAAGAACAAATAACGAAAGTATTATTGCGGGAAATATAATTTTCGGAAGGTTTGCAAAAGACATTTGAATTCCAAGAAGAACAAAAAATATTACTATAAAAAAATCCCTTAAGATTTTTGCTTTTGCAATTATCTGGTAATTCACAAGGGAATTTGCAAGCGCGACCCCTGCTAAAAAACCTCCTATTTCTATTGAGAAACCAACATATTTGGAGCTAACGATAGCAGCAAGTCCGAAAACCCAGGCAAGACTCACCAAAAAAAGCGTTTCGGAAGATTTTGCAACAAATTCAATTATCTTTGGGAAAATGTTTTTGCTTAAATATGCTATTACCCCAAACAAAACTGCTGCTTTTATTAATATTTCTACCAAATTTAAAATTGTCACTCCCCCTCCCGAAGGATTGTTAAAACCCGACAAAAACATTAAGAAAAATATTGCAATAATATCCTGTGCAAGCAAAATTCCCAAAGAAAATTTTGCGTGAAGACTGTGAAGTTCTCTCTGATCGGATAAAAGCTTAACAACAATTATAGTTGATGAAAATGTAAGCGCTGTTGCAACATAAATTGAAGTTAAAACATTAAAACCGAAAAACGAAGAAATCAAAAATCCTAAAACAAAAGTTAGACCCACCTGGCCAAGAGATGCCAAAAGTAAGATTTTTCCCAAAGAAAAAAGCTCCGAAACCCTTATTTTGAGACCTACCATAAAAAGAAGAAGAGTTATACCAACCTGAGACATGGTCTGAAGTAAGACCGCATTAGAAGAGTTAAAAAAATGAAAAGAAGCGATAATAATTCCTGTTAAAATATAAGCCAGAATTTCAGGTTGCTTAAAAAATCTGAATATCAAAGAAAGTACGGCGGCAAAGCTGATAATTAAAGTAAGATCTAAAAAAATATTTTCCACTTAATTATTTATACTATGCTTTTGATTTGCTAGTCAAACTTTTGGTAATATTAACCCTATGCAATTAACTCTTATCGAAAAAAGGGAAGAAACAAAAAATGCTCTTACATTTGTTTTTAAACCGGAAATTCCTCTCATTTGGAAGCCGGGACAATATTTAATTTATTCCTTAAACCACAAAAAGGCGGATTTAAGAGGAAAAATGAGGTTTTTTACCATCTCTTCTTCCCCGTTTGAAAAAAATCCCTCTATAACTACAAGAATAGACAAAAAAAACGGAAGCAGTTTTAAACACGCTCTTAACAATCTTGAATTAGGAGATAAAATAGAAGCAAAAGGACCGGACGGAGATTTTACTTTAGATGATGTGAATAAAACTCATATTTTTATTGCGGGAGGGATAGGAATAACCCCATTTAGATCAATCATTAAACAATTAAATAATGATGGAGATCCTATCAACATTACTCTCTTATATTCAAATAAAACCAAAAATGAAACAGTTTTTAAGAACGGACTCGAGGAAATTGCAAAAAACCATCCGGAATTTAAAATTCATTATTTTTTCAGTCCTCAAAGGATTGATGAGAGTTCACTTAAAAAAACAGTAAAAGATTTTAAAAATTCTATTTTTTATGTTTCGGGTCCGGATCCGATGGTAGAAACATTGGTAAAAATACTTGAGAATTTGGGAGTTCCAAAAGAACATATAAAAGAGGATTATTTTTCTGGATATAAAAAGATTTAATTTTTTCCTCCTGTTTTTACCTGCCCCTCTGTTATTGCCAAAAGCTTCCCGAGTTCTGCTGCAAATTTTTTACCGTGTTCCCTGCTCATTCCGAATCTTCCGACAACCCTAACCTGATTGGTGTTTGCAAGCCTCTGAGTTACATCCAGAACAACTCCGTCCGGATTAACCGTTATTATTACGTTATCCGTATAAAGAATAGGAGTTGTGTCTAAATTGATATTAACTGCCAGCTCTTCCTGGTTTTTTTTCTGATCCATAAAATCACCTCTTTCACCCGCCGGTTTAAGCGCTCCGTAAGCCGTATTTGAATAAAATTGAAAAGGCGAACGGCAAGCTTGGGCGGGCCCTTTTTAATCTAAATACATTATTTCTTCTTCAAGTGTTATTCCAAATTTTTCTTTTATTTTATTTTTTATAACTTCTATTAATTCTTTTACCTCTTGAGCCTTTCCGTTTCCTAAATTTACAATAAAATTAGTATGTTTTTCCGAAACCATAACGTTTCCGATTTTTTTGCCTTTTAAACCCGCAAGAAAAATCAATTTTGCCGTAGGAACTACCGGAAACGGATCATTTTTTACATATTGAGATAATTCTTTTTGTTTCTCATCGGAAAATAAAACAAAAGGAACGTTTTTAAAAATGCTCCCCAAATTAGGGTATTCAAGAGGATGTCTTTTTTTCCTGTGTTCTATTTTTTCGTAAATTTTGTTTTTTATTTCCTCGCCGTCTCCTTTTTCAAGATTGAAAACGGAGGAAATTATTATTTCGTTTTTTGCCGGCTTTTTAAAAATACTATACCTGTATGAAAAGTCGCATTCTGATGCTGTTCTTTTTATTGTTTTTAAGCTGTTAAGATCAAGACTTATTACTTCCCAAGTATTATCCTTTGTTTCTCCGTTAAAAGCCCCTGCGTTTCCCCTTATTGCCCCGCCGACAGTTCCGGGAAGTCCTCCTGCCCATTCAAGACCTTGTAAAGAATTTAATATACAAAACTCCAAAAGCGCAGAAACTTCGGTTCCTGATCCGACTCTTATCATGTTCTCTATTTCTGTGAACTCAATTCCATCCATTGAGTTTTTTATTACCAATCCGTCGAACCCCTCATCCGCAAATAAGACATTTGTTCCTCCGCCGAGAATAAATATTTTTTTCTGGTTTTCACTTAACGAAAAGATAAGCTCTTTCCACTTTTTAATTCCGTCTAAAAGGTCTTCGTAATTTTTTACGTCTAAAAAATATGAGGCATTTCCGCCGATATGAAAGTTGCTGAAGTTTTTAAGAGCAACGTTTTTTTGTAAAGAAATCATATTTTATTGATTTGGGGCGGAGGTTAATGTTGCTCTCAAATTAAGAACTTTCCCGTCTCTCCAGATATCCAATGAAACACTATCCCCCACTTTTTTCTTTGCTATTAACGAAGAGAGTTCGTGGGAAGAATCTACTGTTTGCCCGTCAAATTTTATTATTATGTCTGCCTGCCTTATTCCCGCCTTGTCTGCCGGGGAATCGCTTATTACAGTTTGAACATATGCTCCCTGCACAACATTATTTAAAAGCGCGACTTCTTTGGATATCATATTATATGCAACTCCAAGATAAGGCCTGTTAAATTGTCCTGTCTTGTTAAAATTGTTTATTGAATCTTTAAGAATGCTTATCGGAAGAGCAAATCCTATATTTTGTCCGCTTGCAGAAACCGCGGTATTTATGCCGATAACCTCTCCTGCGGAATTTACCAAGGGTCCTCCGGAATTTCCCGGATTTATGGCGGCATCGGTTTGAATGAGGCCGCGCATCTCTTGGGCGATGGCCTTCGGTCCGGGGTGGGCCATGATGGAGCGTGAGAGCCCCGAGATGATACCCATCGAGACGGTGTTCTGGAAAATGCCGAGCGCGTTGCCGAAAGCGAGCACGGTTTGCCCGAGGTCGAGCTCCCGCGAATCGCCGAGCGGCAGTGTCGGGAGTGCCTTATCCGTTTTCATCTTGAGGATAGCAATATCGTCGACCGGATCGCGCGCCAGGACCTCCGCTTCGTAGCGGATATTGTCATTTGTAACGACGAAATAAGCTGCGTTCCTTTCCGCCACTACGTGGCGGTTGGTGAGCACGATACCCGACTTGTCGACGATGAATCCCGATCCGCCGTCGACCTGTACCATGCCGTGCGCGTCGATCTTCTCCTTCGGTATGGAAAGCGCCGACGGTTTTTTCTTACGCCCTTTTACGCTCATCTGTTCCGCGGCGAACTCTTTGGTGAGCTCGTCGAGGCTCTTCGTGATGATAATGGAAACCAGAACGCTGATGATTTTTTTCATATACGTTTCATTATAGTACATTCTCCGGCACAGACATCTGCCGGATGAATTACACAC
>QZGF01000095.1_pt1 | contig 10734 bp, 20 predicted proteins | sample 1990021 | NCBI WGS metagenome assembly QZGF01 (sample SAMN10076523, study PRJNA491371) | Subsurface metagenome, whole genome shotgun sequencing project. | isolation source: subsurface fracture fluid from borehole BE326-BH2 | place: South Africa: Beatrix Gold Mine | collected 2015-06-18 | reverse complement strand
GTCCTAGTCTGTTTCTGAAATCTCTACAGTCTATAAACTCCCATCCGCAGCCATCACATTGTACAAATCCGTTTCGCTCATTCCAGCAGCCTTGATGACCGTGGTTTACTTCTCGGCGAGTGTCGGGTCCTCTATGATCATCCCTCAAAATCCTGGTCATACCTTCACTCCTCACCACCTTGACAGACCAAAGTTCCAGGTGTACATTTCCTGTATTCCCTCTCCTGAGCTCCACAGCCAGATCGCTTTCCAGGATCCTTGCTACATCCTCGAGATCAGATTCATCCGCTTTGTCAGTGACCTCTCCAATGTATGCCTGGCTAATCTCTGGAGAAATCTCTCTTTTCTCTGGAGAACATATCTCTCTCTCCGGAGACCTTATAATCCGCATATACACCACCTCGCGTAATCCTTCAGGAAACTTTCTCACAATCTCTACAGCGCCACGCGGCGCATCCGCTCTTGATAGTTCTTGCATATTTCGAGTCATCCTGGGCATCCGCGTAAGCGGTTTCTCAGCCCGTACGAAAGATATTTTCAATAGTATATAAATACGGCGGTGTTAATGATGATGAGGGGCATTTTCCATCAAACTTCCATCAAACTTCCATATACTTTTTTGGCATGATATCTAAAGCGCAAACCCTAAATAGAATCGCAATGTATAGACTTATTGCGCGGTGCTTTCTCACACCGTCCTGGTTTTCTTTCGAGTCGCCAGGGCTTTAGCGCCAATGGTCACAGGTTCAAATTCCACGTGGTAGAAATCGCCATGCGTAAGCATGTAGGTAGAAGCCCTGGGAGGGATTCGACCTTTTGCCGTTACGGAGTCAACGGCAAATGACTGAAACAGTGGGATCATGGGTTGACATTCGCTGGCTTGATCAGACCGAACCTACGTTGTCAACCTGCTTATCCTATTTGTACAGCCTGGGAGCTGGATATTATCACATTTGTACACTATTTTACCCTGGGACCCACAGAGATCTTCCAGATATCCGGTCCAGGCCTGCAGCAGCTGGGCCCTGGGACATGACAACGCTTAGCGGTGTACAAATGTGCAAAAGGATATCATTTTTTACCGGGACCCGACTTGCGAGGTTTTCTATCCTTACCGCGCCCTCTCCAAGTATCTAACCCCTTCTTGATTTTCTCTTGTTTCGTGTTTATTCCTCGGCGCTGCCGGTCCTTGAGCAACAGCCTCTCAAAACATGCCATACCTATCTGCATCCACCAGGTATAGAATTGCATCGGGCCCTTATTCCAATCTGTCAGCCAGGGCTCAGTGAGTGAGCTAAAATTCACCTGGTATTCTTCCAGGAGATCAAAGAATCTGATCAGTTCGAGAGGATCCCTCCCCAGGCGATCCAGCCTGTAGACCGTAACCTTCCCGATAAGCCCTGCTATAATGTCATTACAGAGCCCCGTATAAGCTCGCCTATCGAGGATTACCCCGCTCTCCCTATCAGAATATATCCTATCCGGGTTTTGAGCTTTTAAGAGATCTTCCTGCAGGTCGAGACTTTGCTCCTCGGAGCTCACCCTCATATATGCTGCATTCAGCCGCCCAGCTGCAGGCGTCATCCTGGCAGCACATTTCCCCAAAGATTCCAAGGTCACGGCAAAACCCCGAGATCATTTTTTCTTTTTGGTGTCTGTTGGAGGCGGCGTATATCTTACAACAAGATCTCCTGGAGCGGCATATATGAATCTATTATCCACTTCAGCGAACTCAATTTTACCGCCCTTTTCCCAGTGCTTTAGTGCTACGATATCACTTGGGAGGGTTACAGTATGCCTCCCGTCGGGTCCTTGCTGGATTTTTGGCATACCTATAAAGATATCATATATGATATTATAAAAACTATCGGAAGTGATATCATATGGTATCATTCCCGATGCTATTTCTCCGGAAGTAAAAAGTCTACTTATTGATGTCAACAGTTCCCTACACCGTCATTGAATCTATTCCATGATGTGGCGTTTCTATAGCAGGGGTATCCTGCTGTGATGTTGAAATAGGTATCTCCTTCCAGACCCACATTTGGTTGTGATGGCTGATTTCCATAATCGAAACCTCCAACTCCGATATTCTGGGTTATTGACGTGGTAAGGTTGTTGTTAGTGATGCCATAAATGCCCTGTTCGATATAATTTAAGCTGATCACCGTGTTGTTTGTATTAGTCCCCTGGATTCTGATATCTGGTGTGGATGCCCACAGGCTGCGGTTGTTATCACGGAATTCATTATTTATAATCCGTGTACCGTTAGCGTTTCCTGTGATGCTTATTCCTGTCTTGTTATTATTGTAGATGTAGCAATCTACGATAACATTATAATTTGCACCGAAGATGTCGATACCAACTTCGCCGCTTTCCGCATAGCAGTTAATAAAACGATTTCTGTCGCTCCGGAGCTGTATGACCGTAGGGGCTCGAGCAGAGCCATTTCCCCATACATGGGTATTGCTAAAGCTGTTTGCTCCGGATTCAAGTCTTATACCGACGCCGCCGATATTTCCAATCCACACATTAGACCACTGAGCATCATAGCTATTGGCTTTCTGATATATGCCATAACCGGTATTATTCAGTATCCATATATTATACCACTGGGAGGCGTGACTCTGATTTGTCGCTGCCCCCTCGATCTGAATAGCATTGTTACCGCCTTCCTCGATTCTAATATTGTTCCCCATAAAGCGGCTTGAATTTGATAAGAGCAGCAACGGTACTGTTGATGCGGGGCTGCCAATGATGCTAATATCTTTAACGGTTGTAAAATCATGAAGGGTTCGTAGCACTGGCTGCGTAACGCTGTTTTGTATAAATACAGTGCCTCTGCCACTGCCGGAAACAGAAATATTATTCCCAGTTATGTTGATGTTGAGAGGGAAATGCCCTTCTCGGAATATCATGCTGCCACCGCCCCTAGAAGCAAGGTTGTCCAGGGCATACTGTGCGACTATGCTGGCATCAGTGTTTGAAGAATCGGATGTGCCTGTTGTACCATTTACGGCATAAAACATATCGCGATCCTTTAGCACCGTATAGCTGCTATCACTGTAGTTGTTAGTTGGTGATGTGAACCCAGTACAGTTCTGAAGGCAAGTCACGTCCGCAAGCCTGCCATTCCCCAGAATAGTACCGTTTAAGCTGTTGTTTTTCCCATCCCCTACTGTACTGGCTGCCTTGCGCATATCTGCATAATCGATCCCGTTTTTAGAGAAAGCAGCAGCTGGTACAGCAATCAGCAGGATGATAAATGCTGCAAGAATGAAGCGTTTAAGATCCATTTTCTTCCAGCTCCTTGTTTGCCTTGTAATGCACTTTAACAGCATCTGCACCTTTCTTGATCAAGGACTCTCCCATGATCGCGAATACTGCAGCATCCATGAAGATCTCAAATAAGCTGAAATTGAAGGTAATGTACTTGGAGTACAGGTTATACCCGATAAACGCTCCCAGGACAGCGTATATGATGTATTGAGGATCAAATCCTTTTGCAAGCCCTGCTTTCTTTGCGTTCATATACATTCCATATGCTATGAGCAGGTTGATGAATAACATGCTCGCTGCTACTGTTAGATAGTAAAAGATTGGATCCATTATTTCACCTTCGGACAATTAGGACATAATTTTTGAGTTGTACGGACCTGCCAGGTAAGGGCAGTGTTCAGTATCAGCAGGCCATAGATTCCTGTCAATGCTGCAAGTGTTGCTCCATCGACCATTATCCCAGCCCCAAATGACACGGCACTTTAAAAACGAGGTCCACCATCTGTGATACGTCCAGGGTCACGGTCACATTCGTTGCATCTGCTGACGCTATTGAGTTAATTCCCTCTATCCTGTCAGGATTCGGCCTTCCTGGAGTCGGAGCAGCTCCCATGCCATGAGCTGCTAATCCGCTTGAATTTCCTGCAGCGATAGTCACTGTAACGACCTTCACAGCAGTATTTACTCCAGGATCAACGTAACTCAATTAACCCATTCCTCCTCAATTGTAAAATTGCCGCCGGCATTGCCGATGATGTATCGGGCTACTGTGGGATCCCTGCCGTTATCCCGGCTGATCTCAAGCCTTCCATTGTTGAAGATCGGACCACCCTTTCCTGCAGCATACTCTACTTTTGCATCTCCCCATCTTGCAGTCTCTCCGCTCTCATTCGTGATCACAACTTTAGTACGCTTTGGATCAGCATCTATTGCTACTTTTGCGGAATTAGTAGATGTAAATAGGCTTATTTTGTATGCCATTTATCCTCCGAAAAATGATTTTAATTTAAACAATGCCGGTACTCCTGAAAATGGCGTATATTCCAGCAGCTTCAGTCCGGTTTCAATACCGGTTTCAATCCCGGTTTCAATAATGCCCTTGCTCTTATTACCCGTCCAGGTAGCTTTGTATGCCTCAAACTGCGCATCCCCTACAGGGTCTTTGAATTGACCAGCTGGCAATACAAAACCCTCCGCTGACTGCAAATTTGTCCTGGCATAATCCACGTAACCCTGGGGGTCCGGGAATGCAGCTGGAGGTAATGGAGGAGCTGAGACCGTTTTGCCTTCGACATATCCTGGAGGTTTTAATGATAAGAAGTTCTTAAGATCCTGTGGTATCAAGGACCCATTATTCAACCAGCTGAATACATCCAGTATTTTGAGCTTGTGTAAGGCGTAAATAATACCGGCTATAACAAGCAGCAGTATGATGTTATCAGATCTCATCGTCTCCCTCCAAAAATGATCAGGAGTATTACTATAACAATAACGATCGCAATACCGGGGCCATCGAACACTTTCTTAAAGTCGATTTTCTGAAGGCCTGATAATGCATTGTCTAAACTGTTGCCCTGGGAGGCCTGCTGTTTTGCATTGTTCAAATTTTGGGACGGGCTTTTAGCCTGGGCTGGATTCTTAGCCAGGGCAGAGTTTATCTTATCCTCCATATTTCCTATGTCGATCGTTGCGCCTCCAGGATAGTATACGGTCCCGCCGCCTAGCTGCTTGTAAACCTGAGGCAGCATCGTATGAACATCCGCGCCAGTGCTGCGGAAGTAATTGATCAACTCGGATAGCTGCATTATACCACCTCAAAAGGAACGATCTCTTTTCCCGTATCTGATCTGACCTCTACAGTGTACTTTCCTCTTTTGTCGATCTCTCCGGAGAACCGGCCAAGAAATTCATACATGCCGTTCCCGAACTGGACCGTATCATTGATGACATTCCCTTCAGGACCCTTCCACACCATGCCGAACTGCCGGGCCCTGGGATCAGATGCCTGGACTAAGAACATCTCAGAGGGTGAGATGCGATCAGAGATACCTCCGGAGGGGCTGTCATTAGGAGGGAAATCATCTAGCCGCAGCACGTTAACACCTTCCTGCTCGAATCCTGGCATATTATGGTCCCATGGTCCGTGTCGGGGTATTCCGAAGCGAATGGAGATAGGCAAGGGATCCCTTACGCTACCTTCACTGCATCGAATGTGTAGAGACAGTTCGCTGCTGCATCTGCTGCAGTTGCAAGGATCTCTATCTGCGGCAGATCGTTGTGGCTGAAGTATCCCCAGATGCCGAGGTTGCCATTCCTGAAGATAGGCTTTCCTTCAACTTCCGGATCCTTTGACAGGCTGCCAGCTCCAGCTGTGCCAGGGATAGCAACGAATGCTCCCGGAGCACCGGAGGTCCCGCGAAGGTTCCGCAGTCTTGCAACGTGCCCTGTGGGCGTTACTGCTCTGAGGCCGATCAGTGCATATTTCCCTGCAGGCCAGGCCTGCGAGGCTGCGAGTACCTGGTTTGTCCAGGTGTGAGCTACCGCAGCGGTTGCTGTGGTGTGCAGGTTATGGAATATCGGCTGTCCACGTACCTCTTTTGGAAGTGTATATACTCCATCACCAAGCATTGCAACGCCTGTGATGAGATTTGCTGCAGTTGCTGCAGTTGACTGCACATGGAATTGCAGGTTCTCAGAGGCTGCCAGTTTGAGAGGCTGAGTTAAGAAGCTCTCGATCGGAAGCGGATTAAGGATCTGTCCTGCAGCTACTCCAATAGGGAATGCGCTGCCTGCGACCGTTACCTGGAGATTCTGTATATCAGCGTACATGCCCATGTACTGCTTCATGTTCGGGCTCTGGAATTGAGCATTTACGATCAGGTCCGTGACATTGCTAAGGTTAGCTGTTGCCAGGATGATCTCCGTGAAGTCTGAGGGAACAACTATGTTATCCCCATTGACAGTATGAGCACTGTCCCCGCCAAGTCCTGCCACTGCTGTCAGGGTTGTGGTCCCTGCTCTGCTTTCATAATATGCGAATATATCGTGCATGATTTCATGCACCTCCCGCGCCTGCTTCAAATGGATTGTATGAGTTACCCGATCCGCTCGGGAAGTTCTTGCCTGTTCCTCCGTAGCCTGCTCCGCTCTTGATTGCATCGAGCAGCGTCTTTGTCAGGATGTAGTATGCAATTGTCCGTATTGCAGCCTTGATCCATCTGTTACTGACTTCTTTTGCAAGCCACTGCACCGCAAATACGTATATTGCAATTGCAACCAGGATCTGAGTTATTTTTGTCTTAAGTCCTGCAAAGCTGAATGCTGTCAATGATTTGAGGTCAGCAAGCAGCCCCTGGTAGCCGCGCTGGCCGTATGATTCGTAAAATGCGTACAGGATGCCTATGTAAGGGATCCATTTTATTATCACGGTACTACTGAATTTCATCTTCTACTCCCCCTGCATTTGCATTTCTTTTTTGATTTTCTGCGCTTCTTAGAGTACCCCTTGCAAATCTGGGGCATCTTCTTTCTCTGCTTCACCGAGCACTTTCTTTTAGCCAATCGTGATCATCCTGCCTGTTAGCAAGGAGGGCTTCCCACTCCCGCCAACAACGTGGCAAATTCAAGAATGAAAGTGAATGGTATATAATACCTTTAAAAAGAGTATCAAATGATAAGGTACAATATTGTGACCATATCAGGAGCGATATCAAAAGTTGGATAGAAAATCATCTATTGCTTTGGATACTTTTGATTGTATCTTGCCGCTGATCAATCGCTCGATCGGACCAGTCTCATCCTTCTTTTTCCTGGCTTTTTTCCCTGCTTTCTTACCCATCCCGAGCTCCTTATCTATGAATTCATGTGCTTTGTCACAGGATCCTGGATCTTTGCGTGCAGCTGCTATGAGGTTCCTGAGCTGGCCCTTTGTCAGCGGTCCCACTTCTTCATCGTCGTCTTTCATTTTTACGCTTTAACGCCTCTGCTCTTTGATGTTCCATTTCTGCAAAACTATTCAAAACCCGCACTGTAGCATCATGGAGTTCTTTATCCTCCTTGATCGGCTCTGCAAGTCTTTCAAAAAAATCTTTATCTCCTGGCACTTTTTCACCTCCTAATATCCCGTGATCCATGATTCCCCGGAGCATACTTTGCATTTCCAGCCCCTGCTCTTTGCCTCTTCTTTTGTATCCCTGAACTGCATACCGCACTTACTGCAGAGAAACGTCATGATGAACTCAACCTGCTTTTTGATTCTTACGGGCATATTCCCTCCTGATATTCTGGATCCTCTGTGCCTGTAGAGCTCGCCTGGCTTCAAACGATACATGCAATGCCATTTGCCTGGAATCCATCGCAGCCAGGCAGAAAGGACAGATCACAATGAGCATATCATACTCCCAGCATCTTGGCCATGAACTTGATCAGCAGCACTGCAAGCATTAACGATATGTAGATAGCTGCAGGGACCCACCAGCAGCCTTTGAGAGTTGAGACGGTCCTTCCGAATTTTGATTTATTTGTTTCAGTGGAACTCCCGTCAAGTTTTAACTCCTTCTTTGCCAGCGGGATTGCAAAAGTCTGAGTTATCGGGTGGTTCCATATATCCGTCAGGCTCAATTTCGTCTCAGCTGGTTTTACCGGCCCGTTATCCTGCGCCATATATCAATTTTCTCCGAAAATTTCTCCGAAATTTTACTAGTAAAACTCTTGATCAACTCCTCGAGTTCTACTCTATACTTGCCGGCGGTCCTGTAGTCCATCCCAAACTGTTTTCCTAATGCATAGTCTGAGATATCCGGGTGAGTTTTCAGGTAGTCAAGCATTTTTAGTTTTACTAGAGAAATGTCAGTTTTCTTGTGAGGCATGACTGGGAATTCCTGTAGTTTTACTATAGGTTTTACTGTATACTTATACTGTAAGAAAATGCTATCAATTGATAGCATTTATTCAAGTGTATTCAAATTGTATTCACGTTCTTTTTAGATATCCAAAAATCACTCTAAGACCGAACCCGAATAAAGCGTATTTTCCAAGAGTTAAATAGAAAAATATCGCTGTTCCGACAATAGCTAACAGCCAGCAGTATTTCATTTTAATTCCTCCGTAGGTATCTCGAAATCTTCGTCTCGTGTTAGGATTCTCTCAATTTCATAATCGCAGCACTTAATATCAAAGCCTGCTTCTGTTAAAAGCCACTCTAAATAAGTCATTTTCAACTGATCACCTCCTGGGCTGCCTGTGCTCCTGGCGCCCGAGCTGCGCTCGTCAGTACTGACGGGACCTTCATCAGAGCCGGATCCAGATCTCTCCCTGCCAGGTGAACATATATTCGAGGCATGGGGGATCCCATAGCCCATCCAAAGAATGTACAGAGCTGAGCCTCTGTAAGGAATGCTGCCAGGAACGTTGCCCTGGAGTGCCTGAACAGGTGAGGATAGATCCTTTTCTCTATGCCAGCCCTGGCAGCCAGGATCTTGATCCTCTTGTTGTACGCGCGGTAAGTCCTTGGAAATACCCTGTCCTCGGGCGCCGGAGAACAATTGCTGATCCATTCATCCAGGATAGAAGCGCTCTCAATGATCCGGACAGCTCTCATCCCTGTCTTTCCTTCGACTATGAGAACTGCACCGATCGCATCAAAGCTTATGCGCTTGCGCGTGAGGCTCAGGACCTCTCCGATCCTGCAGCCGGATTCCCAGAGGACGAATAGAAAGGTATGGTCCTCCAGCCTTCCCTGGCAATCGAGGAGATCCATGACATCCTCCGGAGTGATCAGCTCCTCCGGGAGCTTGTATGCCTGGACCTTCGGGAGAGTGATGAGATCTGCAAGCTCATCCTCTCCGCAGAACTGCAGGTATTTCCGCAGTGCTAACTTATAGTCGTGTTTGGTCCATTCTCCCCAGTCTGAGCGCTCTATCTTTGCCAGGAGGGAGATTATCTGGTCCTCATTAGCCTCACAGATCGCGCAGGATGAGCGAGAGCTCAGCGCCTTGAGTGATTGCAGGTACTTTACTATCCTGGGCAATCCTAGCGATTCTGCGAACATCTTATCCCTGAACCTGAATATGGCCTTTCGGTCCTGCCTGGGGATCTTTGCTGCAGTTATGCCGGCTTCTATACATTCCAGCCGGCGATTGAAGTTATGAATATCGATTTTGTGTTTCAAAATTACCACCTACCAAAAATAAAAAATTAAATCTTTAAATCTAGTCATGTACATCATGCATGCTGCAGCCGTTCTACAAACGCTTTCATCAGCCCCATTTTCCAGCCCAGGGGCTCGCGCCTGAAGTATATACATCCCTCTTCCCGGAGGTGTCTGAGTGTCGGAATAACCTCAGCTACGGATAGCTTCATCGCATCTGCTAGTTCGTACTCGTCCTGGAATATCCTGTACTTTATGCCGGTACGCTCATAGTGCGATGCCATCTCTTCTACTACTACCCGGTCAGGTTCTGTGAGATCTTCCCGGCTTGTGAAGGTCGCTAGATTCAGTTGCCTGGAATTTGGTGTGGGTTTTGTGTGGGTTTTGTGTGGGTTTTGTGTGGGTTTTGTGTGGATAGTAGTAGTAGTAGTAGTAGATACTATCGACAAAACCAACATGCCTAACGGTGATGCAGACCATCCCCAAGTTTCTTTTCTCTCAAAAATGCCTCTATGATATCCACGCTTACAATATTCCCCTACGTGCTTTGGAGATAATCCGATCTTATCTGCAATTTCGCGCGTGGTAAGCCCTCCGAACTCTGATAAAACACCCAGGATCTTCAGAGTATGACCTCTATACTTCTGTGGGCTGAATTTTCCTCCAGTAGTAGTAGTAGTACTGGCAACATCCCCTCTGATCATGCCAGCTCACTCCTTAACAGACGGGACAGCTTACACGCTGCAGGTGACAGGAAGATAGTGGCAAAAAAATAGGGTACCGTGCCTGCATGATTCGTGACTATCCCGCCTGAATGAAATTGATTGTATCCTGGAGCTGAGTGGTGCTGCCTCTGCCAGCAGCCTGGACAGAGATCATGCGGATAATCCTTTGAGAGGAGGATTCCGCAGACCTGGCATTTATTTGCCATGAGATCTCCGGGATTTTTCGTAGGCTTTCCGATGTGCTCTGCGCTTAACCTCACCCTCCTCTTTTCTCCTGGCAATAATAATGTTGAGGACCTGGACCAGGCTGATCCGCTTACCTGCATAAGGGGCGAGTGGTGAATCTCCCGATACCTTAAGCCTGGTCGGAGTTATGGATCTCTGTCTCATGCGACCCCTGCCTCATCCTTCAGATTTGTCACGATCTTCATGCGATCACACTCTCTGCTCCAAGCCTGGCTGCCGGCCTATATTGGATGATTAGTCCTAGTCTGTTTCTGAAATCTCTACAGTCTATAAACTCCCATCCGCAGCCATCACATTGTACAAATCCGTTTCGCTCATTCCAGCAGCCTTGATGAC
>QZGF01000094.1_pt1 | contig 10855 bp, 24 predicted proteins | sample 1990021 | NCBI WGS metagenome assembly QZGF01 (sample SAMN10076523, study PRJNA491371) | Subsurface metagenome, whole genome shotgun sequencing project. | isolation source: subsurface fracture fluid from borehole BE326-BH2 | place: South Africa: Beatrix Gold Mine | collected 2015-06-18 | reverse complement strand
GCGACTGCGACCACGACCACGACCACGACCGCGACCGCGACCACGACAACGACCGCGACCATTCGCAGCCTATGCGACTAATAGCGGCGTTCATTTTTGGCTTCGCGGTGTCGTGTTGATTGTCGTTGCGTCGATAAGCGAGCCACGCCCTACGATGACTCGACGGCCTGTAGGGAACGGTTCCACTTCAGAGAACTCCCCTTTCTCTAATGCCTGAGCAAATCGACCGTCGTCTGCGATCCAAGCCGCGTCCTCCAAGACAAGCTCGTGCTCGTGCACTGCTATGAGCCTGCCTGTTAGGTGGTGAGTCACGGTCCTAATGAAGTAAGGTTGCCCGACTTCGTATGGATGCGCCTGGGCCGGTGCGCTTCCGAACAGTTTCATAAGCTCTTGAGCTTGTCCGATAGTTAGTTGGTTTATGTCCATCATGGGTTTCATTGTTTTTTGGCTTTGTTGGCGTTCACTTTCACTTTCACCACCGTCGTGCATCGTTCACACCACGAGAACACTCGGTTGAATGCAAAATCATATTGCATCGTTCCACCGCATGTGCAGCGCTTGGGTAGGCCGTTAGGTTGTTTGGTCATACATCAGTTTGTTTGGGTTTTGGCTGGAACGCCTTTCCATCTGGTCCGCAGACACCTCCTGGCTTTCGTGCCTCAGCACAGTAAATCGGCGGTCGCCTACGAACCGCTCTGCAAATCCACCATCTACCATTAAGCGCCACGTGCAGATGAATGCACGCACGGCACTGCCCAGCCCATGCAGGTTCGCTCATACCTCAACCCCCTTGACTCTTAGCGCTGCGAGACAAACGCTCTCTGAAGGCGTTGCTGCTCTGTTAGAATACCTTTGCCAGCCCTTCGCAAATGTGCACCCCCACGAGCCGTCCACACTGTTTACAAGTGTCACGACGAACCCCTCCGCGCGCAGCTTATCGACGACTTGGAAGGCTGATGCGATGTCTCGCGTGTATTCAGGAATGACAGTGCGCTTGCCGTTCAGTGAGCCCATAAAGTCATCGTGCCATTGGTTGTGATCGTCAGCCCATGCTTCACATTCCATGTGGACGTTCTTCCAGCCAATGACATGCTCGGCTGTCATTCGGTCCCGCTCCCGCTCACTCATCGCGGACCAGTTGAGTTTGGTTTCAGTGCTCATGCTTGGCGCATATCCTTAAAGCCCTGTTTTCTACCGCACGGTCCACACAAAGGGTCCACTTCCCAGCCCCCGTTCCACTCATCATAAACAGCCCTGGGGTATCCATCTTTACCAAGCCACCTACCACACCTTCCGCACTGAAGGGGGGCATGTTTTCTGGTTTGTTGTCCGGAGTTGAGTTTAGTCGTGGGGGTCATTTCTTTCTCCTCCTCGCCAACGACAGCAAGATTATCGCCGCATGTCTCCGCGACTCCACGCGAGCCGATTCATCTCGGAACGTTTTCATTGATACATGCTCCGAAAACTCAGTCTCGCACTCATTGCAAAGCATGGTATCGGTCACCTTCTTGCCACCGCATGGACAATGTGTGTTCTCGTAGCTCATTCCGCCCGTCCTTTCTCGCGTGCGAGGAGCATCGCGTCGGCTAGTCTCCAAGCCTGTTCCGCTGCGTCCTCCTCAAGGAAAACTCCGTGCTCCAGTTTAGCTGCACATGCTGTCAACGCCGCCATTGCGAACATGTCGCGCAATGTTGGTTGCTCAGGTTGACCTGTGGCTAGGTAAAGCGTTCCCGAGTGCTTCCCGCGCTGCGATGGTAGTGGGAAACACTCCGGGTGAAACGGAGCACTCTGAAAGCCGAACACTGTCGTGCCCTGAATCGGCTTGCCGCACCACTGACAAATCACATCTATCGCCGTTGTATCACACATCGCTCCCTCGCTTTCTCGGTCAAGGCTGCTCTTAGTTTGTCTGCTATTTCCTCCGCGTCCGGGTCGGATGTTCCGTCCGGGAGCGAGTAGTCGGAGATCAGTTCCAGCGCTTCCTCAAGCGTCCGTCGGCTGATAAGTATCATCGTGTCATTCATCGTCGCCCCACCGGTCGCACCGCTGGTCAGGGCTGCTCTGGCATCAGCCTCGATTTGACATGTGCTCAATCCCTTTTCTATGAGCCTGTCCAAGTCAAAACTCCGAATGTCGCTTGATGCCATCTCCTGAATGCCGCGCAACGCCTCGCGCAACCGCTCGTTCTCTTGCGCCAACTGGTCGCGTTCCTTCTCGGCTTCAACCAAGATTCGCAACCGCTGAAGGTAATTACCGAAGTGCGTGGGAATATTTTCGTAGTCCGCGCCGCCGACTGTATCGACAACAGCTTGCTTCTGTGCGTCGAGCCACTGCCGCATGAGTTTCAATTCGTTCACTTTCTCCGCCAAAAGGTTTTGGAACTGCTCGCGCTCTACCTTTAGCGACTCAACCTCCGCGTCCACCGCCCGCTCCTCGTTTGTCATTGGTCCTCCTTCCACAGTCCAAGCGTGCGTAGGTAAGCCTCGGCTCGTTGGGCCGCTGAGGCGTGAATCAGTGGAAACGTGATTTTATCCGGGGTTCTCATGGGGTTCACAACATCGGCCAGACACCAATAATACCTTACTTGGTTGTCACGGTTTAACGCGGCCTCAGCCTCATGCATTGCGTTCAGGTCGTTCGTGTAGTCTGGTAAATGCTCTAACCGTGCTAGAACGCCTGAACGCTCATAACAAGCCGCCCTTAGAGTGGCTGGTTCGCCACATTTCACCACTCCGTATAGTGAGTAGTCGTATTCACTGCTTCGTTTCCAGCCTTGCGCCTCCGCAATAGCGATTCGTTGAGCTTCAGGGGTCATTCACCCACCGCCTTTCTTTTCCTGCTGCATCACCCACCAGCTTTTCGTGTTCTTTAGCGATACGATTACTGATCCTCTCAGCATCCTGTCCGCTACCCGCGCATCCCGTTCCGCCCACTGGCCAACTGTCAGGTTCGACGCAATCAGTGTGAACCGCTTTTCCCGGCATCCGAGTATCTGACACAACTTGTCGATTGGTGCTCCGCTTTTAAAACGATCCGTTTCCGCTCCCACATCGTCCAGGATCGACAGATCAGCCTCGCGGGCGTCTCTCTCTACCCCGCCGCTGTCGGACTCTATAAACTCAGCCCAACGCACAAACGACACGGTTGGAGGTTTCGACCAGTGCCCACGTGACCACGCTTCCACTGCAACTGCTCGCCCCCAGGCAGCCAGGGCGCGTCCGCAATGCGTCTTACCAACGCCATTACACCCGGCCAGGATAAGCACCGGAGCGGAACGGTCGTTTAGGAAAAACTGCTTTGCGAGTAACTCAACTGCCTCAGTCATTCTCTGAACCTCGCTCGTATGCTCGATTAACCCAATCCACTTGGCCCGCCACGCGGCACTAAGTGAGATGCGCGTAGTCTTGCGGTCGTTGTAACGTTCCAGCGTTTCGATCAACGGTTTTTGCAGAACCGATGATGCGGTCACGCATGTTTCCTTTGTGAGTTCCATTTTGCCAATCCTTCTGTTCTCTAACCCAACGTTTCTTCGCGTACCGAGCGAACGGCACCTTGACATTCGCCGCGTCTCTCCCGTCGCGGCTAAACCAATCCGCGTAAACAAATCGCGCAAAACCTTCCGGCACGCCGGCCACGGCGCACATCGAAACCGCCTGATCCTCGGTAGGCAACTCGCCCGATTGTTTCTCCCCACACCCCTCTTCGGAAGGAATAGAATAGGATGGGATGGGACGCGCGCGAGGCGCACCCATTTGACTTTCAGATGACTTTGAGGTGACGCTTGCCTGACGTTCAACTGCTACATCCTCAGTATCAAGCCAGTTCGTATGACATTCTAAAAAGCTTAGTGCTGTCTCAAACCACTCTTTAGGTGCTCTCGTTTTCAAGCTAAGCGACTCGGTGTCGAGTGGTGTTCCATCGTCCCGCACCAGGACGCCACGCGGACGGCACTTGGACGCCACTTGGATGATAAGCACCCACGCGGCAAAAATGATTGCGCCATCTTGGTGTGTTATGATCTTTGAATAGTGTTCACCTTGATGCTTATTCGGAATAGCCACCCATGTCAGCGATTCAATGTAACGGGATCGGTTATTCTCGAAGTAACTATCCCAATCCCGAATTTTGTACAGTTTCACAGCAACTCTGATGAGTAATGGTGCAACCAAAAGGCGGGAAAAATATCCCGCCTGCTACGAGTTGAAAGTGCCAAGGCTAAAGAACGCCAAGAAGTCTCGTAACAGGCGGAAAGTCATCTGTCGTTCCTTAACATGTGGCACTTTCAATACCATGACGCGAACCTAATACTTTTCCCTATCCGTGTCAATACGGCTGTCGTGACAACTTTTCTCCCGGCGAGCGGTCCAACAGCGTTCTTCAGGAGGTTATGCTGTGTGGCTGTCATTCGCGGGGAGTAAATGGCGAGCGAGGCAAAGGAGTCGTGGTCACCGTGTTCTACCCCTCTGCATACGTAAGAACTCCCGTTAGCCTGTCGGCACTCGCTCATAAAGGTATCAGCTCGATCTCTGTTCGTTGTTCCGCTTTGGTCTTGACCCTGACTTGCCTGATGGACAGTTCGATGTCCCGGCAAGTATCGTCTGGGATAAGGCCAGCATAGCGGAGTGAATCCACGAAGTATTTGGGGCACAGGTTGTCTGGATCGGTAAGCCTGACGCGATAGCTTGTAACGCTGAGAGCATAGCGCGTTGCGTGGCTTGCTTTTCCTTCCGGCGCTCCCAAGGGTTCATGTTGAACAAGCGATTGAGACTCGGCACTGGGTGCTTGGTTACGAGCCTTAATCGCTGGTCTGGACATGAGTTCGTCATATTCTTCTTTGGTTAGCCTCATGCGGCTTTCTTGACTGCTTTGATCTTCTTTTCGGGGTTAGCTTTCACGACTAACGCGGTCACAAGCGATAGCGCCTTCATCCAGTGGTCGTCTGTTAACAGCCCAGGGTCAGCGTCCGAGGCGGCGATTAGGAGCCTCTGTGTTAAGCGCAGTCTGGATGCTTTGACTTGTGCGTTCACACGGCCTCCCAAACCACCGCGTTCCTCCCACTCGCAGTCCTCTCCGTGCGTCCCGTGTCCCTTACTAGCCCCATCTTGACTAGCTCAGAACAGCGTGTGCGGATGCCTGAATCGCTTTGCGGCGGGTATTTGAACGGGTCTTGAGATGACTCAAAATGATAGTCAAACACCAGTTTCTCCAGGGTCACGGGACCATTTACCTTGAGGCACTTCAACACTGCCCCCTGCCGCACTCGCATGTCAGTTTGCACACTGTCATACGCTTGTCGTGACGTGGGACGCGGTGTAGCGTGACGGCGCTGGCTCGTGTACCGTCCACCGAACGTCTTTTGGTCGGGGAATAGTTCAGGCTGAGTCATAGTGTCAGGAGGTCGAGAATCTTCCGGATAGATTTCTTGTCTTGAACTTGCAGCCAATCAAATGCTTCCTGGATGGGTTTAGCTTCCGTCAATTCCTCGTTACTCTCAAATGCCCGCAAGCATCCGCAGATGGTTTTAATCGTTGCCAATCGTTGAAGCCCGGTTCCTTGATGGTGAGACTGAAGGTATCGGATCAACGCCAACACAGGATGGCCGCGCTTTAATTCCTCCATACGAAACAGACCTTGCGCAAACTCTATAGCTCGGCCTGGGTTTTGTTTATGGTAAAAGGCCAGGGTGCCAATCACCATAGCCGTGCGTTGCCGTCCGTTGATGGTGCAATTCGCTATAGCGTCAATGCTCTTGTCGAAGTTGAGCTTCTCAAGAATGTAAAGTGTCTTAGGGGTATTTAGCGCCACCCGCACACCGTCTGCGGCTATATAGGCGATTGTGTTAGCGCACTTGGCCTTAAGCGGCCCGTTGTGGTAGCCGTGGCTTAGGTATAACTGCTGGCCGATGTCGCGCTTTCGCCCCCGGTCAATCACGTCCATCGTCTTGAGTAAAAGTCCGTTTTGCTGTTCGCATGGGCAATCTGTTGTGACGTTCATCCAGACAGAAACGCCACTCAGTTTTACAGCCCATAATCGGTGTTGTCCGTCGATCAGAGTGCCATCTTCGCCAAACACTACGGGGTGTGGGTTGAACAGCCACATACCGTTTTTCATGCTCGTGGCGTATTCCTCTGCTGTCGTTTTCCTGTATGGGCGCTGGAGAAACCCTTTCTCCAGTTTAGTGTTGTGTTCAGCTAAAACAGTAGATGCCCATTCCGGTGTGACTAACATCGGGCGAGTTTTTGCTTTAATTTCTGTGGGGAGTGCCATACCGTTCTTTTGTGTTGTCTGTTATTTGCCGTGTTTCTCAACCCATTTGAGGAACGCGGCTTTTTCTTTCTTTGTTGCCCGCTTCCAGTAACGCTTGAGATTCCACAGGGCATTGGAATCATCATCATCGGGAACGTGTTCTCTAGGTGGATTCACGAGCGCGTCAACGCCCATGTCAGAAACTCCCGTGTGACGCATTACTACATCCTGCACATGCTTGGCCGTAGGCTTACCGTTAGGAGCAGTCGCTACAGCCTCATTCCACGCCTTCTGTTGCTCGGCGGGTGGAAGTTTGGTTAGGGGGCGAACGACGCTTTCGGATTCTGGTTTGTTACCAATTGGTAACAAGTTTTCTGTCACCTGCGCAGCGTGGATCATCCTATGAGCATGCACCCGGCTCATGCTCCATCGATCGCGGCAATATTCCTCAAACGTGGAGTAATCGACACGGTAAAGGCGATTGTCCCTGATCTCTAAGAGCGCCGTTCCAACCTCAATGAAGTTGTTTAGCCCGCGTTCAATCAGCTTCTCGCAGGTCTGCAACCTATCTTTCTCAGATTTATTGAGAAGCGTCATAATCAAAACTGGTGGCCCCTAACATGGTGGAAACCAAACCATAAAGACCATGCTTCGGGACCGTAAATTGAAATGCACCCCTGCACGATTCTTACGTGCCCTAGCGTCCACGACCCGCTAATTTCCCGGCTCCTCCCGGCCTCGGGGTGCATAAAGTTGTTCATGCTGCTGCTTTCACTGGTAACACGCCAAGCACCTGGGCCAATCGTTCGGTCAGGTCCAAGTCGTGCTCGACATACGCTAATGCTTGCTCCCTGTTCTCGGTCCAGAGCTTGAAGAACTCTTTCCCGTCTAGGGTTTTCTCCCCGATGCCGAGGAACTTGCATAGGTTGGATAGTGAGATCGTGTCGCCTGGATTGCCCATCTGCCAAATCTCCGCAAGGTCAATGACTCGATCTGACCAATACCGGCCATCCCGAACGTCAGATGGGACAGACACGCCAAGTGCCCATGATCGGCGAATCAGGAACGGAAGGTCGAACCGTTTGCAGCAGAACCCCACATACATGAGAGCTTTAGAGTGGTCCCGCCACATCTGCCAAAATGTGTCAATCAACACATCTTCGCTGTCGTTATCCTCCAGAATCCACGTCTTACCTTTCAGCCGCGTGCCGATGCACAGCACACGACCCGTCACAGCGTCTAAAGCCGCTTGCTCTTTCCAGCGAGCTTCTGCCTGTTCGATGTGTGCCCGGATTTTCTCCGGGTCTTTGTAGTTCGACGGAGCCTCGAAGGTTGGCTTGACCCTAGCTAGTTCCTCATCCGGGAGCGGGCCAGTCTCGATGTCGAACACTGCATAACCGCCGAACCGTGGTATGTGTAACTTCGTCATGGGTGATTCATCCATGACCGGCATTGGTATATCTTGACTCGTTGTCATAACGGCACCACTCCTTCCACTTCCTTGCGCAAATCCTGCTCCGCAGCGTTCAATGCCCGCCGCAACGCCAAATCCGCCTCAGAATATTTGCCGCTGCCTTCTGGCCATTCCTTCGGATTCCATTCATTGATGTACCAGTTGAGTTGCTTGGATTCTAACTCACCAAGCTTCTTGCCTTTGTTCTTCCCGAAGTGCAGCTCGTGTAAGCGCCAGTCACCCACACTTGGCCTTGCGTCGTCGCCGTAATCCAAATCATCTTCCGGTTGTTTCTCCGGGCGCATCACTGCAACCAGATCAACGGGATGAGTGGGCGGTTGGTCGACCCGCTTCATTTCCTGGCGTGGTTGCGTCTCGCTCTCGACATCGACGAACCCGCCGTGCGGAATCTCCTCTGCCGGTGTGGTCGATAAGTTCGCATCAATCAGCACCACGACATGCGCGAACGCACTCCGGCACGCCCTGCTAATCGCCCGAGTCTGCGCCATCGCTCGAATCGCGTAGTCCGGTCGTTTCGGCAGCGTCTTAGGCACTTTCTTGCGCTGCACCTTGTCCCACACTTCCGTCTCACCGCCGAACCAAGTCGGCTCATCTTCACCGACAAACCCTTCGGCAGTCGCCACGATTGAGCCGTCACTGATCTTGCGTATCTCGCCAATGGCACGAACACCACCGGGAACGCGCTCAACATCACGCGCACTGGCAACACAACCGTGCGCCGTCGCAATGGCCATCCAACCCTCAACCTTCACATACTTGCGCCCCTGGATTTCCATAGCTGTCTTGGTTACGATCTCGCGGCTGACGCCAGCCACGTCAGTTGCCTGACGCATCAGCGTCCCTGGATCATCGCGCTTCACCAGCGCTTGAGTTCCGTTCTCTTGCGTTGTCATGCGACCTCCGCGATCTTGATTGGAACTTCGGTCGTCTTTTCCATCTCACGCAGGATCGACAAGCGCACATCCAACTCATTCTTGCGCTCGAACACCGGAACCCACTTTGATTGTGCGTCACGCAGCGCGTTCTGAGCGACGTCGACCTCGGCCCACAGTTTTTCATCCTGAGCGCGGAGGGAACTTATCTCCGCTTCAATTTGCTTAATCTGCTCACTGATACTCATAGGTTTCCTTTCCTTTCGTTTTTGTTGTGGTTTGTCGTGAAATTATGGGATGCCACCCGCGCACCATCCGCACAGTCCTCCTTCGTTCACAGTGTCCTTGCGCACCCGATCACCGCACTCCGTGCACTCGACCCGTGTTGCACACGACCCGCACAGACCGTCCGGGTCTAGCATCGAGTAATAAACGACCCGGTCGCAGTTCCCACATATCGCGTGTTCTGCGCTCAATGTCGGCGGTTGGAATCGGTCAAATTTGCTCATGGGGTTCCTCCTAGAACAAAGCCAGCCAGATGAGTGCGTAGAAAAGCGGTGCCCCGGCAATGCCGTAGGCAATAGCTGAAATCCATTCCTTGCGTGTCATGGCGCAACTCCTTCCTCCCATTCGTATGTGTTAGGCCCGTCAGCACCCGCCTTAGCGTCCCGGACAATCTGTTCGTATTTGTCACCAGCCAAAATCCGGATCATGTGTTCCGCGCACGCATTCCACGCTTCGTGCATGTTTTGCTTCATGCCTAGAAGGGTCCACCCGCCCGGCACTTTCATTACGCGATTGTCAAACCACTTCTCAAACATCTCAGCCGCTTCAAGCTGCGTGTAGGCCATGCGTGAGGTCATACGTTGCGTTTGCTCGATGCGCTGGAGGGTGGCTAGGATGTCATTCCACACCTGCCAACGGTCGGATTCACGAAAGGCACTGGCCTGATGTTCGGTTCGGGTTTCCATTGTCAGCCTCTCAGGGTTTCCATTAGATTTGCGTGCAAGAGAAAGCCGCCCCCACTCGGGAGCGGCGATTGGTTCATTTTGTGGTCAGTTCATCCGTCGATCCGGTCACGTCTCTCTCAAGGAGCACCTGAACATAGTTGCTCAAATTCCTCCGCAACTGACTCGCCCGCGCTTTCACTTTCGGCAAAAGCTCATAGGGAATTGAGACGGTCATTGTTCCACATCGACGGCCACCTTTGTTGGATTTGCGACTTTTCATTTCTAAGGTCTAGAAAGTATTAAAAACCGTTTCTAACATTTTGCAAGTAGAAAATGAAATATTTTTTCATCCAATAACTATGCGCGTTTGACAAACCCGTTAGCAGAGAGTAAAAACCGTTGTTCCCAGGACCAGACCGAGCGGACGTGTTTACCGGATTATTTCAGCACGAAACTCCGGCTTTGTCATCGGTTTCATAATCCAGGATCAGCGTCAGAGGTTACCTGGTTCCCGTCGAACACCCCACCGCAGTTGGATTCAGAAAACGATTGCTGATACTTCAGCGGAATTTCCTCCGGCAGACGAGGGGTAACGAATGACGCGGGCAGCATCGCAGCGCTCGTCACCGGGCAATGTGGATGCACCCAATTGGCCGCGCGTTCTTTCGTTCCCACCGGCAGCGACACGTCGCGGACGTAATCGCCGCCGGCCTCAACGAGCGCGATGAAGTGCGCAGCGTCCTGAGCGGGTGCGGTGAATCGACCGCCGCCGCAACGCACGAGCACTGGACAGAGCCGGTCAAGCGCAACCAGATCGGGTAACTGATTCTCTGTGAGAAACATTCCAGGCCCCAACGTTTGAATGAATTGCTGAAGTTTGTTTTGCATGTTTGTCCTTTTGTTCACGAACGGCACCATGCCGCTCGACCGCGGCCCGCTGTCACCAGGCCGGCGTCGAACGTCACTCGACGAAATGATTTCGCAGCGCTTCACACAGCCGAATAGCTGCGTCCCGGATGTCGCTGTTGTCTGCGCTTGAATCTTCCAGAAGCTCCGACAGATTGTCGTGAGCCTCTGCGATTGATTTTGGGGTGATTGGGGTGGCTGGCTCTCCGCCACCGCGTGCCTGGGCTATGACTTCCTCAGCCCGTCCTAGCGCATGCTCCAAATCCTTGAAGTAATAATCCCGTTCCTCTGGTGTGCCGTAAAGGTACTTGTGCGCAGTCTCGCGTAGCCATTCCAGTTCGGACAAAATCGCCGGCGCGGCTGCGATTAGGCGGGCGTTGGCGATGGTTCGCCCCTGCCCCTCGACA
>QZGF01000093.1_pt1 | contig 10918 bp, 9 predicted proteins | sample 1990021 | NCBI WGS metagenome assembly QZGF01 (sample SAMN10076523, study PRJNA491371) | Subsurface metagenome, whole genome shotgun sequencing project. | isolation source: subsurface fracture fluid from borehole BE326-BH2 | place: South Africa: Beatrix Gold Mine | collected 2015-06-18 | reverse complement strand
CTCAGGATCCCCAAGCTCCCCAAGCCCCAGTAGCCGAAGCCCCGGAGATAGAAGCCGGGGCGGCTGGAGATGCGGAAGAGGAGGAGAAGCCCGAGGATTTGGATGCGCCTCCCGGCAGTATCGAGGTGGCTTCTACTCGAGGCCAGGAGATATGGGCCGACCATCGCTTGATGGCCCAGCTTGCCAAGCCGCCCCAGGAAGGCGGCATCGGCTTCAAGCCCACCGTCGATCAAATCCGGGGCTTCATGGCCGACCATCAGTCCTGGACCAATCTCATGCTCGATCTGGAGTCTGGCGACCCCACTGCCGTCAGGACGGCGATGCAATTCCTCACCCAACGCGCCCCTGCCGCCACTCCCCAACTCGGCGCGGCCCTGCGCGAAGTTGCCCCCGATGCCTACAATTCCCTCTACGAGGAGGTCATTGATCAGGAAGTCCAGTCGATTGTGGACATGGCTCGGGAATTCTCCGACGAGGCCTCCCGTAAATACTGGTTTCAGGTGGCCAATGGCCTAGCCTACATCCGCAATCGCCAGGGCCTCGATCCCAATATTCTCAATCAACCGCCTTCCGCTCGTGGCGCCAAGCCCGCCGCCAATTCTCTTGAGGAGCGCGAGCGGCGCGTGCAGGAAGCTGAGCGTAGAGCCCAGGGAGCACAAATCCAGAGCTTCTTCGCCTCTGCCGTCCAGGAGCGCGAGGCTATCCTCGACTCCTTCGTCAACCCTATCCTTGACCGCACTTCCCTCACCCCCGAGATCAAGGCCATCGTAGGGCGCGAACTCAAGGAGCGGGTGGTGAAGGGGATTGAGGCCAATTCGTCCCTCGCCTCGGCCGTGGAAGTAGAGATCCGGCGGGCCAGGCAATCCGGAGGAGATCCCAATATCCTCCAGGGCGTGAAGCAGAGGCTCCTGGGGATATATCAGCAAGCCGCCGGCCCAATCATCCAGCGGGAAGCAAAAGTTCTTGTTCGTAAGGCCAATGCCTCGACACCGCAGGTAGCCGCGGCTGCCAAGGCAACGGCACAACTATCCAACGCTCGTGGCGATGTCGTTCCAGCCGGCCCGCCTGCCGCCTCCGCCCCGGCCAATCCAACCCAGCTCCCTCCCCGCAACAAAGGAGAGAACTCTACGGACTGGACCTTCCGGGCCTTAGGGGGGATTCTGCAATAAGAAGGAGTGACTAATGCCCGTATCTGGAACGACTACTGTAGCCGCCGCAGATCTCCTGCAAGCCATGATCGAGAAGGTCCGGCCCGTGCTACAGCAACTTTATGAGGAGACCGATCGACTGGCCAAGCTCATCGGCAAGGCCAATGTTGAACAAATCTCCGACAAACTCTACCGTATTCCCCTCTTGCTCTTCGCGGGCGGGACCTTCCAGAAATTCGATGCCGACGGCGGAACCCTCGGCACCGGATCCGGAATGCTCGTCGACAAGATGACGGCGGGCTACATCTATTCCAACTATGGTATCACCATCACCCGCCGGACCAAGGACACCACCTCCACTCCCGGCCAGGCCGTGGTGAATGCCTTCCAGTTCCAGCTCTCCAAATCCATGGTGGAACTCGGATGCTGGGATGATGTCATCCTCCACACCGCGGGAGACGGAGTCCTGACCAACAAAGCCTCCGCTACCGGATCCTGGTCCGGGGGCACTACCTATACCTTCGCCGGCACTACGGGCTCCGGTATCGGCCCCGAGCAGGGCGTGGCCGCCGATAATCTCGGAGTCAACCGCCTTCGCGAGGGCATGGCCGTGCATGTCTATGACGGCGGGCTGACGGCCAACAAGGCCAACTCCACCAACGCCGGATATCCCTTCATCATCCACCACATCGACTATGCCAACAAGGTAGTCTACCTCACGGGATCCGTGAATACTCCGGCCTCTACTGATGTATTGGCTGTGCCTGGGATGTTCGCGCAGGGCACATCCAATAGTCCGGCCTATGGCCAACCCTCGTGGCCCCTCTCGGGAGATTCGTTCCGGCATGGCATCTACTATGCCAACGAATCCAATACCTCTCTCTCCTATCTCGGCGTCGTGCGCTCCACGATCCCCCAGCTCAATCCTACCGTCCGTACCGTCAATGGCTCCGTCACCCACAATGACGTCCTTCTGATCCAGGATCAGATGCGCCAGCGCCGTGACGAGTCGGTATTCGAGGGCATGATCGGGATCGCCCATATGAGCCAGCGGGCCCAGTTCTTCGCCATCGGCATCACCCTCTCCGAATGGTTCCGCGGGCCGAAGGACGAGATGATCGATCTCATGCCCGCCAACACGGGCCTCGAGAAGGTCTTCCAGGCCGGCGGCATCACTCACTACCTCTCCAAACGCCAGTATCGCGACCGTATCGACTATATCAACCCCAAGCTCTGGGGCCGCGCCCAACTCTTCGATACCCGCCCCTACGAATCAGGAGGCCGGACGGTATTCGAGGGCCGTAGCTCGACAGGGATGGTGAAGGCCGAAGAACAGATGTTCATCGAACAGGCCTTCGACAACGTTTGTTTCGACCCCGGCGCCCAGGCCATACTCAACAACCTCACGGTGCCTACGGGCTACTAGGGTCAGGATTTGTCCGACGCGCATGATGATGACGTGATGATGGTGCATAGGGGGAAGGCTTATTGGGATGGGCTTTCCCCCTTCTTTTCATTCATCCCACTCGAAAGGAAATCCAGCATATGATCGCAAATCAGGCAGAGATAAAGGCAAAATACGCCGAGCAGGAAATGGCCGGATCCGCCAGGATTGGCCATATAGGCCTAGGCCCCAACCAATGGGCGGCGCAGCCAACTCAGGTAGGCCCAGCGGATGGCGCGGCATGGCAGGAACTTGAGCGGCTGCGCCGGATAACCCAGGAACTAGAGGCTACCTGCGAAGCCGTATGGAGCAGGCTGCAACCCTTCATGTCCGATGCCCCTCGGGGCAACGTTGCTAGCACGAATCCGCCCAAGATACCCACTCGCAATAGCCCCTATGGAAGGGAGTTGCAGGAGGTCACCAATCGGCTGGAGCTACTCCATGAAGGCCTTGTCCAGATGCTTGGAAGCCTGGATCTGTGAGGCCAAGGATATGAAGCAAGGCTGGAGGAAGGAAGCCGCGAGACAAAATCTCCTTCTGGCCGAGGAGCTGGGGAGGACCATATCCGGCGAATCCCGGTATCGGTGGATATGGAGCGAAGATCGGGAGTTCTATCGCTCGAAGCGCCTCTTCTCCATCTCCGATGACAATAGGATTCAGCCCGAATGGGATGAGAAGCCTTCCGGCCCCGATGGATCCCTAGTGGTGCCGGTGGCGAAGTATGTGAGGGAGAAGCTGGTGCCCCAGATCTCCAGATGTTTTGTGATGTGCCGCTGGATTCCCAACGCCACCTTCTCTGAACACCAGGCCAAATATGGGGATATGATCGAGTGGCCAGGGGAGGGAAGCTACTGGCCCATGGAGCACCCCCGCGGGATCGTGCAATTATGTCCGGAGGTTTGTCCGGGGGATGAGGATACCTGGGACTTCATCCGCCTCGTGCGCAAGGACACTCAGTTGGGAATGGAAGCAATTCTGGCGAAGGCCGAGAAGGCTGATGCCGAGGAATCCCGCCGCGCCTTCGAGGCCAATGCCGCAAGGATCGATCCTCTCCTCCCCGCCTTTGACGCCATTCCAGGGAAGCGGGGATCCGGAGGGATCTGGGCCCGGATCCGCCACCTCGAAACTCAAGATCATTCCGACTTGGGCTTCTCTGCTCATCCTCCCCAGGATGCCCAGGAGCCCCTAATCCAAGTTGCGAGAGACTAAAGAAAGAGGAATTATTTACATTATTCTCTAGGTTAGGACAACGAAAGGAAACCGGCAGTGCATTACAGGAATGGCCGAGCAGCAAAGAATGGAGACAAGGTTGTCAGATTGGACGCTGGAAAGGTTGTTGCCTTCGGCGTGTTGCATAGCGCAATACCTGGGAACGATTACTGCAACGGCAACATCGCAGTGATTCAGCCAGCCAATGACTATGCGTGCATGGTCGATTGTCTTCACATCGATGATGTGGCGGAGCTACTTGCAGAAAAGGGGCTGGATAAGCGTCCGGACGGCAAGTAGGAAGCCAAGTATATATAGACTAAGGAAAGAGAGCTATCCAGCCTATGCCAGCTACCGACGAAATCACCCACTACCAGGGTCAGCCTATCCATCTCGGAGGTATGGAGCACGAGATTGCCCATACCCCTCAGGGCCCAATAGATCCAGCCTTGCTGGATGTCTATGTGAAGGCCAAAACCGCCAGTATTATCAGCGTATTCCCTCGGGCCATGCGTGTAGATCTGCCTTATTCCGGCAGGCTGGCCCTGATTCTGCCCCAGAGCAGAAAGGACCGCATTGTCATTCGGGCCATGGAGCCGAGAGTGATGGCCCGTCCAATCCAGGAGCAGGGCATTCCCGAATTCCGGGATACTGTGAGGGATTGTCCAAGAGGGGAGGGCTATAGCGTCCTTACCGTCACGGATACCTTCCAGTGGATCCTGGATATCACCGTCGCCGACCGGCACAATTTCATCCCCCGTGCCATCTCGGCCCGGGAGGTAGCCGAGGCCCTGGTGGATGGATGGATCAGGGGGCTGGCCACTCAAACCAGCCAGGCCGGAATCGGCCTCTACCGGCCCGAAGACGGAACCATGGAGGAGCAGGCGGCAAGACTCCGGCAGCGGCAGGAGATTGCCTTCGTAGAAAAGATCCGGCAGGCGGATCTGGCCCACTCTACAAATCGGCTCAATGAGGTCACCGATTTCCATCGTCTCGCGGCCGAGTGGATGGGGGTAGAGAGGCCCTGGTTCAAGCCAATCTATGAAACCATCACCAAATCCTGCCCCAAATGTGCCGAGCGCGTGCCCTCCCAGGCCCTGGGCTGCCGGCACTGCCAAGTGGATTTCCCCGACTGGTACACCAAATATCGTCTGGACACCAAAACCCTCAAGCTCGACGATCCGGCGGTCTATGAATTCATGGTGAAGGCTGGTAGGATCAAGGAGAAGTCGGATGATCCGGTAGCAAAGGCCTGAGGAGGTGGCGATGGCGGCGGATCCAACAGTTCAGCAGGTGTGCGATAGGGCCCGCTGGCATCTCGGGGACACCCAGGTATCGGGAGGCGAGACCTACTCCAACACTCTCCTCCTGCCTTGGCTCCAGGAGGCCTACGAAGACCTTCAGCGCTCCATCCGCAAGCTCGCCTCCATCCGTGCTCGCCGCGAAGGATTCCTCCTCATCCCGGCCAATTCGTCTCAAATAGAACCCACCATCCAGCTTCCGGACTTCATGAGTGTCGTCAATCTCGACGATCGCCTTCTCGATGACAACCACCTCATCACCGCCCTCACAATCGATTCACCCATCGACGGCTACGTCACGGTCACTACCTCCACCTCCCACGGCCGTCAGGTGGGGGATCAGGTCGAAATCACTGGTATCTCCGGCTGCCGCGGCATCAACACCTCCATGACCATCAATGCCGTGCCATCGGCTACCCAGTTCCAGGCCCAGTGTTATGCTGCCGGCACCCCCGCCTTCTCCGCCGTATGGAGCATGATGCTATTCGGCACCCAGTCCTACTGGCCCATCATCCAATACGGCCAGATCCTCAATCAATCCACCACGGGCCTCGTGAGCAGGGTCATGAACGTGGCCCTCCTCGATCGCACCATCCGCTACAACCCTACCCAATCCGCCCGCGAGTGGCGATTACTATATGAATTCCAGGATCCTATCCCATCCGCCACCTCCGACACCATGGGGCTCGAGGATTCCTTGGGCTTCATGTCCACCTGGACTGCCTACAAGGCTGCTCGTAGCAAAGGCGCCCTCCAGCCCATGGCCGAGGAACTCAAAGAACAGGCCCTAGGCCCAGGAGGCACCATCGACAAGCCTCTTGGCGGATATCTGAAGGCCATCCGGGCAACCCTGGTGAAAGATATGCAGCGCCGCGGCCACTACCGCCCCAAATACCGCCTGCGCCGCCAACTCATCGGCTACTACTGACACCCAGTCATCACTTCCCCAGAGGTGGTGGCCAACCCATAACGCAAAGCAAGACTGAATTCCGGTCATGAGCAACCAAAGGAGCCCGATATGAGCAATCCTGTCCAGATTCTTCAGGCCAACGCCAATAAAGGCCGCCAACCAAAAAACTTCCATGAACTTGTCCACGTCACCGTGGCCAAAGGCATCACTCCCGGCCAGCTTAATTCGGGCTATACCCTTATCAATAATTTCGGGGGAGGGGTGGAGATTCGGCCCGTTGGGTTTCTGATTATCGTGAATTCAGCGGCAGTCGGGGCCGTGACCGACATCCGGCTATCGAGTCTAGAATCTACACCTACTGACATTGTCACTATCGCCGTGGCTAACCTGACCCTAGGGGCCAAGCTGGATCAGGCTAACGCAAATGCGGTCTTGGGGGCCGGATTTGGAGCGGTCCTTCCGATAGGATATGGAGTGCAGTTGCGCAAAACAGGCGCCTCCGCCACCGGGGCCTTCACTATCGATGTCTACTTCTTCTACGATCTCCGGGGCTAAGGGCTTGAGGGATGTCGGTCCTATTCTCATATCAGAAGGAACAACTCGAGAACTTCCGGGGCACGGACTCCAGGAGTGAGCAAACCAATGTCGTGCAGCCCTGGGGGCTGGTGGCAAAGAATGTGGAGTATGGGCCGGGGCTGGTGAAAACCCGTCCCGGTACCTACTCCAAATCAGACGCCAACGTCGTATCTCCGAATAGCCTGATCTCCTGGTATAACCCTGCCGCCAACAAGTCGTATCTAGCGTGGGTACGGCCAGGCGCCCAGGCCCTCTATACCGCTCCCTATGATGGCGCATCCACCACCTACAGCATAGGGGTCACATTTGGGTACTATGGTGCGCTGGCGCCTTACGGAGACAAATTATATCTGTCTCTGGTGGACATCAATATGAACGCAGCCGAGGGATTCTCCTATGTCATTCCCACGGATGCCCTCCCCGGTCCTTATCAGGCGGCTCGTGGCCCCCTGTCTACCGCCCAATTCTCGATCAGCCAGGTAGCTACTCCCGTGGCCTCAGGCATGACGGCCGGCACCCGCTACTACGCAGTTCGCTTCATTACCAAATCCGGCTACATCACGCGCCCTGGCCCCCTTCAGGCCGGGATCTACGGCAAGACCTACTCCACCGTGGATCTCGCCTACTTCCTTAGCGCCAATGCAGCCAATGACTCCATAGTCATTACCCTCACTCCCGCCACTACGTGGCCCGCCGATATCGTCGGGGCCGTGCTCCTCGTTACTACTACCAACAATCTCGCCCGCCTGCTCTATGCCCCTGTCGCTAATGCCGCTATCACTCCCGGCTCCGCGACTCCCGTGAGCTTCACGGCCCTTGCGGTGGCCGATGGGGTACTGGCGCAGCAATCGGATGCCCTGGATGCCGAACAACTCTGGAGCCGGGACGTGGTGGCCAATCCTCCCTTCCATCCCAGATATATGTTCGCGGCCGGCGATCGGATGGTATATCTGCTGGGGAAATCTAACAATATCCCAGGGCCTGGGATTGTCATCTCCGAGCCGGGGTCGCCCGAAACTTTCTCCCTGGACTTCCACTTACGCGCCCTCCCCTCCAATCTCGAACCCATCACTGGCTTCTACTACCAAGGCGGCATCTACATCTTGGGCCATAACTTCACCTATGTCTTCACGGATACCGGAGGCTATCCTGTCACGTGGCCCAATCCGCGTCTCGTATCCGGCTCCATCGGGACCTCGGTCTTCGGGGGAATATCAGTAGATCCTTCCGGCAATTGCCTCGTTGCTCACCAATCCGGCTTCTATCTCTTCCAGGGTGGTCAATACGCCACCCTCCCTATCTCCTACTATCAGGAAGCCGAATGGTCCGACATCATATGGGCCAAAGCAGGAACTCCACAACCCTTTGGGATAGTAGAAGATCGAGCCAACCAGCGTATCTATGTCTGCTGCCATACCAATACGAATGGGTATTGCCTGTATGTGTGGGACTATATAGAAGGGATTACGCCGGATCGTGTCAAATTCTCCATATGGACCTTCCCCACAGGTTATGATCCTACGTCCATAACCCTAGTGCAAAACTTCGGAGATGCCGTATCCTCTCTCATCCGTAATCATCTCTGGATCGCCACACCAGCGGGCAAGTTCCTTCTCCAGAAGGAACTAGGCAATGCCAACCCCTATACAGACGATGGCAATATCATTGATTCCCGCTATCGCGGCCCATACCTGCCCTTCGATTCTCCCTATCTGGTCAATTATCATGCGGGCCTTGAAGTCAGGGTCCTGGGCTCCGGCATCCTCACCCCTAGGGCCTATGGCTATGACGACGTCCGCTCCCAGGTCCTGTCCCCTATTACCCTCTCTACCTCTCCAGGCCTCGCCTACACTCGCCTCATGGATCTTCGCAACGAGGGATGCAGCGTCGAGTTCCGCTCGGGCTCCGGCCAGGGCTCCGTGGCGGGCGACTACTTTCAAATCTCCGGCTGGGACCAATATTGGACAGGCAGCACCAAACACCGATGACCCCCCACCGCCAACCTTCCTACGTATCGCGTCTAATAATGGAACGCGCTGCCCAACTGATGGTAGAGCGGGCAGGGACCGCAGGGGGCCAGTTCGGAAAGGCTTGCGCAGTGGCCGCTCGGATAGTAGAGGGAAATGGCGCAAACCTGATAGCGGATCTGCGAGAGGCTACTGCCTGGGCCAAGGAGGCGGTTCGGATATTACGCGCCGCACCAGGCGCCCATTTTCCAGATGACGAATCGGCAGCCAAGGCAATAATGGATAGGCTTGAGGCCCGTAGGAAATCAGGATGCCCATAGAAATCACCCTCACCCCCCAACTCTCCGCCACGACCCCGGCGTCCACGGCCATCTCCTCCCTCTCGCAATCTCTCCGGGCCTCCCGCTCTCCCCAGTCTCAGGCTCTGGCGGATGCTCTCGATGAACTCCAGCGTGGTATCCAGACCATCGAGAAGCTCCTTCGCAATCCTCCCTCCATCCAGGGCGATGACATCCAGATCCTCAATGCCCGTGGCGAACTGGGCCTCCGCATCACCGATACTTCCCTCTCCATCGCCGGCCTCCAAATCCTCACCATCCGGGGTGCCGCCGTCACCTCCGTCTCGGGAACCGCGGGCGCAACCTATGGGGCCGCCGAGCAGGCTATCATCAATGCCCTCGTGGTTGCTGTCAATGCTCTCATCTCCCGCCTCTCGGCATCGGGCGGCGGGCACGGCCTCATCGCCTAGCCAAGGGGGGATTGTCCCGGTGGGCCTGAGAGGTCTATGATTTGGATATGCCACTCATGACCCGGGCGCGATCGGGAGACCTGCCCGGCGGATATTACGGTAGCGCTCCGGATGCCCAGCCATCCTCCTACGGCAGCACAACCAGAGGCTATCCATCTCCGGTCTATTATCCTCAGCCCTATTCTCCATCTCCTCCATCTCCGACCGTTTATCCGTCCGGCCAATATAATCCCGCCTATCCCGGAGGGCCGGGAACGAATTATGGCGGGTACTGGGCCGGGGGCGGCGCCGGCCTGATGCCCCCAACCGTGTCCGGCGGCCCGTATACCCAAACCAATTACAACCCGAACGCGCTTTACGGAAATCCTACTTATTATTACGGGAACAATCCGGCCGGACCCGGGTATGATCCGGCCTATGCCTCCTGGCTTGATGCCCGGTTTGGATCGCCGAATATGGAAGGCAACATCCAATCGGGCATCGATTATGCGCGGGCGCAGGAACTCCAGATGCGCAATGCGACCAATGCCGCCTATGCCCCCGCCGCCGGAGGAGGCTACCAATCCGGCCAGGTCTACACTCCCGGCGAAATCGATCAGATGACTCGCGCCGCCCAATATCAGTCCGGCGTCACCACCCCCGAGCAATTCGCCCAGTGGCAACTCACTCCCGAGGAACAAGCCGCCTATCAGGGCAATCCCTACGCCGGAAGCAATTACTTCTCGGGTATATCGGATACGATTCATGGCAACCTCATGAATACCGCCGCAGGCACCTATGGGGCGCTCGAGGGCCAGGACGTGGCGGTTAATGCGGTGCCGAGTGGATATAAGTCTGAAGCCGGAACCGTCCTGGGAGCCGGAACTGGGGCCATCCGGGGCGCTGCCTATGATCCTAGGCAATACCAGCGCGCGGGCTATGGCCAGGACGTCCAGGCAGCGCTGGCATCGGGGGCGGGGGCTGCAAGGGCCACGTGGGAGAATCCGGAGCTTGCGGCCTCTTCGGACTACATGTCCCAGATGAATTTCGGCCCCTCGGACATCAATGATCTCGAAACCCAAGCTGGAGGGGCCGCTCGCGCCCGATATGTCGATCAACTCAATCAGGCCGAACAGGCCGCAAGGGCCGAGGGGGTTACTTCCCCGATGGGTATTGCCGCTCTCAAGGGGCGCTATCTCTCCTCGGCGGCCGCCGATGCAGCCGATGCCCAAACCGGAGCCCGAATCCAGGGCCGCGGCCTCCAGCTTCAGACTCTCCAGAACCGCGAAAACACCCGCCTCGGCGCCGCCCAGCATCAGGCCGATCTCGCCGCCCAGGGCGAACTCACCCTCGGCGGGCGCGAACTCCAGGCCCTCTCCGATACCGAAGCCATGAGACTCGGGGCCGCCGGGGCCGCCGCCGGACGTCAGATTGGGGCCGAACAGGGCATCATGGGCGCGGGGCTCGATGTGGCAGGCAATGCCGCCAACCTGGGCATGCAGGGAGCCCAGTACCTCGGCTCTTCCCGCCTCGCTGCCATCCGGGGCCTCGGCCAAGACCAGCAACAGGCTCTCCAATACATGGGCACTACCGGCGCTGGCCTTCTCCAGCAAGCCGAAGCCGCCGCCTCCCAACG
>QZGF01000092.1_pt1 | contig 10989 bp, 11 predicted proteins | sample 1990021 | NCBI WGS metagenome assembly QZGF01 (sample SAMN10076523, study PRJNA491371) | Subsurface metagenome, whole genome shotgun sequencing project. | isolation source: subsurface fracture fluid from borehole BE326-BH2 | place: South Africa: Beatrix Gold Mine | collected 2015-06-18 | reverse complement strand
AGCTCACTTGATATATTTTTCTTTGTAGCGCTTTTCTGTCATGGCGGTAACGCCGCCCTGTTCCCAAACTAATAATTGCTTTGGTGGTTTGAACCCTTGGTCATTAGGTAACATGAAGCTGCTATTGTGTCCTACTACCATACCGTCATATAGCTCACTTTCCGGCAAGTTCTCAAAAAACTGGTCAAAAACAAAATTGGCTTGATACTCAACACCCCTAAAAATAACAGGTGCTATTTCACCCCTGAAATTATCGGGTTGGCTTCTCTCCTTCATAAACAGTTATTGTTACTACTGGGGTTATCGACTGGGTGTGAACTTCAGTTTCATGTCCCGTTAGACCGTTGCCATATACAACCTTAGCGCCCTGGGGAAACTTACTTTTGGGAACATGGCCCTCATAATATTCAATGCGTTTTTGAATGACTCCAGCTTGGCTTACGCTTTCACCTAGCCAAACAGGTTTATTTTCCTTCATCTGGTAAGTTGTCCTCTCCCCAAACAAACACAGGGTAGCTTCCTGTAAATCTCCAATAACCTTCGTGGTCAATCATTGCTTGATATCCCTCCGGGTCTATGCGAGCCATCTCGCACGCTATACGGTCAAGTATCTCGTCACACATGGGGTCTATCCCCTCCTCAAGTACAAGCTCGCGGTTAAGTTCTTGGCTTCGCCTTGCCAGTGCGCTCCACAGTCCTTTTCGGTATTCTTCTTCTATACTGGCTATTTCTTTGTCCCAATCAATCCCCTTATCTCGCTCCATTTTCAGCCCCCCCTTCTTTCATCTAACCTTTTAATCATTTCACTATATGGGTCAAGATCATCGTTGTTCATATAATACTCCTGGATTAACCCTCGCATTACTTCTTTTGCGACAACAGGATCACGATATATTTGCATCCTTTTTTGGTCTGGGTAAAACATAACGGTAAACCCACCAGGGCCACCCTGATGCCCCCATTTATTGCCAAAAGAGTCGTTTAATAAATAAGTACCCCCAACGATGGCAACTTTTTCTTCCCCTCCAACGTGATACATTTCGGCAGAAGCTCTATGCGTATGCCCAACAAACCCAAAATCCAACTGCTTGGATTTATCAATTAAACGCTTGGGTGAATTTGTGGGATTTAGCGTGCTACTAAATGGATAGGAATGCCGTATCCCTCCTCTATAATGAACCCCACCAACCATAAGATTTATCACCCCTCCACCATCTTCAAAAATTGGACAACTAATTTCACGGCAAAAACTTCTGTAAAAAGATAATCCAGCAACTTCTGAAAAACCCTCGTGATTACCCCAAACAATAGCCCCAAGCTTGCTTTTTCTGTCTAATTTTAAAAGTAAATCTGCTACGGCTTCTGCTTGTTCTTGTGGAGATAGTGGGGTGCTATTCATAGCTGTTGGATATTTATTGGGATTAAAGTTACTAAACCAATCGCCCCCATTTATAAGAAACATGTTTGGAGTATCTAAGATTGTCTTAATGTGGGAATTAAATAGGTCGTGGTCTGTACCAGCTTGAAACAAATGGGGGTCTGGTAGCCATGTAATTGCAATTGGTAGTTCTGGGTATTCGCCATTAGCAATCCAAGTGGCCTCCTGTTGTCCAACAACAAGCCCTCTTTCAAACGCCTTCCAATCTTTTACAATTTTTTCCGCGCTCTCGTAACTTACTCTTGACTCTTTTTTATCTGGAAATATGCTTCTTTCTGGACTCATTTTCTACCCTTTTTCTCGTTAAATTTGCTTAGCAGTGATATAATAAGAGTGCTAATATCAAAGCTTTGACCGAGGGGATGGCACAAAGTGCCGACTGGTTCCAAACAACCTGTTAAACCCTCGGTTTTTTGTTTACTTTTTTAACCTCTTTTTGAAAAAATCAATCAAAACGTTTATTAAATACAAAACCATAGAACCCAAAACAAAGTTGCTGGGTACAAAGTCAGTTAAAGAAAATCCCTGCTCAGTAATTTCTGTTGCTACAAAAGCAAGATAGATTAAAGCAACCGGAGCCATAAATGTAAGGGTATTATTTAAAAACTTATTTGTATCAATGCGTGTTAATCCAAGTTTGTTTGTTTTAACGGCCACTACAAATCACCTCCCTGCTCAAATGCTATTAACAATTTGCCAAATTTAAGGGCTAAAGTGAAGTCGCGATCTTCATACTTATATACCACTTTGGGTGGGATATCTTTTAGTTTTTCAATTTCACCTTCAAGCTTCTCAGTCTTTGCTTCAAGCGTCTTTTTTTCGTACTCCAAGTCCTTGACTCTCCTATTCGCCTCAGAGAGTTCAATTCCTTTTGTATTGTATTTTTCTTCTGCTTCATCAGCTTTGTTTCTAAGGCGTTGGTTTTCTTCAGTAAGGATAGATACCTCACGCGCACGGTCTGCAAGCGCTTCACTATTGCTTTTGACTTGTTCTTGAAGTGATTTAATTTCATCATCGTATCTTACAGCCTTTTCCCAAAAAGCGCGAAACTCCCCTTCTCTTTCAAGGGAAAGCCCCCGTTCCTGTAATAATGTATTGAACCAATTAGGTGTATCCATTTTTTTGTCTATCGGTCTAAGCCATCCGATTACTGCGCTATAAGTGTGTCCCTGCCTGTGTACCGGACTACCTGTCGGATAATTTTGATCCAAGCTTGTAAACCGGCTTGTATTTCCTTCCAAAAAAATTGAAACATGTCCCCATTTCCCAAGCCCTGTGCCAAAAATTACAATGTCCCCTTTTTGCGGTACTCCATCTGGCGTATTTTCAATGCGCGTAAAATATTCCGGTAAGTATGAGTTCCAGATATCTTTAGCCCCCTCAACGGGTGGTGATTGCGGATATCCCAAAACCTCTTTTACATACGTTCTGTACAGGTCGGTACATTGATATTTATTGCTACTTGGAAAACCGTCAACATCAACAAACTTCCCTTCATACTTATTTATAAAATCGTCTAGTTTCATTTATTCTCCGGTAATTCTTTTCCACATCCATGAAAAAAAGCCACCGGCAGCTATTGAAATAAGTGCCATAAATCCATATGCACGGCTTTTGAAATCTTTAAGGTCGTCAACGTCTGCCCTTACGTCTTTAAGCTCAACCATGATTTCATGCCGCAAATCAGATATGGCATTGTAAATGTCTTTTTGTGTAATCCTCTCTTGAGCCATGATTTAAACAAATCCATGTAATATTAGATTTAATACCTCCAAAACAACAATAACTAAAGCCCAGCGTTTAAACTGCCGAACGGTACTGCTGTTTATTTCCTTCATTAGTCTTACCTCAGTTTGTAATTCTATAATTCTTTTAAATATGTCTGCTTGTGTTGGTTTAGAGTTTTTCATTTTAAAAATTAGTGCCGAAAAAGATTGCGTTGCCTGCTACTGGCAATGTATAAGTAACTTCGTAGTAGGGGTCACTAGCAGTCCCCGTATTATTTGCATAATAAAAATTCACATATCTACTATTTACCGCTGTTCCAGGATCTGAATTATTAATGTCATATTGCAAATTGCGTATCCCCATTTTTGTCCAGCCGTCCAAAGTTAAAGCCGCAATTCCCGTAGCATTTAGTGTCCATGTTTTGTATCCAGTTGAGCTAAGTGTAACCGTATTGGAAAATGCCGTTGATCCAACTGCATCATAATCAGCAGTTGAAAGAGTGCTGGTGCTTGCCTGTGTTGTAGCCACAACAACACTATTTAGTGATGTACCACCGAATTCATATACTTTTACTTTTAATAAAGCGTCTGAGACTGTAGCGCTTGTAGTAAGTGAGCTTGTGTCTACAGGTAAAAATGTTCGCCCTATGGTATATTGTCCAGCATTTACGTAAACAGCCACATCCCGAAATCCGGTAGAGCCTGTATATGACATGTTTGTTCCTGTGGCGGCATTTCTTGCAGTAGAAAAACTACTTGTTCCGTCGTAAATAATCCAACCATCACCAGTACCAGAATATAAGGTTGCAGAATCAAGATAAATAATTGGATACTGATTGTTCAAACTTAGCCCAGCCGCATGTTCAACCCACTTTTCATCCCTTACTGGCATTTGTGCAATTTGTGACATTGTGAGAATAGGTAAAAGCTCCTTGGCTACATTTTCATAAGTTCTAAATACGCCTGTAAGAATAAACTTGTCTTTTTCTATGGCTTCAAGGCGGTGAAAAGAGTTTGGGGACAGCTTAACTATTTTGTCGCTTGGTTTGGCTCCAATTAAATGCTTACCTGCAGAAGTATTGGCAAGCCAGAGTAAAACTTCTTGGTTATCAGTAAAATAACGCTTATTATCCATCTTAAGCCTCCCACGCTGTCCCCTGGCCCCAATAAGTTGTGCCATCAAAGTAGAAGCTTACAATTATGGTTTTAGTGGCTGCGCCACCGCTCCAGAGGGGTTCGTCTCCGAGCCATGTAACTGCAGCTGGCCAAGTGGCATCGCGGCCTCCTGTGGCATCTTGTACCAGCTTTAGTGTCAAATGGCATGGGCCGGATGGATCAACAAAAGTATAGGTAACATTATCCGTAAGAGTAGACTTTTGTTTGTTTCCCGCAGTCCAGTCAATTGTGACTGCTGCACCTGAGTTGCCATTGTCCACTTCGGCGTCAAAATAAGCCTCGGTTGTAAACTGTGCGGCACTAATAACTGGGGCGGTTAAGGTTTTATTAGTGAGGGTTTGGGTATCGGTAGTACCAACCACATCACCACTTGGTGGGGTGGGGCCATCTACAAGCTGTCCGCTGGCGTTCCATTTGGCTAGATTGTCAGCGGTACCAGCTGAACCGGTAATGGCATTGTCTATATAATAAGCTGAATGTACCCACACCTCAAAAGTATCACCAGAGCTATGAGCTTGAGCACCGCTGGCTGAACCGCTAACTCCCCTGTCATCTGTATCTGTAAGTGTTAGGTTGTTTCCAGATTTTCCAGTCCAATGTATAAATTCAATAGATGAGGTTACAGGATTTCCGTCTGAATCTTTTTGGAATATTACACCCACACCCTCAGTTCCCAAACCAGTTGTATCGTTTACTGGTACAGTAAGGGCCGAGCTTGAAATATTAGCACTTAGGGTTGTACTAAAATTATTAGGCGGTGAACTTAAAATGTCTGATATTGTACTCATGTTTTTAACCACAAAAAAACCGGCCACAAATTTGGCCGGTTCAAGGTTCTCTTGTAACCTAAAAGCATTATATCACATCCCCCATGCCCTTCAAGGTCTTAGCCTTGGTGCAACAATGGGTTTGAGTTTAACTTCTGGCAATCGGTATTTTTGTAAATTTACCGTTTTTGATCCCGCTGTAGATGAGGGAAGCGCTAATTTGGGAAACTTTGGTGCTGAACCGCCACCACCATAGGTTTTAACTTTACCACCACTTATGTATTTATTAAGGTTCAAACCTCTTTCTCTTAATTCCTCAAGTACATCTTTGGTAATAACTCCCGCTTCAAGCATGCCGTTATACCAACTATTAAACTGATCTTTGTCTTTTACCTTGTTGAGCCATTTTTCTGCCCAGTCTGCACGCTCTTGCACGTTTTTACCACCACCGGACTCATAAACCTCAAGCCCTATCTTGTATACCATTTCAGGGTTTTCCGTCTCCATCCGGCGGATCAGGTTTTGCGCCTCTACAAGTTCAGTTTGTGCTTCTTCAAGGGTTTGGGTGGTTTTTAATCCTGTTCGTATTTTTGACGAATTGTCGGCATAACCACTGATAATGTTTGTGGCATCTTTGTATAAAACTTTAAGGTCATTTCGATTAGTAGGCAATCCAGCTTCAGCCTTTGCCTCACTTGCACCAAACTTAAATAGGGGTTTTTTACTTGTGGTCTTTGTGCTTGCCGATTCATAAAAAGGAAGCTCCAAGGCATTAAGTACAGCCGTAATTGGTTTTTTTCTGCCCTGGGCCACTGCCAACGGTTCACCAATATATGGATGACTTACCTGTTCAAACCCATATCCAGCAAGCTTGCCAACTTTACCCAAGGCTGAATCGTCTTTATCGTAAATTGGCCCACCATAGAAAGTGCGGTTGGTTAATAGCTGATTGCCAACGCTCACGGGTTGAGAAAAGAATGTTCCGGCTTTACTGGATGCCCCTGCAATATCACCACCAGCTAGCTCTCCTGCTGCTTCTATAACACGTCTGGGCACTGTACCTATACTTGGATTTAGGGGTATAAACCAACTTCTTTCATTGCCTTTTTCGTCTTCACCAATTGGAATTTCAAGAGAGAGTTCCTTTCCTGGTTTGTTTTGCCAAGGATAATGTCCGGTAAGCTCTTTATTTAAAGCACTCATCAAGCCATAGGTCAAAATGGTTCCAGCTATATATTTTTGGTTTGCCCGATATTCTTTGTTGGTCCAATTTTTAGGTCTTACAGCCGACAAATTTTTACCCCAGAAGTTAACCATGGCTTCTCTAAAGCGCGGAGCAAAAAACACCGCACTCAAGGCGTCATCTGCATTTTTACTTCTAGTGAAAGAGTCTGCTATACCATAAAAGTTTTTAGTGGCATTTGCTGCCACTTTTTGGGCTTCAGACGCCTTAACCCCATTTTTAATTAAACCCTCATAAGTGTCTTTGTAAAACTCAACTTGAAGCATGGGAATAAACCGCTTGAATGTGGGTTCGCTTATCATTTTGTCCCACTTTTCACCAAGAACGGTTTTTGCTGTGCTAATAAAGCCTTTATTGGTAGTGGCTTTTTTGTAGGCGTTTCTAAAATCCATATTGCTATATGAAGGTATGCCCTCGCTTGCCATCATTTTTGTATATTTGCTGTTTTTCTCAAAATAATTCTTGGCGGGTTTGTCCCCAAGAGTTGAAACAACAAGAGCCTTAAGAGGAGCCACTATTCTCCCTGACTGCAAATCTTTAATAGCATTTGCAAAAGAAAAGGCGTTAAGAGGAGTAAAGGGAAGCCCGCCGGACAGGCTTACGTCTTGCACTTTTTTACTTAAGTTGGCAGCTGCATTTAAAATCACATTTCCCGTTTTATCTTCGAACATGTTGTTAAGCGATCTTGCAAGTTCAGGTGGTGCCACATAATCCTCAACTACAGTTTTGTTTGCATCCACTCTTGTTTGTGCTTTAGGGAAAAACGGCGCGTCAATAGCTTTCCAGTTGTATGCACCGGCTTTTTGGGCTTGTGAGCGTGTCAATAGTTTTCCCGAACTAACCATATCATCTACAAACTGCTTATTAGCAATAGCCAGATCAACCGCCCCTGTGTAATGCGCCGCCAGTTGGGAAGGATTTGTGTATTTGGGGGTAAGACCGGCTTTTATGCCCTCATTGTATGTTGGTATTTTTCTTCCTCTTGGTAAATTCTTACCAAGTCCACGGGCTTTTATTATTTCCTCCATTGAATTATCCCATACGTGGTTTAAATAGTTATCCAAATACCCCACATCAACACCTGCATCTATTGCTCTTTGGCGTTCAAGCTCGTAGTGCTGCCTTAGTGCGTCTGCGCCCTTAAGCCCTTTGGTGTTTCCTGTTTCAATAGCATCAAAATACTTAAGACCCTCTTTTCCACTTATTCCCTTAAATTGCTCCTCAAATTTATTGAACACCTGATTTGCCTTAACATTACCCTCAAGTGTTTTGTTTCTCCACTTTTGGATTATTCCTTTTGACTCGGTTCCCAAATTGGCAATCGGATTTAAAAAGCTTTTGATAGCTCCCGTAAATTTATTATTAGGCGTATCATCTAGCTCTTTTATTTGAGCCAGGGTCATTTCAAACTCATCTTCGGCACTTGATTTGATGGGTGTGGTGTCTTGTGGATTTCTGGCTGCATAATCCGTTTCAATTTCTGGATATTTTTTAGGGGCATTCAAGGCCTCCATTTCAGCCTCAAAACCCACCCCCTTACTAGCTTGGGTGGTTTTCTTTTGTTCTGCAAATTCTAGCCCAGGCACTACGGTTAATTTATTTTGATAATGTAAGTCCACCAATGCCTTAATTTTTGCTTGTGGGGTTTTTAACGTATCTATGTATTTATTTGGTAAATGATAGGCGGATGTTCGCTCAACTATTTCAAGAGCTTCTTTTACTACAGATTTTACGGCCTCCTTTTCCGCTTCTTTTCTGGCACGGCGGGTCATAAAAGTTTTTGGCATATATTTATCAATGTATTTTTTAGGATTTTTGAGTTTATCTTCGGCCGTCATAATCTCTTTGTAAGTTTCTGTGCTCATCCTGAAATTTTTAGTAGAGCCTTTTTGTGTTTGAAACTGTGAAGGCAGTACCGCTCCGGTTGCAAAATCAAAAGCCATTGAGCCAGGGGTCGTTTTCCACCCCATTGCAGGGTCCATTGCCAAGCCCTCTGCCACATTAGCTACACCCTGGGTGGTGCGCCTTGTAACTTCAGCACCAATACTTGTATTTGCTGGATTAAGCCTTGAAATTGGAGTTTTTGATAATGCTTTTGAAATAAACGGATTGGAGTAACCTACAAAACCTGATATATAAGGAGCATTCCCCACGCCATGTGAAAATCCCTGGGTAAAACTACCGCCACCCGCCTTATTAAACACACCACCTAGCGTTCCCACTGAACCCAGGCCAATAGCCCCCGATGGTGTGAAAGTTGCGGGTATTCCTTTGCCCAAAAGCGCGGTTCCAAGCATTGCTTTCCCTGTGGCTTTAGCACCCGTTGTGGTTATTTGTCTGGGAGTGGTGTAATTAGTATTTACAGACGGCCTTAGTGCTTGCTCAAGCCTTTGGGCGGGCTTTGTGCCACCAAGCCCTACTGTATTCATTCCGGCTAAAGTGGCGGTGCCTCCTGCTGTACCCAATAAATTGGCGTATGGTTGAAAGAAGGACTTTGTGGTGGATAATACTGGTTTTAATGTTTCCCTATATTTGGGATCCGCTTGATATTGAGCAATAGGACCAAGAAGTCCGGTTTTACTTACCTTCGAAATACTCTTTTTAATATCTTCAATACTTGGAAGTTTGATAGCCATTTCATGTCAGTTTAAGCATTAAACGTTTGTAAATAGGGCATAATGTCATTTTCATCTTCTTTTTGACCCGCCCTCATATTTACCGCAACTCCTGATTGTGGTGCCGTAAATCCGCTTTGTGATTGCCCCAAACCAGTTCCAATGGGTGTGGTTGGAGGAACTATGCCAAATTGTGCGGGATTAATGGTTGGCGTGTTGTTAAGAGCAAACTGCTGAGCTTGCGCTAAGGTTTGTCCTTTTTGCATCGCCCATTGGGCAAGTGATTGCTGCAAATTAAACGATTGTAGGTTTAATTGTGCCCTTTGGTTAGCATAATTCTGCCACGCTTGGGTTGTTGCCTCAGCTTTTGCGCGCGCCGAGGCCGTACGGGCCTGAGCAATGTTTCCCAATTGTGCTTGTAATTCACCCTCTATGGTTGCCAGATTTTGTTGCAAGTTAAGATCAATCTCGCTTAATTTTTTATCATAAAATTGGTTAACCCTTTCTGCCTCAAGAGATATTTCGTTTATTGCTTGTACTCGCTGATTTTCGAGTCCACCCACTTCACTTGCAGCGGTTCTTCCAAAACGCTCACCCACAGCTTGACCAAGTGAGCTTTCAAAAGCCCCTCCGCCTCGTGAAGCCAAAAAGGCTGCGTTTCTTTGCTGTAGATCGTTAAGCATTTGCTTAATGCGTGTACGGGACTCTTGAGTATCTACCCCAACCTGTTCGGTTCTTTGTCCTAATTCTTTTTGTCTTAATCCAAGTTCCTGTTTTGTTTGGCCTTTTAATACCCCAGCCTCATTTCTAAGGTTTCCCTGTGCAGTTGAAGCCATTGATCTAGCTGAACTTTCAAGTCCACCAAGCATTTGTTGTTCCTGCTCATACGCCTGATTAATCATGTCCATTTCAGAGGGTCCGGTTTGACCACCACCTCCGTCGCCACCCCCGCTTGGAGCGGGATTTGGGTTAGCTGTGCCTTGCTGGAAACCACCCCCAGATGGAATGTTGTTTTGTGGACCCAAATATTCCGGCCCATAAATAGGGCCAGTAGATGCGGGCAAAACTTGTGCTGGTGCTTGGGGTTGTCCACCTACAATATTTGAGCCACCCTGGTATGTGGGTTCCTTTCCCAATAAAGATCCTACGGCTTCGGTTACTCCAAAGTCGGGAAGTCCAAACCAGCTTCCTTTATGTGATCCAAATATTGCCATTTATGTTATAATATTCCTATAATATGCGTTATTTTCTTAAACTATCAATTTCAATACTTTTAGTAATTGCCATTTTTTTAGGTTGGCATCTTTTTGGTGGCGCCCACTTTTGTATAAAGGAAAACGTTTGTTTCACTTCTAGTGAGTAAATTCCACACTTTTTATCCCTATCTATAGCCCTTCGGGCTTATAAGGCTGCCTGACTTCTCTTACCCTCCCTCTGCTTCCTTTTACTCCCTTAAGTATCTACCTATGCGAACCTTGTTCGTTTTTTAAACTTTCGCATGAGGTTTCTCATTCTTGTAAAGGTTTGTTATTACAAGACATATAGTTAGATTTAACTAACCCGTTTAACTCTCGGTTGTTCAAGTGCTTCGGTCGGCTGCGACCTCTGTCTTTCAACACGGTTCTACAGTTACCGCCCTGCTTATTAACAGGTTTGGACAGTTTTCGATCAGGTGGCCACCATTTCGATGTAAGAGACAGTTAGACTGCCCAAATCTATTAATAAGTTTTTAAGTGCTTTTTAAACCACAAAAAAACCGACGATTTCTCGTCGGCTGAAAGTTCTTTTCTAACCTGAACCCATTATATATCACACATTTGGCTTTTGTCAAAGGGTGGGTGTATAATACAAACATGGAGGAAACAGGGGGGTTTTTCTCTAACTTCAAAAAGGCACATAGCACTTATTTTGGTACTCTTTGGTATATTTCTCTTTCAATTGGATTGTTATATGGCGTATACACTTGGTTTTTATATATTACTGATGCAGTAAAAACAGGTAGTTTTGTGGGGTTTTTATTCGC
>QZGF01000091.1_pt1 | contig 11270 bp, 18 predicted proteins | sample 1990021 | NCBI WGS metagenome assembly QZGF01 (sample SAMN10076523, study PRJNA491371) | Subsurface metagenome, whole genome shotgun sequencing project. | isolation source: subsurface fracture fluid from borehole BE326-BH2 | place: South Africa: Beatrix Gold Mine | collected 2015-06-18 | reverse complement strand
CATGAGACGCAAAAAAATTAACGGCAAAATTTTCAAATGATGTTTAGTTTTCTGGCGCATTTTTGACAGTACCAATAACGTTTGTTATATCCCGCTATGCTAACTATCATATTGTTTATCTTGAAGTGTTTATCGCATTTTCGACAACGTTTAATTAAACCTCTGGCTTTTAGAGTTTTAAAAATGAAGTGTGTTAGCTTGAAGATTTTCATTTTTCTTTTCTCGCCATAGAAACAAGTTTATCTGTTTTGCCTTCCCAAAAATCCATAATCAATTTCTCTAGTTCCATTAAAGCATCAACTACATTTTCGTTTTCATTTACTGATGCCTCAACGTGGATATCCATAGTTTGATAATTTCCTAAGTTAAATTTCCGAGTTATGGCAATAATTTGGGGTTTCATAAATTTTAGCCTCTTAATTCAAGTGGGTCATTCGTTTTTTGTTCAAGCATAACGTCAATAAAAGCTTTGATTCGGTCAATTAATTTACCGAGATATTGACTGTCTAAATAAGCCATAACTGCCTGTTCATTTGACCCTTCAATTTCAATATTGAAAGGCACTCGCTTGTAAGTTAAGCTGATGGCTACTCTAATCATTACAATCCTCTCCGTTTTAAATAATCAGGGTCTAACTTTGGCAGTGTTTCCCTAGTCCAATACGATACCTCTTCCTCTGTATCTCCCCCATAACTCTCGATAAAGCTTTGAAGCGAAGTTTTCATTATTGCCGCCGCTTTGTGTGAACCTACCATTCTTTTGAGGTTTTGTGCGCACGCATGTCTGAAGAAGTGGCTGGGCATTTCAATCTGAGGCTCTAGCTCGGGAAGGAAAACCTTTAAAGCTTCACGATTTAAGATGTTCACTCGCCTCTCTGTTACATCCTTAAATATTTTTCCTTTTGTTCTGTCGCCTACAACGGTTTCCACCAAATCTGCAACCTCTGGAACTACGTCAAAGGTAAGCCTTGTTCTAAATTTCTCTGTAACCGTTAATGTCGCCCATTTATCTGGCTGACGCTTGAAATCTTCGATTTTTGCATCTAGAACTGCTTGTATTCTTAATCCGTTATAGTACATTAAGCTGTCCACTACATAAACTTCAAAATCTTTTCCTTTGATGTAGTCTAGCATCTTGTGAACAGTCTCTTTATCAACAAAAAGCGTTTTGTACTTGCCGTATCCCGTGGGTTTGCCAACACCTATTTTTTCCCATCCAGCAACGCCTCTAGCCTTCAAAAAGTCTTTGATGGCTCTTCGGAAGGCATAGCTATCATGTCCTTTATCTTCTATCTCAACGAAAATCTCTTGTGCATCTCGAAATGTTAATCTGTCTGGATGTTTGGGAACGCTGTGCTCTCGTAAGGCATGTCGTAAAAGTCTGATTTGCTCTTTAATGTATTCTGGATGTAAGGGTTTTCCTTTAACTCTTCTAGTTTTCATGAATAAAATCCATTCTTTCACGCTAGGTAATTCTTCAAAAGCCTTTTTCTCAAACATCGCCGTGGTAACTTCTTCTTTAACTGTCGGCACTCCCGTTATAATTTCCTTTTCAAGCTCATCTCTGATTTTGGGGTTTCGAGTGAACCACATTCTTATAGCATCTGGCTCAACTTTTATGTTCATTCTCATCAAAATATACTCGCTTAATTTAGTAGGAGAAAGAGTATTTAATTCTCTAGCGAAGCGAGGTAAATCACGACTAGGCTTGTATTTTACCATGTCCATCCATCTCAAAAATCCTATATACTCATTAATCTTTATAAAATGTTCGGTTCTTCTGATTCTCCATTATTTTTTCAGCATTTCTTTCCCTTCACGGAATAGCTTGATGATATCTTGCATATCTTTATTCATCATAATTTTGCGAATCACTAAGCGATTTATCAACAAACCTGTTATGATTAGACTTAGCAATGTTCCAATTATGTAAATCATAAATATTAAGATAATATCTAAAACGTTCATTTCTGTCCCAATAGAACTAATAACCCTAATAAAAGCAAACCTCCCACTACTATTCCATAGGGGGAAGGTTCAGGTTTTTCGGCTATAGGTTCTTTAATAGGTTCTTCTACAATTACAGGTGGTGGTTTTTCTACAATTATGGGTACTTCTTCTATTTTTTTTGGCGTTATTTTTGGCGGTTCAGGTGGAAGTGGCGAATAGAAGGGAACTAGAGCCAGCCATTGTCTCTTTTCTTCTTCTAAGCGTTTGATTCTTTTTTGAACATGTGCTTGTGCCTCTTCTAATTTTGTGAATTCTAAATTATCTACATAATAGCGTGGTTTGGGATAGCCTCGGACGATAATTTTGGGGGCAAAAACACTCATCTAATCATCTCTTATACATAAATGAAGATGCTGAATTTGTCGGTTCTTAAAACCCATTTTCCCTTAGCTTCTTCCGTTAAACCCGCATCTTTAAGGCTTTCCGTCAATAAAGCTCTGTTTGACTTTGGATATAACGCAAACTCGGGGAAAAGTGTTCCATCTTGCCTTTCAAGTATGCGGACTAATCCGCTAGCTTTATAGTCTGAAAACACTTCTACCTTTGGTTTTTTAATTAATTTTCTCCGTACTTTTAATGAAGGGTCTAATTTCGCTATCTTTCTCCATTTTTGGTCATAGCCTTTTGTAACCATAGCTTTGGCGATGCTCCGCTTATGTGCAGTTGGATGTTTTTGTTTTCTGTGCCTACGCAGTTTCGCCATTCTCTCCTCGAAAGTTTCGCCTCTAATAGGTTTTCCGCATATTCTACAATGAATTGTTTTGATGGGCATAATTTAACCTCTCAGGATTTGAATAAGAATTAGCACTATTGTGATTAGGCTTGTGCCAAAAAGATATTTGATTTTTGTATCTATAGCTTTCATTCGGGCTATGCACACTTCATTAAGTACATATTTTGGATTTTCTTTATCATATTGCTCGCTCAAGACGGCGTAGCCTCCTCTCCCTTACCCATCCTGTATAAACCCATGCAATCACAATAACAATGACAATTATTAAAACTATAGTCAATATTTGAGCCCAAAAATCTCGCTCTTTTTTTCTCTCTTCTAAAGTCATTTTTAAGTATTCGGGGTTAAAAAGACCGATGAATCGGTCTATCCACATAGGGTCAACAATTGTTTTCCAAAATGTCCCAGCAATAACTGCACCTATTGCGAATTTGAGAAGAAAAGGAATCACTATAGGCGGGCTAGGGTCTGGGTCATATATGTAGCGATAACGATGCTGTCTTCTCGGAAAAGGGTCATAATACCCATCATCAATTACTATTTTTCTTTTAGGCATGTAAAACCCTCGCCAATAATTCTATCGTACTTTGCCAAATAATCATCTTACATCTCCACTTCCCAATCCGTGATTGTATCGGCTGTTGGTGCGGTTGCTACGTTCAACGTTATGTTCGTGCCATCTCTAGCAGAAACCCACACTGCACCAAGATTTGCTCTTGGACAATGTTTCGCTACTTTTGGAGTACCTGCCAAGCCGTGAGCTACTACAACACTTGTCGCTCCAGACAATATTGTAGCTGTTCCGCATTTCTCAGTTGTGTATCCAGCATTATCTTTTATGGTTAAAGGGGCAACATCCAACACAAACGCAACGATGTTGCCCCTTACATCGTTGCCGATGAAGGTGTTTGCATCAGTAAAATTGCGGATGCCATAGTCAAATCCACGAACACGATTTCCAATAACCGTGCACTCAGTTCCCTTAATGAATATACCCGCAGAACCAGCAGGAACGGGGTCGATCAACAGCTCAACGATGTTCCCCTCTATCAGCACTCTAATGGGAACTCCACCTCCCGCAGGGTTGTTAACGTATATCCCATCATGGGTGACGATGTTACCGCTGACAGTGACATCTTCCATACCATCGGCTACGCCTATCGCTTTCCCTTCCCTCACCACGTTGCCTAGGACTGACACATACTTCGAGTCTTTTAGACAAATGGATAAGGGCTTACAGTTGAAGAAAACGTTGTTGGCTATGGTAACGTGGCTTGCATGAGCTTGGAGGAGTACTGCACCCGTACCAGCGCCGCCGTCAAAGTTCATGAAAGTGTTTCCAACAATAGTGATGTTTTTACCGTAAGGATGAATTTGGACAGAAGCCTTGTCGTAAAAATGATTATCTAATATGCGAATGTTTTCATTAACCGTTGCGCCTGCAGTCCACACTCCTGCCCCCCTAAGGATGTTTCCCTCCACAAGCACATCTGACGCATTATCCTCTAATTCTATTCCTTTGCCTCCGCCAGCATTAACGAAATTATTCCTCACAACACTCCGCTTATGAAATACACTTGATAAGAAAATCGAGGACTCCCAAGACCCCACAGCAGGTCCAGTCATGTCGGCTGGTCCTATGTAATTCCCCTCGATTAAAGCTAGCTGGTCGTATTCTTGTGTAGGATAGGGGGTGGTCCACCACCACCCTATTCCGCAGGCTGGATTATTATCAAGAAAATTTTTATGTCCCACACAAATGTTGTTGCGGATTATGCCTTTTTTACATCGCAAAAACATGATACCATAATTCACCAGCTTGTTACCGTCTAAGCAGAACCCTTCGATGGATATTCCTTCCACCATCTCTTTGGGGTCGTACTTAGTAGATAAAATTGAAGCTAACTGTGATTCAGCCCTCAAAACAGTTTTGTAGCTTTCAGCCTTCAAGCGGATGTTATTGTGATTTATACCGATACGTTTAGTTATCTGATATACTCCATTCTTTACAAATATAACTCCACCGAGGGTTAAAGCGTTTATCGCCGACTGTATCACCGTGCTGGCATCTGTACCTTTAAAATCAATTCTTCCCGTATTTCCATTTTTGGCTTTGATTAGAATTGTTCCATCTAAAAGTTTTTCCTGATAAATTAAGTATGTGTATGATTGGTCTGGTTCTCCACCTTCAATTTTTTCCAATACCATTTTAAATACCTCTAAGTCTAGAATAAAGTCTAAAAGTTGCTTGCGCAGTCGCTCCATTCACATATACAATTCTAGCCTCATTACCAACAACGGCAACATCAAAGGCTAAAAGACTGCCTGCACCATAACTAATTTCGTTTCTTGCATCCCAATTTGCTCCATCATTGCGTTGTTCAATTCTAAGTGTGCCTGCTACATCTGCGAAGCATGAACCCACTATTCTTCCAAATCCCTGTGTAGGGAAAGTTGGACTTGTAAAAGTTGCTCCTGCGGCTAATGTTGTTGTTGTAAACGCTTTAATGTCTGACAAAGGATTTAAACTTCTGATTTGCTCCCAAGCTGCCCAATGGCTAATATAATAGCCTGATGTTATTGCTGTGCCTTCATTAGCAATAAAAACGGTAAACGAATCAAAAGTAGAAGCATGTTCAATAACTAATTCGGTAAGTTGATTTGGAAAACCACCTGCGGTTGGTTCTTGCCAAAGTCTTAAATAAGGTGGGTCATAATGCAGGAAATAAAGTGCGTAAACGTTTGGTCGTGTAAGAGTGAAACTTACGCTTTTGGTAATTCTTCCTTTCGGAGTCATTATAAACCAAAGTAATGTTGCACCTGCATTCCGTATTTGAACACATGCTATTGCATGTCCACCTTGACTGTTTATTTCAAAACCAAAGTATAGGTCTCCGCCTGCGGGAATATCGGCAGGTGCTGGAACACGTGCAGATAAACGCATTATTGCAGGCGGTTTGAAAGCTATTCTAGGTTCAACATATATCTCATCTAAAGTTACTCCGTCTTTTGAATTTCGTAAATGAATAACGTTATTCCAAGGCGCAGGGTCAATACCTGGAACATTTAATTCAAATAAAGGCAATGTCCAAGTGTCAGGCTCTTTTCCACATTCACTTTTCCATACGGGGCTATATGGATAACTTCTCCCTGTATAGCGATTGAAGAAGAAAATTTTGCGGCTTTTCTCCTCTTTTAGATATTCCCATCTTTCAACGAATGTCACTTCGTTTGCGATTAACCTGCCAATAAGAGGATTTGCAGTTTCATGGACACGTGGTCTTGCTAATGAACCGTCTGACGCTATGTAATTTATTAATTGTTCTCCAGACTCAGCATAATACCATATATAATGTATTTTTTTGCCCTTGGGAACACCATAAAATTTGGCTTCAAGAGGTTTTATAGGTTCAAATTCGGTTGGTGTTGCACTTGAATAATCGTAACTTAAGGCGACATATACTTTGCTTGTATTTTGTGATGGAGCTTCAACGATTATGGCTTTTTTGCCTATGTAATCTGACCTTGTTTTAGTGGGTGTTACTTTGATATTTTCTCTAACTATTTCAACCAAAAAAAATCATCTCCTACAAAATACGGAGATTCAAAGGGAAATTATGAAAGTAGGTCTATTTGCACAATTCTGCTTGTGGTTGATGTTCCTCCCCTTTCGATTGCGCATATAGGGTCTGGCATTGTTAAAAGTGGTAATGCTGGCAAGCTTTTAGGGTCTTTATCGTAGAGTTTCCAAAAGCCGTAAAGTGTTTCTAAAGTGTCTATGTTCAGTTCTTCAATGTTGTGTATATTAAGCAGGTCTCGGAAATTGATTTTTCCGAATATCATGGTTTCTTTTTTGTCGCTGATAGTTATTTGCCTCACGGTTGTTATTGTTCCTATGTTAATTAATAAGCCTGCAAGTTTATTGCCGCTGAAAAGTTCAAAGATTGTTTTGCCTGTTCCTGATGGTTTGTCTTCAACTTCTTTTTCGCTCAAGTAACCTATATGTTCGGCTGGCATTGAACCTATCCATTCATCAATTGTTATGGCTAATCTAACTGTGCCTGCGGCGAAAGCAGTTGCATCAATCAATTTGCCGAAAGTTAATTCCATGAGCCGTACATTGCTTTGAGTCAAATCTAGCAATAATGCTTTGTCTTTTGGAAAACGCCCAAAATAAATGTGGTGGCACGTCTGAGAGTATGCACTTGTCGCATTCGTTACTATTCCGCCTCTTCCCGTCTTTTTGCGACATAAAGTACGAGCATCTGCGGAACGCATGTCACAAATGTAGCCTTTATCAGTTTTGACCTTCATTGTCGCTATTAGATGATCTACTGCTATGGTTCCTGTTCCGCCGGTTCCGCTTAATCGTAAATGAATGGCTGAAATGATTGCTTGTGGGAGTTTTACAATTTCAATTGTTTGCGTGTCCTCTATGCCTTTCTCATCATAGTCGGCTAAAACCGTTCTTTTCCATGCCATATTTTTCATTCTCCTATCCATAATAACTTAATTCTGTCGGGGTTGTTGTGTTAGTTGCAGTTGTCGAGTTTGTAGGTTGAGTGCCTGGAAGGAACAAAGCTCCGAATATTGATGTTAACATTGCTCCATGTGCAAGTCTGTTTAGTGGAGTGTTGATGCGGGGCGATATGGGTAACAGCTTGAATCTGGTTAGAAGCCATGTTGCTGTGCTCAGCCAGAAGGGTGCAACCCATGCACTAGGCTCCCATACTCCATATGGGTTGTAGCCTGTGAACTTATAGATTAAGTAGTTTAGTGGATTCCATGCGTTTCGGAACGAAACCAACATTGTCCATTCTTTTTTTAGAATGCTTAGGTATCTGCCCCAAGGGTTGGCTGGAGCAAATTGTTTCATGTTTTCGTAGCCTTGATATACGCCTGCTCCTAGGGCTAAGAGTGCGCCTAGTTTTCCAGCGTGTCGATTGAAGAAACCTTCAATTCCTGTGCCGATGCGTCTGAGTCTTCTGAACCGTCTTCTCGGCTCTGGGTCGTATCGTCTGCGTGTAGGTCCACGCCAATAGACCCCGCCTCTTGGACCCACACCATAGCGTTTGTGGTCTGCTTTTGGGTTGCCACGTCTTCTGCGTCTGCCATATACCCATGCTCTCAATTGTGGGGGAACTCTGCCTTTGCGTCTGCGTTTAGGGTCTGGGTCATATGACATTTTTCTTTTTCTCCTTATTTTTAGTCGGATAGAATATATGCAGTAGAACTATTTATGTCTTAAGTCTTGATAAATATGTAGATAAAAAAAGGGGAAGTTTAAAAGAATGTTTTACCTATCCAAAAAGATAAGATGATGATTCCGATAAAACCTAGAATTTTTGTTATTTGAATGATTCTTGCGATTCTTCCAAACCTTTTCTCAGCATCTATCATATTTATCCATCGGGCTACCGTTGCGTGGCTACATGGCGAACCGTCTCTTGTGAATTGTTCCGCTATCTGTCTTGTCCCCATGCCTTCTTTGTAATGTAAAAACCATGCGGCTTCCGCTAAGTGTTTTGTCATTACGGGTTCTCCTACTGCCGGCTGTATATTTTCAATGCTTGTTTTCATCTGTTCTATTTGTTCTGGTGTAAGTGTCTTACCTTCAGCGAGCATGTTTAAGCTGGCGATTATTTCTGTAGGTATTTTGAACCCCCCCATTTTCTCAGCTATAGGTATTAACCATCCAAATTGTTTGTAAAGACTAGCGATTGTAGGCATGATTTTCGCTAAGTCAATGGATATGGCTTGCGGTTGTGGTTGTGTCGGTTGTATTTGAGTTTGCTCACTCATTTTTTCCGTCTCCATCTTCTAGTATATTTTAGCCCGCATTGAGGACATTGATAAGTGCGTTTAAGTTGTGTAGGGCAACGCTAAAAATGGGTGAGTACTGTAGTTGGAGAAAGGAGAAATATATGTTTAACGTTACCTTTCTACACTTCCGCATAATAACTTTACATAATGGACAAAACATTTTGTCATCATCATCCTAAGACTAGAACCGTAGGCTCTTTATCTTCCGCCCTGAGATATTTAATGATTGCACCCGCTAGTGCCACACAAGTAAGGGGGTCTCCCGACTCAACAAGCACAGATAAGTCTATGCTTTTGGCTTCAATTTTGATTTTGAACGGTTCAATTTCTAACGGGGATTTTTTTAGGTTTTGCTTTGTTATTTGTTGCTCCATTGCTCTTTCACACATGGTTTTGACATCCTTCGCCGAAAACAGAAAAAAGGGGGAAATTAAGGATTTTTCTGGGTGTTGTTTATGGTTTCTTTTCTGCGATGTCTTCTGCTAGCGTTGACGCTACTGCACCACCGAATCCTATGAGGAATGTTGCGTAGGGTGTGACTGCGGGGAGAGATGGCATGATGAACAATGCGACTGAGCCGATGAGCCACATTATTGTACCTAGTACTATACCGCTTGCACCTGCCATAACTAATTTTCTGTTGATGCTAACCATGTTGTTTTGCCCCTAGTGGTTCAACAAGTTTTGTTTCTCTCTCGCTTATAGCTTTTATGAAGTCTTCCATTGTAGTTTCTTGTGCGTGGCATTCCACTATGTGCCATATTATTCTGACGCTTTGGTTGTTTAGTACACGCTCTTTTTTTAATGCTTTGCAGATTTGAATATGTGTAGGTAAGTCGGTCATGTTGCATCGCATCACAAAATCATTTTAGCGTCCCTTAAGACTCGCTCAAGCGACGCAACTCTTTCTTCCAGATTTTCAAGACGCTTAAGAAAGTCTTCCCAAGCTTCAATATCCTCTTCTTCCTCGATTTTTTCTTCTTCGCTCATGTTTATCTTCTCGGTTATTGGTTTATTGGCTCGGCTACTCTGAAAATTTTGAGACATTGATTACATCGGAAAAGGTGTATGCGAAAGATGTTGTTTCGGATTCCGCCTTTGAGAACCCATGATTTCTGCTCAGTTACGTCTTTGCCTTTACAATGTCTGCATAGCACTAGTTTTCCCGCTATTACAACCATGTCTTTTCCTCTTTCTTTTTCGGCAGTTTAAGGTTTGTTTGCAGAGAATATTTAAGATTTTTGTAGATGAAATTGTAGATTATTGAATGTAGATGTCCATCAATTTGTAGCCTTTTTTGTAGGCGAATTCTCTTACGATTTCAATGATTTCATGGAACTTTTCGGCTTTTTTCATTTTCTCGGCAAAAACTTCATCTTTCATTAGTTCTCGTAGGATTTGAGTTTTAATAGCCATGCTTACATAACGCTTCAAAAGTCAGTTCCCCCCCAATCATCACGGAAATAATCGTCTGGATAGTAGGCTCTTTCAAATTCGTCTTTAACTATTCGTGTTTTCTGAGGTTCTTGTTTTTGGATTTTTGGTTTTGGCTTTAAATGCGAGGGTCTGCATTTCCTATTCATTGCGGTGAATCGTTTATGTCTTTGAAGGCATACTATTGGCGGTATCTTTTTAACATCACAATACCATTGTCCGCTATCTATATCTTGTGCATGATAAAAACATTCGGGCGCATCTTCAGATTTGGGAATGTTTTTGTCAAATTCTTTATGTTTTTCTTCTAGAGCTAGATCTTCTAGATACTGAAGTCTTGTTAATGCGTTTTTCAATGCGTCTGTTATGGTCATGTTTTCTTTTTGGTATTTCTTAAGAACTGCGATTTCCGAATCGTTTAATCTGAACGTAATTCTAGGCATTTAACTCGCCTTTTTCAGCTTTGGCTACTAATTCTTTTGCCTCTTCAATGTAGTCTTTTTTTCTCTTCGGTTTACGTTTATATTGCTCTGGATTAAGCCATCTACCGATAGTTGCATGGGATAGACCCGTAATCTCAGCCATTTCTCTTAACGTAATACCTTTTGTTTGTGCATCTTTGAGAAAAGGTATTAATTGCATTCTTCTCTCTTCCGCCTCTTTTTGTAACAATAGTTGCTTCTCTTTGTCTGAGATTAATGCTTTAAGTTTTTGAATCCATGTTTCTATTGTTGTTTGTTTTACATCTAACAGGGCTGGTTTAAATGCTTTCTTCATATGAAACACAATAGTATATCGGTTTGTTCATTCTATAAAGCTTGTGGTTAATACTGCTGATACAGTAATAAAGCAAAAAATTTTTGCCATGAAACTATGTGTCTGACGCTCTGAGGCGTTTTTGATGGAGTTGTCTGACAACATTTTTCAAAGTGTCTGACGTACATTGCCCAAAACCGAATTACGTCTCATTTAGCGTGATTTTTCAAAAAGAAGCCCAAATTAGCCTGTGACACTTTTTTACAATTTGGAGATGTTCGGTTAGTGTTCGGTTGAAAACGAACAATTCCCATCATTTTAAGCTATTCTTTACCTTCCAGAAGAATACTTCCGAACATTATCATCGTTAAATGATGAGGCTTTATTTCTTAACTACCGAACATTGTTTCAAGCTCCATGAGACGCAAAAAAATTAACGGCAAAATTTTCAAATGATGTTTAGTTTTCTGGCGCATTTTTGACAGTACCAATAACGTTTGTTATATCCCGCTATG
>QZGF01000090.1_pt1 | contig 11316 bp, 6 predicted proteins | sample 1990021 | NCBI WGS metagenome assembly QZGF01 (sample SAMN10076523, study PRJNA491371) | Subsurface metagenome, whole genome shotgun sequencing project. | isolation source: subsurface fracture fluid from borehole BE326-BH2 | place: South Africa: Beatrix Gold Mine | collected 2015-06-18 | reverse complement strand
AAAGAGTAGTAGATATATTCAAAAATATACCAAGAGCATATTATATGAAAATGTATGATACCATGTTGAATTACTTTAGAAGCTATATAAATATTAACAAAGATATTACAGAACCTGAAGCTACACCTACAGAAATTGCTAATATAGAAAGATTATCAGAACGCATTTCTGTTAAAGTTGATAGATATTTAAACTTTGATAATATAAATTCTATAGAAGATTTACAAAATCAAATAAATAATTTTAAAGATGAAGATATAGATTCTTTCGAAGGTGAAGTAGCTGAAATTCAAAATGAATTTAAACATATACTGGAAGAGAAGAATAGTAAAAGATATAAAAGATTAAAAGATTTAGTTTCGTTGGTAAAATTAAGAAATATGATAATGAGACTAAATGATGTAAATCAAGTAGAAGAATTTAATAATGCTGTTAAAGATTTAGGTTTTAATTTAGAATTTAATTATGTAGAAACTAGAGAAATACAAGGTAAAACTTCAGATGTATTTGAACTTAGTATTAAAGGTGAAGGGTTAAGTTTAAAGAAACAATTTTGGTTTGATAAGCAGGATAAATTGATATTAGGGAATAAAGAACTAAACCAAGAAGAAATTAAAAATCTTGATTTACCGCAAGCTATTTTAGCTTATAAGGCTAATGTCTATATATCTAGTAAGATCTTAAAAGAAGCTAAGGAAAAATTAAATAGATTAATTCATGAAGAGTCAGAAATAATAAGAGAACATTATACAAAAAGACTACAAGAAATGAAAAAAGAAATGTTACAGAAAGTAAAAAAAGCAGTAGAGGAACAAGAAAGACTTATAAAAGAAGGTAAATTGAATAAATATGAAAAAATGAAATTTATGTCCAGCAAAGAGATGCGACTTTTATTTATGCAACTATATTTTGGTATTAATCCTGAGTTTAGTGATAAGTATGAAGTTCTAACTGATAGTACATTAAAAGTATATGAAATGTTTTATAAAGAGATAGGTCTTATAATTATTGCAAGAGAATTATTCAGTCTATATTCTATAATAGAACATAAAACTCAAGATGGAACCAGAATATTTGCTGGTAATTTTACTGAAGAAGACTGGTTAATGAAGCATTATGCTTTACTTGTACTTACCAATGATTTTGTTGATTTTCCTACTAATGATAATAAAACTTACTATATAAGTGATGTGGATTATGTATTTAATAGAATATTTGAAATTAAAGATAAAGAAGGTAATTACCTATCTAAGTTTTATTTTGATACTGTAAAATCGAGTGGAATATCAAAGGTTTATAATATTCCTAGAATGCAGAAACCTGTATATGTTGATAAATCTTCAAGGGCTTCCTATTTTTATAATACTGAGATAAGTAATGTATTAAAAATAATTAATGATATATATAGTTATCTTTCCAGTCTTTCAACAGAAAAAAGAGAAGAATTAATGACACAAATACCATTGTTTAGGCTTGTCTATTTATTAAAAAACAAAAATGAGTCAGGCACTAATTTATTCACATTACTGGCTAATAAGATAAGTAAACTATTTTACTTAAGTAAAGATAAAATTGAAGGTTCTTTTGATAATATAAGGAAAAAGGTATTTACTGCAGAATACAAATCAATATTAAAGTTATATGATAATGAAACAGAAAAAAATCCTTATTCTGTACCTTTAGTATTAAAAGCATTTGATTTAGTTTCAAATTACTTTATAGAATTATCTAAAGCTTATTTAGAAGGTACTGCAGGTAAAGATAAGAGAAATGTTAATCTTGGTCTTGTTAATAATGAGTTATTGGGTATTGGTAATAATCCTAATTCACCAGATATACAGATAGATGATTTACTAGTAGAAGAAATATTAAAAGAGTTTAAAGGTATTATTCCCGATCCTGATATTTTATTAAATCATATTAAGAGATTCCTTAACTTTAAAACATTTGCTGAAAATATAATTAATCAAATTCCGTTCCTAGATCCTACTAATACTAAAAAAGAAGAAAAACAGACATTAACCGAAGGAGATATAGAGACAATAAAGAATATTGTTGCTGTTAAAATATTTCAGATAGCTCCTGAATTAATTGGTATAAATATGTTTTTAGAAAAATATAAGGGTACAGAAGAAATAAAGAAAATGAATAGTAAAGATATAAATGATTTAATAACAATATATAGGGATATTGCTGCTGGTTTTAGAAATATTGTTTATGTTTCATTTAAACCTAGTGGGTCTTTGATAAGTAACTTTGACTCGATGTCTAAAGTTATGATCTCAGGTATAGTAAAGGAATATTTAATAAGAACTCTAGATGCAATAGCAAATAGCACTGATATTGGAGCTGAAACACTTGTATCAACTGGAGTCTTTAATAGCATATTTTCTAAAGCTAATAATGTTAAATTGTCATTTTACAGTGATCGAAGTCCTTTCTTAGTTTATAATATGACAATGGAAGAAAAAAGAGATTTAGTAGATGTATTAGTATTTGATAGAAGAAATAGAAATCTATACTATATAGAAAATGTTTCTACATTTAAATTAAATGACTTAGTAAGAAAAGGTAAAAATGTACCAGAAATAGAAAGTATATTTCCAATTAAAGAAAAAGTTGATATATCTAAATGGCGTGAAAATGAAAAAATTAGAAGTTTAGTAGAGAATGTAGATAAATATGTCAATTATGTATCTAAGTCATATTCTCCAAAGATCATACTTGATGCAATCTATAAATCAGTTGCTGATATAGATAATATATCCGATATGGAAAAAATAAATTTAGTAGAAGAAATATTACATTCTTATATTCAAGATATACTAAACAATAATATTACAAATAAGTTAAAAGCAGTAACTCAGAGATTATATGAAAGAGATATTGAAGAGTTAAGACTTAATAAAAGTGATTTAATAAAACTAATGGTTTCCAGTATAGCTTCACTAGGAGGTTTTGCAGGAGAAGTAACAAAAGGAAAAGTAACAAGGGTAAGTGGTCCAGAAACTTCAGTTGTTTTTGGTTATAACTTATATACAATAGAAACTACGGATAACATAAGATATTTAGCTACACTAAGTGTATTAACTGATAGATTAAATAGAGCTGTGAAAAATTATATTTCTAGGAATTATCCTGATTCAAGTTTATTACAGAAGTATTTAGATTCTCATGCTATTAACATATATATTAATGAATTTAAAGAGCAAATAAAAGAAGAAAACACTATAAGTAGTGAAGAGCTGAAGTTGTTTATGCCTGATATACAAGTAGAAGAAAAAACTGAGTATAAAATAAATACTACAAAAAGTAGTTATACTTCTGAGTTCAGGAAAAAATTATTAAATCTAGTAAAAGAAGAAACGAAGGATATAGATAAAAAGCTAGCAATTGTAAATAATGCTAGAGGAGAAGTAATAGAGCTTGTAGAAGAAGTATACGAAGGATTAAAAGAAAAAGAAGAAAGAATATTGGAAGATGATATTATTAACAAAAAATCTGTTATAGAATATATAGACAAACAATTTGATACATTAGTAAGATATTTAGAAGATCCCACTAGATATAGTAACACTGCTATCAGAAGACACATTTACAAAATAGTTTCAATGTACAATAGTATAGACAATATTAGAAGAAGAAAAGGAGAAATGGGGTTAATAGCAAGGTTACTTAAGAATAGTCCATTTAGAATCTTAGTAGATACACAATTCAATTTAACCTTATTTGGAAGAGTATTTTCTGCTAAGCTATTTCCAGCTGGAGTAGATTTACCTCAAATTATTTCTGGAACATTTAGACATTTAGGTTCTGGAGCTTCAGAGACTTTTGATTTAGATAAAAAGTTCAAAACTTCTACAATTGACATTTCCGCTAGTTTTGGAGTAGCTTCGTCTGGAGAAGAATTTAAAGGAGTTAATTTATCGCTTATTGATGTCTTTTTCTATAAGTTATCGGAGTTAAATAATACATTATCTTACTATAAAGAAACTTCTCTTATTGCTATTAACCGTGCTTTATACCCACTAAGAAATCTTTCAGTAAAAGAATATAAAGAAAAAACAAATCTATTATATGAATTAATAGATAAAATAAATAGATTACCACAGTTACTAAGTGTAAGTTCATTAGAACCTAATGGTACATTCAAACATAGGATATATATAGCTGATCTAGAAAGTGAACAAAAGTTAGTTAAACCTGTTTCATATAATACTAAACTTAATGCTTTGCAACAGTTTGAGTTATATCTTGACTTTTTAGAGACATATATTTATCTAAGAGAAAATGGCTGGAATACAGAAGAGTTTGGTAAAAAAGCTTTAAAGAAATTAGAAGAGCAAAACCCGGAAATTTTTAATTGGTTAACTGAAGAAGAAAGACTTTTATTTATCAATGCTGTTAAAACTATATTTAATAATATTACTAATTTACAGCAATTAAAGAAGTTAGTAGCAGATGTAAGATATTTGCTTGAAAAGACAGGTTCTGAGAAGAAAAATTTTGTAGAAGCTGCTATATTATTAAAGTATGTAAATTTTGAAACTTCAGGATTAGTAAAGTCTATTATATCCTTTATAGATAAAAAAATAGAAGATTATTTAGAAATAGAAGGATATAGTGAAAAAGTAGATAAATTAATGCAAATAAAAAGCAAATATATTAATATACTTTATAAAAAATTATATGGAAGTAAAAGTGATTTTGGTGGTATGACATATTACACTTATGTACCTAAAGTATTTACTAAAGAAACATTAATAAATGCTGTTGGAACTTCAAGAGCAGAGTTGTTAAGAGGTAAATTTACAGGTAACCGATTAGATGTTGAAGAACAAATTGAAACAACTAGAAGAAAAATTATAAGTGAATTAAGGGATAAATTCAGAGATGAAGTTTTTGCTTCTGATTTATTATATAATGTAACATATTTTATACCGGGGAGTGAAATAAAGAATATTCAACAATCTTATCTTGCTATGGTAAATGATTTAACAAGTACACTTAAAAAAGATATTATAGGTATATATCTAGATGAGTATAAAAAATTAAGTTCTAGATACGAAGATAGTTATACAAAAGAAAAATTCATGAAGTTTTTAAGAAGAGAAGCGGGTTACTCCATATTTGAAAAGAATGTTTTTGATCCTGATGAGATAAGTGAAAACACTTTTATAGGATTCTATGTTAATAAAGTTGAAGAAGTATATCTTAATAAAGAGCAACTAATAAAAGCTAAAGAGACAGTTTTTTATGGAAAATTACCAGAAGAAGTAGAAGAAAAAATATCTGATGAAAAAAAGAAAAAAGAAATTCAAAAAGGAACTAAAGTAAAATTACTAACTCCTAAATTAATAAATGGTAAATTAGTATCTTATAGTAATGGAACAATCACACTTGACCGTAATGGTGTTTTAGAAAAATACAAAATAGAAGATATATATTCTATTGAAGATGATGGTACTAGATTAGATGGTAAAGTAACTGTCATTAGAATGGAACAGCAAAGAATAAAAAATCCATTATTGATAAAATTAAGAAAGTTTGGTGGACTGCTGTTAGATGCTTATATAACTATGATTAGAGGCTTATTAAATATAATGAAATCTAAAGCTAATCAGTGGATAGGTACTCCACTAAAAATGGCAGAAACAAGACCAAGTTATATAAGAGAATTTACTGCAAGTTACAGAGGCGGAGGTAAAACAAAAGAAGTTATGGGTCAGTTAGATACCAGTGATGAATTACCAGAATATCAAGAAAGACTAAGAACGCTATCACAAATATCAGATAACTTATTAGTTGATGTTTACTATGGTGGTAGTAGGAAGATTGACCCAGATAAATTATTTGATTATATGTATTCCGAAGAAGGAGTAACTATAACAAATAAATATAAAAATGAAGCAAAAATTCTGTATAATGTTATAAAATTATGGAGAATGACTAGGAATGAAAATTATATTAGATTAATTAAAAGATTAAGTGATTTGGACGAAATAATTACAAAATATAGAATTGAAGGTAAATCACAAAAAGAAGTAGAAAAGTTAATAGCACTGAGAAATCATATAATTGTTGATCTAGTGAGAGAAGAAGCAGATATAGTAGCTGAAATAGAAAGTCTTAATTTAAGTGAATATGGTAAAGATGCACAAGCTATTGGTGATATAGTAACTGATATGATGAACGCTATAGGTGCTTTAAGAGATAAATATAAGTCAGATGTTATTTACTTTATTGGTTTAACACCAGGACAAACTGAAAATATTCTTTATAAATATTTAAGAGATTTTCTTGTAAATAATAGATTAAAATATATAAATGATGTTGAAGGTAAAATAAGAGAAACTACATTTAGAGTAAGATTTAATGTTTATTATTTGAAGAGTAAGAATTTTACTGAAGATGAAAAAAGTGATTTTGATAATGCTATTAGATATGCTGCAAGAGGAGTTGTTATTGATCATGCTCTATATGATAACTTAAATAGACCAATATCGGATCAAACATGGAGTAAAGCAATTAATACTTTAAGACAATATACATTTAATAGGTTTGTAAATACTATATTATTATTTAGAGAATTTAAAGAAATGGCTAAAATATTCGGAATTTCCGAATTGATCAAAGATGTGTTTAGAAAAGAAAATAAAAAGATGTTGATAGAAAATCCTTTGCAATTAATAGTAAATCAATTAATGGTTAATAGCATACTTTATACATTATCATTTATAGTACCTACCTTAAGATGGTATATGAATCCTTTCTATTTAATTATTGCAAATTTAGTAGAATTATTCTATTTCTTACCTGAAGGAGATGGAGATGATGAAGAAAAGAAGAGAAGACAAAAAGCAGAAAGATTTGCTACTATAGGATTACTTTCACCATTTACAGGATTTTTAGGAAGCATGTCTATATTACTTGCTTTAGACATATATAAAACAGATAAAGAAGAATTAAAAGATTATTTAATACAGAACTATATTTATACAGGTTCTATAGGTGTAGGTAAAAAATTTATTGAATTAATTGATTTAATTTTAGATGAAGATAAGAGTACATTACCTAAACAATTAAGTACAATAAACTTTCTTTTGCAAACAATAACTGGTATATATATAAGGTTTGATAAACAGTTTGATAAAGCAGTGGAGAAAGTAGGTAGATGAAATGTAAATTTTGTAACTTACCTGCTGTTAAAGATAATTTATGTAAAAAACATTTAATTGAGGAAAGTGAAAAAGTTTTTCTTGATAATACTTCCTGTGATAAAAATATGGGTATTATCAAATGGTTAAAGTATATGTATCCAGAACATTTTAGGAATGAGTTTACTCAAGCTCATATAGAAGTTTATATTGAATTATTAAGATTATATGATCCAAGATATATAAATAAACAACATAGATTAAGAGAGTTAATAGCATTCAGGGGATTTAGTAAATCAAAGATAATCTTTGGTATAATATCTTATTTAATTGCTCATAATGGTATGGTAATGAAAATTAAAAGTGTAGATGATAATATTTTTGATGTAGAAATAAATGAAAAATATATTGTATTATTTTCTGAAACAGCAACAATGGCTGAAGAATTTGTAACTAATATTAGAGATGAGTTTACTACTAATAATAGATTAAAATATTTTTATCATTTTAAGATTGAAGAAGCTATAGATGATATAACAGGACAATGGACTAGAAAAGCTTTTAAAATGAATGATTGTTTTATAGTTGGATTAGGTGCTAAACAGCAAGCAAGAGGTAAAATTAAAGGTGCATATAGACCTACATTTATATTTTTTGATGATATATATTCAGAGAATAATACAATTACACAGGAAAGTAGATATTCTATTAAAAGATGGTTTTATGACAGTGCTATTAACACAGGAGATGATTTATTATGCAAAGTATTACTTGTAGGTACAATAGTTCATGAAGATACTGTTTTGATTGAATGTGAAAAAAGTAGTATGTGGAAAACACTAAAATTTTATCCTATGCCTTTAGATAAATTTAGAGAAGTAGTAGATAAATATTTACAGGTAGATTATTCATTAAGAACATGTAAATTACCATTTGAAGAAATAGAAGATGAATTTGTAAGAATAAAAAAACAAAAAGAATTTTTTGATAAGTTAAATCAAGAATATGAAGTATTATGGGGCGATAGAATAGGTTTATATGAATTATTATTAAAATATAAAGAAGCTGTAGAAAATCAAAATTTAAGTGGATTTTATAGAGAATATTTTCATCAAGTAATACCTCAAGAGTTAAAGAAATTTACTTCAGATTATTTCAAGAGAGTAAATTGTAAAACTGAATTTAAATATGGATATACATGGTTAAACATTGATAATGACCTGCAGTTAACTAATATAGAGATAGGAGTTGATATAGCTGGTGGTAAGAATGAAGGGGATAATACTGCTATAGTGGTTGTAGGTGCATTACCCAACAGGAAAATAGTAGTATTAGATGTTGTTTATGGTAAACTAAGTATAAGGGATAGAGAAAATCAAAAAGGTTATATTGACGAATTATTAAGGTTAAATGCACGGTATAAACCTTCAAAGATAAAGATAGGTTTTGGTGGTGGACATGAAGGAGCTATAATTGAAGAATTAAGGAGAGTATTTTATGAAAATAATGTATATACAATTATATTACCAAGACCACAAAATAGAAGTGAAGGTGAAAAATTTGAAAGAATAGAAAGAACATTACTACCTAAGTATGAAGCTGGTGATATATTACATAATGGTTCATTTATTGAATTAGAATATGAATTAGAGTTTTTAAGAAAAGCTAAAAATGATGATTTAGCTGATGCTTTAGAAGTAGCTATATGGAATATTAATTATCCTTCTAATATTCCTATTAAATTTTTTGAAGGGAATAAAGGTGCTAACATAAAATATTATCAGGATTATTATGATTGGCTAGTCAGTTAATTATTCTGAAAACGGAATAATGAAAAAGGAGAATAAAAATGTGTCATTCCATATATATCAATTTTGAACATCTATACCTTGAAAAATATGATAAATTCATAGGTATAAAAGATTTTAGTGTTAAAGATAATATCTTGTATCCCTATTATTGGAAAGGTAAATATAAATATGAAATCAAAAATAGTAAGATTTATATCACTGAAAGATATAAAAATAATAAACAACAAGTAGATTTTCAATTCTGTTCATTTACACCAGATTATGTAGATAAAAAATATGTATATCTAAACAGTCGCATATTGCATGTACCTAATATAGCTAATGGCTTACATATTTATCCTATATTTTCAATAACTCGTTTGAATGATAAACCAACAACAATTCGTGCTATTAATAATACTGAATTTAATAGCATGTATAGTCCTCCCTATGGTGTAGATCGTTTCTATAGTTATAATGATTTAACTGGTAAAGGAATAACACTTTATGTGGAATTTTCTTTTGAAGATATTCTATTTGTCAGTAATGCTAATGTAAGTGTAAAAAGATTAAGAATATTAGATCCTGTAGAACAATTAGAAACTTTAGATACTCTTAAAAACCTTTACGGTATAGATATTAAAGAAAACTTTTACTTTAAAGAATTCATTAATGAAAAGTTTACAAAAATATATGATAATATTCTAAAAAATAATAGGAGAAATAAAAATGTGTCATGAAGTAAAAAATTTCTATCATAGACCTTTCTTAAAGTATGATAATAAGCTATTAGGAATCAAGAGATTTAATGTAAAAGATGATGTATTATATTCTTATTATTCTAGGTATATGGATTATGATTATAGAATTGACGGAGATTTAATTTATATCAAAGAAAAAGTTGCTGTTAAACAGGAAGTATCTTTTGATTATTCTTTTATTTATTTAGTTGATATAAATTCACATATAGGTTTGTTTACTGAAGATATAACAATAAATAAGGTGGTTAATGGTATTCATGTTGCTCCAGTATTTATGTTAAATGATAGTTATGTTGATGAAGTAGGTCATTCTCTTAGATTAACTAAAAGAGAGTTTAATAAATATTATTATGTTAACATACCTTTTATAGAAAAAGGAAATGACAAAAAAGTAATCAGTATTAACATATTTGTAGAAATAGAAGAGCAAGATATGACATTTATAAGTTTTGACTCTATAAGTGTAAAGGAATTGAGGCTACTAACACCCGAAGAACAGATAGAAGTATCTAATAGAATATCTGATGTGTTAACAAATGAGATTTATCATTCTCAAGATTTAACTCATTCAGAAATTGTCTGGAATGAGGAAGCTATAAATAAAATTTATGGAAGGATATATAAAAATATTAAAAGTAAATTTAAAGGTTAACAGCAGGTATTCGATACCATCGAATAAAATCGGTTAAAATTATACGATACCATCGAATAAAATTAAAGGAGTAAAAAATGGAGACAACACAAAATATTGCATTACAGAAGAGAAATTAATACAGAAGTAGAAAGTTTAATTTTAGGTAATAATGTTATTAAAGATAGTAAAGTTAAAACTAAAGGGGAATAAAAATGGATAAATTATTTATAATTGTTAAAACTATTTGTAGTAAGTGTAAAGGTTACGGTATAGTTACTCACCCATTTTATTACAATCTTGATACAAAAGCAATAACTTCAGAAGAGTTGCTATTAAAAGCAAGAGAAAGCGGATACAAAGAAGTATTTGTAACAGGAATAAAGAGAGAGAATTAATATGAAAGAACCTTATTCGGTTGTATATTTTACTAGTGGTCAAGCGATGGTATTTGATAGTAATAATAGTCAGATACCAGAAATACAAAAGAAATTTAATATTGGTTCAAGTAATACTAAAGAGTTAAAGAAAATAGTTAAGAAGTGTAAAAAGTATTATATAGGTAAATGGAAGGAATGGATAGTTGAATTAACTAAAGAAGAATTTGAAATAATTACAGGATTAAAGTGAAGGAAGATAGAAATGGAAATATTATCAGATAAAAAGGCAATAATATGTATCTTTTATGATAATGAAGATGAATATATAATTTTTACAAAAAAGAATAATACTTTTCACAAAACAACAAGTGGTAGAATTTATTCGTCGTCAAAATTAGACTTATATATGTGAATACACCAGAAAATATTTTAGAATTATTAGAAGAAGAAAGGGGTAAATATATAGAGGACATTGCAAATAAAATGTCAAAGGCTTATGATAACTTAAGTGATTTTCTAGAAGCAATTGAAAAAGAGAAGGATAAACCATTAGATGAATTAAAACGAAATATTATTATTGATATTATTATTAATGGG
>QZGF01000089.1_pt1 | contig 11347 bp, 11 predicted proteins | sample 1990021 | NCBI WGS metagenome assembly QZGF01 (sample SAMN10076523, study PRJNA491371) | Subsurface metagenome, whole genome shotgun sequencing project. | isolation source: subsurface fracture fluid from borehole BE326-BH2 | place: South Africa: Beatrix Gold Mine | collected 2015-06-18 | reverse complement strand
ATAAGCTTCCAACCCCGTATGTTACTGCCATCGCGAGTATTCCTCCTGTTACAACGCGGACAACTGCTCTTTTGACACTTGCCCCCCCCACTTTTGCGCTTAAGCTACCTGTTGCTACAAGAGCTATTACGACAGCAACAAAAGCAATGGGAATCCTAAGAGAAGCAGGAGGAACGATGATTGCCGCAAGAGGTATTAATGCTCCTCCTAAGAATGAAAGCGCTGATGCAAAAGCTGCATGCCAAGGGTTTATCAGGTTTTCAGGATCAATACGAAGCTCGGCGTCAAAGTGCGCCGCAATCGGGTCTTTGGCGGTCAGCTCCCTTGCAACAGTTTTTGCGATTTTTTTTGACAGCCCCTTTTTTTCATAAATTAATGCCAGCTCTTCCAATTCTTCCTCGGGAAAATTTTCTAATTCGAAACGCTCCTTTTCAAGAAGAGCTTTTTCCGTATCTTTGGAGCTACTTACGGATACATATTCTCCTGCAGCCATCGAGATAGCGCCGGCTATAATTCCCGCAAGCCCTGCCGTAAAAATGATTGCCGAAGAACTGGTTGCTCCCGCGACTCCCATTACAAGTCCTGCAATCGAAACTATTCCGTCGTTTGCTCCAAGGACTGCTGCCCTTAGCCAGTTAAGCTTTGACTCGTGTCTTGCAATATGGAATTCCTGATGTTTTTTCTTGGGGTTTTTCATAAGTTTTGCTGGCGGAGGAGGTGGGATTCGAACCCACGCGAGCTTATTCAGCTCAAGGGTTTAGCAAACCCTCGCAATGGACCAAGCTATGCGACTCCTCCTCGAATAGTAACTAGTGAATATTATAATTCAACTGAAAGCTAAATGCTAGTTGCTGAAGGCTAAACGCTATATTCGTAGATTTTGCCCGGAGTGTGTTCAAATGAGCACATTTCATCTATAGTTATATGCTCAAAATATCTTCGTATAGGCCTCAGAGAATTTCCGTGTGCAGAAATTAAAACAACGTCATTTTCTTTAAGAGTAGGTAATGTGTCTTTTAAAAACGCAAGCACTCTTTCTTCAACCATTTTTATGCTTTCTCCTCCAGGCGGCGGAACGTCATAAGATCTATGCCACAGCGAGTATTTGTCCGGATACTCTTTTTCTACCTCATCCTTATTTTTTCCTGTCAAGTTTCCGTAGTCTCTTTCTTTGATTCTCGGATCTGTAATTACCTCAACGTTTTTGTGATAATCGCCTAAAACAAGCTCCAGAGTATGTCTTGACCTTTTTAAGTCCGATTGATAAGCTTTTGTGACTTTTTCGTCTTTAAGTTTTTCTCCTATTCCTTCTGCTTCTTCAATTCCTTTTGGAGTTAAGTCAACATCCCTGAATCCGGAAAAAATGTGATCTTTATTGTCTGTTGTTTCCCCGTGACGAAAAATAAATACTTTTGCCATAGAAATTAATATATAGTATTTAGTATATAGTATCTAGTATGAATTTTCTCGATTTTATTTTCCCGAAAAGATGCGTTGTCTGCAAAAAATGGGGAGATTATCTTTGTGAGAATTGTTTTTCATATCTTTCTTTTGACGCGAAATCCTTATGTCTTGTCTGCAACGGACAATCGTTTAATAATTTAACACATCCTAAATGCCGGAAAAAATATACTATTGACGGGTGTTTTTCAGCACTTTCATATAATAAAACAGTCAAAAAATTAATTTTTAATTTTAAATACAAACCTTATCTCACGGATTTAAAAAAAGTATTAACGGATCTGTTTTACGAAAGTTTAATCCAAAACGAAAATTTCAACAACGAATTAAAAAGGGGGGAGTGGATTTTTGTTCCGGTACCTCTTTTTTCTACAAAATTCAAAAAAAGAGGCTACAATCAATCCGAAATTCTGGCAAAAGAGCTTTCTCAAAAATTAAATTTCCCGACAGCTGATATTCTTGTCAGAACAAAAGATACAAAAACACAAGTCGGCCTTTCGAATGTCAAAAGAAAAGAAAACGTAAAAAATGCGTTCAGCATAATTCATAATTCAGAATTCATAATTCAGAATACTAACGTATTCTTGGTGGATGATGTTGCAACAACGGGATCAACGCTTTCGGAAGCGGCTAAGATTCTTAAAAAATCCGGCGTAAAAAGAGTAATCGGTTTAACTCTTGCTAGGGATTAGGTTTAAATGTGGTTTAACCTCTGCAAGGCCTCGCCTTGCAGAACCAGGTTGACTTTTTGGACACAAAAGTGTTATAATTCCGGTTATTGGGGATGCATTGCATCGACAAAATAGCACTTTAAAAACTGCAAGCTGTCTTTGATTAGCAGACACAAAACATAATCAAAAATTAAATGCTAGAAGCAATTCTACATTTCAACCAAATTACGCATTTGCTTAATTTAAGTTGATGTTCATACGGTCTTTTCTCAATGGGACTATATGAGCAAAAAAACAGTTGAGAAATTAATAAGGAAATTGATTAAGTCCTTATCGAATTTATAATCTTGACTTTATTTATTCCTTTTTGCCGGAAAAGAATAAAGCGACTTTTAAAGACAAAATAAGCTTGTAGAAGTTTTTATCAATGCTTTTTTGGACTCGAGTTCATAGCTCGACATCTCCACCGAGTCTGACTCGGCTTCGCGCCGAGGCAAACGAGTAGCCAAGTTTGACTTGGCACTTTTTGTATATAATTGACTTAATGAACAAAACGTCAGACGTTTTGATTTCCTCAAAAAACAAGTATTACGTTTATGTTTTATTTTCTCTAAAAGATAAAAAATTATCCTGCGAATACCTTTCCGCAATAAACATCTAATTCGATCGTTCAGGGTTTATTATTTGTTTTAGTTTTGAAGTTCCTGTTCAATATGTCTTTGAATGTCCTTTTTTTTGATAGATTCACGTTTTTCATATTTTTTCTTACCCTTAGAAAGAGCAACCTCAACTTTTACAAAACCCCGTTTTATGTATAAAGAAACCGGAACCAAAGAAAGATTTGAACCTTCCATCTTCGATTTTAACGCTATTATCTGTTTTTTATGCAAAAGAAGTTTTCTTGTCCGTTTTTCATCGTAATCTTCAATTTGCCCGCTTTGGTAAGGGAAAATCTTGGCATTTAAAAGATAAGCTTCGCTTCCTATAATTTTTACAAAACTTCCCGTTAGATCTGCTCTCCCAAGCCTTACTGCTTTTACTTCAGATCCATATAGATTGATTCCGGCTTCAACTTTCTCCAAAAGCCGGTAGTCAAAAAACGCTTTTTTATTCGTAATTTTCATAAGAATTTACCTTGTTCACTATAATACGTCAAAAATATTTAAATGTAAATTAATCTTGCTTCTCTGCGGAAAATAAATATAATATAAATTAAACGTGAGCTTTATTGAAAGAATATCGCCTTATCTTTCGGAAGAATCTTTTGCAAGAGAATTAGACAGAGTGGAAGAAATAGAAAGATTAAGAACAAAAGCCTTACATTTCTACAACGAAAGCAGCCTGCCCAATTTTATCGATAAATACTCATTAATTTTTGACGGCAAAATTATAGAGGGACGTGATGCAATGGATGAAAGTGAAGAGCTGGATGTTGTTGAATGGCCAAAAATTGAAGAAAGCGTAATTGTCACCGTTTTATGGGAGCAAACCAGATTAAATGGGAAAGAATACGAGCATACACATAACGCAATCGGTATTGAAACATATCCGGATGGGACAGTCTGCGTTTATGGAGGAAATACTTTTGACTCTGAAGTTCTAATAGGAAAAAGTATAACCAGAAAAGAATGGAAGCATAACAGAAAATTGCAGGAAAGTATAATAAAAAGCGCTTTTAAAAACCCTTTTGTTCTAAGTGATTATACGGGCGGGGATTTTTTTGTCAGTTTAAGTGATCTTACTTAAGGTCGATTTGATATTCTTTTCCGCCCGATAAAATGTAGATAACTTTATTGCTCTCTTTTACGTCGAAACCTTTCGCATTTTTTATAACAGCTGATTGGTATTGGTTTTTATAAACCCCGTTTTTGTCAAAAACTACAATTCTTGAATTTCCGTTGTCAAGAATATAAATATTGTCTGTGTCCGCATTCGTGAATATTCTGGAAGGATTTGAAAGCGGCTTATCGAGGCCTGAAAGCGAAAAATTGTTACTGTTTCCTTTAGTGAATTTTGCCACATTTCCATCAGAAGATAAAACATAAATAGAGCTGTCAATTGCCATTGAAACGGCTTTGGAAAAATCAGGAGTTACGCTTTCGGGAAAATAATCTGCTTTTGAATATCCGTCGGAAGTTGCGACAAATTTTAAAATCTGGTTTTGTTTTTTATCCAAAACATAAACGTTTCCGATATAAGGAAATACGGAAACTGCATCTTGCCAGGAATTATCGTTTTTTATAATTGTTTTTTTATTGGTTCCGTCTTTGTCCAGCGAAAAAACTTCCGAAGAGGTCAAGCCGTAAATATTTTTATCGTCTTCCGAAAAATATACTCCTGTATTTTTTGTTTCTGCCAAAAGAAGCCGGCTCGCAGCTATATCAACCTGTTTTTCTTTTGTGCTCGTAATGCCGGATGAAGACTCTAATGCGTTATTTATTTTTTCCAAAAGCGTGAGAACTTCTTTTTCCTCCTTTGAGTTTTTCGGCAGTTTGTCTTTTCCGCCTTCGAGTATCTGTTTTGCCTCGTTAAAACTGTCTCTTGCCAAGTTTTGATTAAGTCCCATTAAGCTTTGTCCCTCATCGTATTTTTTTAAAGCCTCTGGATAAATGCTTTGGAAAGCCGCCTGGGTTTTTTCGTTTTTTTGTTTATTTACCGCAAAAAATACGCTTCCTGCAAAAACAACGAGAATTATAACAACAATTGTAAGAATTACTTTCCTCGGATGATTAAGATTGAGTTTTCTCAAGTTTAAAGGTAAAGACGGAAATAAAGATGTAATTTTAGCAAAAATATTTACATTTCTGTTAAGTTTGGGAGTATAAAAAGGGGATTCTTCTGTTTTTTCATCTTCCTCTTTTTCCATTTGAGGTTCAACAGCGTTTAATCTTTCTTCCTCAGGCGGGGTTTTGTAATTTATAATAATCGAAGCCGCGCCTGCTTCTTCTTTTTCGTGAACCAATGGAGCAAGGTTTTCGGCAATTTCGGAAGGAGGCAGATTATCGGTAAATTCGGACAAAGTGCCAACTGAAATAATGTCTGAAAACTGCTTTGTCTGCAAAATTACAATATCGTTGTCCTGCAAAAATCCCGAAGCGGTTTTTAGAGAATCGGGTTTTTGGTCTCTTACTTCCAAAAGACTTCCGAGTTTTTCGCCTCTTTTTAAAGACACTCTTCCGTTCCCCAAGACATAAACGTATAAAATATTGTTGATTATCGATCCTATTACAAATGAGCAGTTTATATCCTGAGGGATTTTTTGTGATGTTGTTAAAACAGCTTCCTTTATTGACTCCAAATCTTTGCTTTCAAGCGTAAAAAACTCCTGTTCCAAAGTATCAAGAATTTCTTTCCCTAAAACATTCAGGTAATCTTTTTCTTCCAAATCCTCTTGAGTTTCCAAAGAAATCACGGCAAAAAGTTTTCCGGCGCTATAGACCTGGGACCAGGAGTAAACAGTCGGATTTGCAACTATTTTTGCAAAAGTAAGATTTGTATCTGCCATTTTTTATAGTATAACAATTGAGACCAAAAAAAGCGAAAGAGATGACACCAACAATATTAAAGCCACCGTTTTTAATATAATAGAATCATTCGTGTCCTTTACTATTGCATTCATGGACAAAATCTGTTTAAAAACTACAAGAAGAAAAATTGTCAGCATTAATGAAGCTGTCAAAAATGAGCCTTTTGCAAGAAGCAAAACTAAATTTGTTCCTAATATATTAAACGCGTCCATGTTTTCCTATTAAATTTCCTATGATATGTACTGCATCATTTGGTCTTGGCACCGCTTCAAAATCAAAATTAGTTTCTTCCCCGGCCGTTTGAACCAAAACATCGCCATAATCAAAAAATGTTCTGAAGACTCCGGTCTGGTCGTAGCTAACATCCTGAACAAGGCTTATTTTTGTAGCCGCAACATTTTTATAAATAATTCCTGAAAAATCAACATCAACGATTCTTATATTGGTTAGAAAGGAAATATTAAAAAACCAGGTTATAAAATTAATAAAAATGTATGTTGCTACCAGAAAATAATAAAAAAGAGCAAAGAATAAAATATATCTTGCCGGCAAAAAAGAAAGGTCAATTCTTAGAAGATTAAAAATAACCTGAGAAAAAAGAGGGATAAAAATAAGAATTGCACCGCTTAAAATCCAGGGAAGGTTGGTTATAAAATGTTTTCTTAAAAAAAGCAACACTTTCTCATCTTTCTCTTGATTTTTAAAAGAAATATCGCTTGGGTTTTGAGCAAAAGATGAAAAAAGATAAACAGGGTTTTGCAGAGAGAAGGAAACATCTAAAGGTTCTATATTGCCAGTGGGTTTAAAACCTTCCTCCACAGCCGGAGCCGGTTTTTTATGGACAGTATCTTTTTTAGGCGCCAAGAAAATGTCAGGCATAAATACTACCTTTGCTCTACATTATACAACGGCCCGACAATCTGTATATTGGCAGGCGCTCTTAGGTTGAAATAGTTTTTAAAATCAGAAGCAGAAATACCAACGCTTCCCGCATCCCCCGTGACGTTAACAGTTGTTGCTCTTCCGGAGTTAAAATCCGCAGAAACAGAAATATTACTTATACTATTGTAAGGAGTCCTGTATTTTGATAATTCCTGTTTCACTCTCGAAGCATCCCATGTGTCTGTCCCCGCGGGGTTTGGTTTATCGGTTTGGTATAAATGATTTCTTGCGTCGGAATTATTTTGCAAAAGTAAAATTACATTAACTATGTCCGCGACTTCGTCTCCCTTTAGCCATGCTGTTTTGTTGTAAGCGCTTCTTCCGCCCCAGTCGCAGTAAAACCAGGGAGAATTCTTATCATAGGCATTACTTTTAAGATCATCAAAGCTACTTACTGATCCGCTTGGCGTATCTGCTATGTGTTTTGTCCATGGTCTATCTTGCCATCCAATTTCTCCCGAAGTATATTCGATTCCTCCGTGGGTTGAAGAGAACCACGCTGCAATAGGTTGTCCACCGTTTGTCATAATTTTACCTTTTGTTGCGTCAACTGCGTCTTGCCATGCTTGGGAATTTATTTCTTGTTTTACAACTTGGTCTTTTTGACTAGGGTATACAAATCCTTTGGACATTGCGTAAAGCCCATAAGTTCTTGCTGCTACAGCTTGAGCTTGAAGTGCTGCCGCCGGCCAATTGGTGGGCATTTCATAAATGTGTTTTACATAATCCTCAATGTTCATTGATTGATTGTTAAAGGTTTGTCCATATTCATTCGTTCCGTTTACAACAATATTCTTGCTTGTATCCGTATCGCTTATGTCAACATTATTGTAGTAAGCATGTAATATATCAGAGTATGATATGCTTGAATTTGCTTCGGCTCTCCCCTTTGCCCCATATTGATTCATTCCAACCCTGTTAGGCACGCCGTAGGTGAAAAAGCCGAATTTTGTGCCACCAAAGCCAGGATCTTTATAGGGGTCGATATCGCTCGAACATCCCCCTTGAGTAGTATAAGCATAAAGAGGAATGTTAAGTCCTGCCAGTTTTGCCGCTAAAATGCTTTGCTGGATTGAGTTAAGCTGCGAAAGCTGGGTGGAAAGAGTGCTCTGATACGCTTTTGCGCCGGATACGATTTTGTCCAATTCCGCGGATTGTTTATCAAGAGCTGCTTTTAGTGCGGTCAGCTGTGTTTCCTGCGCTTCGAGCTGTTTTTTTCTGTCTTCCAAATCTTTAATTGTCACAGCGATATTTGTAATTATTGCTTTGTCTCTATCCGCATTTGCCCTTTGATAGCCAAGAATTTGAGTGAATTCGGAAACTGAATTTGCCGAAAGAAGCAAAAGAAGAGGGGAATTATAATAGGATTTTATGTAGTAATCCCTTATTGTAATATTTAAAATATTCTGCTGTTTTGCAAGATCCAGGTACCCTTTTTCAATATCCCTTTTTTTGCCCGCCAGATTTTCCTCGATATCCGCCACTGTGTTTTTTATTCCTTTTATCTGGGAATTAATTCCGTCAAGTTTTGACTGCAAAGGCGCAGTTGCATTAATCGATGCCTGAAGAGCCTGATTTATGCTTGATTCGCACTGGTTTAATAAGTCGCTGCAGGAAGAGCTGAATCCATTTGTTCCGCCGCATACATTCTGGACATTATTAATATCGCAGTTTGTATTCTGGGCTTTTGAAAAGGGGATCAAAACTATTCCAATGGAAGAAACTAAAATAAAAAAAAGCAAAAAGAGAATTTTTTTCATCCCGTTAGAAAGCCCTCCTTTCGTGTCTTATCATTAATAAAAAATTTTTGCTTTCAAAACAAATCTTTCTAACGGGATTCATGGTTCACTTATTATAGCAAACAGCGGGCTTTTCTTGTTATTGCAAACTAAAAAAAAGTATGATACTCTACGCTCTGAAAGGCAGCCATGGAAGAAACGCCATTAGAAGCGACTCCATCATTTAACCCTGCCAAACGGAAGATAAACAAAAGATTTATCTATCTACTTCTTGGGATTTTAATTTTGCTTCTTTTGTTTTTCTTATACAAAACATTCGGAACCAGTAAAAAAGAAAGCATAAACGAAAAGCCGGCAATAACCGTTCCGGTTGAATCTCCGACAGAAACGCCGATTCCAACCGAGTCGCCAACGCCAAAACTTACTAATACACCAACCCCGACACCTACGATAAATCCTATTGATAAATCATCCGGGCTTAATAGGAGCAAATTGTCGGTAACGGTTCAAAACGGAAGCGGAGAAGCGGGTGCTGCGGGAAAAGCATCGGATATTTTGAAAAACTTAGGGTATGACGTTGTTGCAACGGGAAATGCGGATAATTTTGATTATTCGAATGTTTCTATACAGATTAAGTCTTCGCAAAGCGATTTTCTTTCTCTTTTGAAAAAAGATTTGAGCACAAGTTATACAATAGGCAGCACGTCTGCAGATCTTTCTTCTTCCTTTTCCTCCGACGCACTTGTTATAATAGGAAAGTAGATCGTAAATAGTTAAATAGCTGAATGGCGAAAATAGTTTTTCAAGCACATAGCTATATAACCATTTAACTATGTAGCTATTTTGCAATTGCTTTATGAAAGTGTATTTAGCGGCAGACCATGCTGGATTTGAATTAAAAGAAAAAATAAAAACTTTTCTTTCCCAAAGAGGTTACGAGACCGAAGATTTGGGGGCATATGCTTTTGATAAGGATGACGATTATCCCGATTTTATTCAGAAAGCGGCGGAAAAAGTTTCAGAAGATCCTTTGTCAAAAGCTGTAGTTTTTGGGAAATCAGGAACAGGAGAGGCAATAGTTGCAAACAAATTTAAAAATGTCAGAGCGGTTTTGGGATTTGGGAGGGAAAATGTAAAACTCTCAAGAGAACATAATGACGCAAACGTCCTGTCAATTGGCTCATATTTTGTAGATGAGGAATTGGCAAAAGAACTGGTGAGAGTTTTTCTGGAAACCCCTTTTTCAAATGACCAAAGGCACGTGAGAAGACTTAATAAAATAAGAGAAATAGAAACTAAAGTCAAAAGTTAAAGGTCAAAACTCAAAAATACAAGTCAAAACTCAAAATTTTTATTTTTGAATCGCAATTTTGACTTTTGAGTTTTAAATTTTGAATTTAGATTATGCATGAAGTAATTCCCGGAATTCTGGAAACCGATTTTGCCGAAATTGAAAAAAAACTTGAAATAATTAAGCCTTTCTCAAGAACGGTTCACATAGACATTCTCGACGGCAAATTTTCCGAAGAAACAAGTTTTACCGATCCGGCTCCCTTTGGCAAATATAAAAATGATTTTTTTATGGAAGTTCATTTAATGGTTGAGGACCCGACGCAATATTTAAAAGGTTTTGCGCAGGCGGGGTTTAAAAGATTTCTGGGGCATATAGAAAAAATGAAAGATTTGGATGAATTTGTTGCTAAAGGACAAATATTCGGAGAAATCGCAGTAGCTATAGATTCTGTTACAGATATTGATTTGCTAAACCTTCCTTTTGACGATTTAGATTCAATTCTTTTAATGGGCGTTAAGGCGGGAAAATCCGATCAGATTTTTTTGCCTGAAACTCTTGAAAAAATAAAAAAGATAAGGCAAAAAACCCAAATTCCGATAGAAATAGACGGAGGAATAAACGAACAGAGCTTAATTGATGCAAAAGCGGAAGGGGCAGAAAGGTTTGTTACAACAAGTTATATTTTTAAAAACAGTGACCCGATGCAAGCTTATGAAAAGCTTCTTTCGCTTGCCTAACCTACCTTTGTATTAAAAGAGTTGCGCTTGGGGTTGCCGCAATCCTGCAATCAGGAGTATTTTCCGTTCCTTTTACAAAATATTCTACTTTTCCAAAACACGTTTTTCTGACAATATCATCGGGTATTTTATAAGAAACACCGGAAACGTTCGGAAGCATAGTTGTCATTATTTTATTCCAGATTGGAGCTGCGCCTGTGATTCCGGACGCAAGAGTCTGGCTCATAGGAGTGTTATCGTTATTCCCAACCCAGACTGCTACAAGCAGAGAAGGCGTAAACCCTATTGTCCAGTTGTCTCTTTTATTATCCGAAGTTCCTGTTTTAACAGAAACAGTATGATTGGGGATATTTAAAGGCGAATTTGTTCCGAATTCCCAGGAACGCGCTTTGTTGTCTGCCAAAATATCCGAAATTATAAATGCAACACCCGGGTCTAAAATTTGCCGGGGTAACTGTTCCTGTTTTTGATAAAGAAGCGTTTGTTCGTAATTTGTAACTTTTAAAATCGGGTCCAAGTCCACTTTTTTCCCTAAGTTTGCAATAGTTCCATAAACCGTTGCCATATCGGTCATTTTCACTTCCGCCGCGCCCAAGGTTATAGAAAGGCCGTAATTGGAAGGATCTCCCCAGGTTGTTATTCCCATTTTTTTGCCCATATTAACCATTGACGAAATGCCTATTTTTTGAAGAGTTTTTACGGCAGGGATATTGAATGAATTTGCAAAAGCAATTCTCAAAGGTATTTTCCCGTGAAATGCACCGTCATAATTTACAGGAGAGTAAGAAGGTGCTCCGGGGCTTTGATAAGTTACAGGGGAATCATCCAATACTGTTGCGGCGGTAAATCCGTTTGATAAGGCTTGAGCGTAAGTAACGACTTTAATTGAAGATCCGGGTTGCCTTAGAGAAGTTGTCAGATTTACATTGCCTCCATTCGGATCTAGGTAATCTTTGCTTCCGACCATTGCCAGAAT
>QZGF01000088.1_pt1 | contig 11371 bp, 10 predicted proteins | sample 1990021 | NCBI WGS metagenome assembly QZGF01 (sample SAMN10076523, study PRJNA491371) | Subsurface metagenome, whole genome shotgun sequencing project. | isolation source: subsurface fracture fluid from borehole BE326-BH2 | place: South Africa: Beatrix Gold Mine | collected 2015-06-18 | reverse complement strand
AATAATGATTAGACGGCTGACTCGAGTAACACGAGTTATTGTCAAACACGTTGTCGAAGCCGCTGTAGCTCCCAAACGTAGAGCCCACCGCCTGCACTGATGCCGACCAAGCATAGTTGATCTGATAGATCTCGCCACTCTTGGTCTTTGCGCCAAGCGTGATAGAACAGCTACCAGATAGCGCCTGAGATGCGGCAGGAGACAGGCTCTGGTATCCGTTCCCGCTTGACTGGTACACCGTCTCCTGATCGTAGGTATATTGCATCGACCCAAACACCGTGCCATCCGTGTCGTACTGTTCGGCATAGATGCGCCACTGCCAGGCCGCGGCACTCGGAAAATTGAACGGCCCAGAGTCGGTAATTGCGCTAAACTGCGCACCCATATTAACAATACGCCAAGCCAACGGTGTCCAAGCGCTTCCATCCCAGTACTCAACCCGCCACTTGATACTACGGTAATAATATTGACTGGCCCCATTACCGCGTTGGCTTGTCAGACTCACCAGCGGTACGATGGTAACACATCCGGCAGGTGTAGTGTAAGTCGAAGAAGTCCAGTTATTGGGGGAAATATTCCCAGAGCCAGCCTCAATAGTAATAGTTCCTGGGGCAAGTGCTGCCAATACCCCTACGAACATTTGCTGGCTCCCCATCAGGTTGCCCCGATCAAAACCGCTTCGGTTGTTGAGGCATACCACAGAGTGGCTAATGCGTATTGAGCAATACCTAAGTCCCCTGTTGTCGCCGTCCCATTTTTACGGAGAGTAAGCCCAGTGCCCTGCGTTATTGTAATTGTAGCTGCGGTACTGTTGTATATCGAAATAATGGTACCTGCAGTTAACCCACTTGGCGCAGTAATATCCGCGCTTACAACTCGGCACCGTCCATTGTCCCCCTGCTGCAAATCTCCAGTTTGTCCGCTGATGGCGACTAGTGTTGCAACAAAAGCCTCAGCGACCGGCGAACTGATATCAGTACCGCTGTGTGTATGCGAGGCGGGAGCTGCTCCTACCTCTGTGTAAGTATAACTTGGCTTGACCGATGCCTTTGCCCAGGCATACACATCCGAAGCGGGACGTGCGTCACTGAGTCGTGGGTCGGTTGTTAATACCCCCGAGGCCTCCGTAATGCTCGTAACCGCTTCCAACACCCGCCGCCACAGCGTATACAGCCACTTAGCCAACAATGGGTCTGTAGCTTGCGGTGGAGGTGGTAGATCTTGCTGGGCCATTATCCGCTCCGATTACTCGTTATTAACCCGCGCGGACTCCATAGCGCCAGCCGCCCCCGATCGCAGCAACAGTTCTCCCAGCGTAGTCCTTGCTCCACGACGGGCGAGTTCCTCTTCCATCAGCTTTGCCAATCCCATTTTATTCTGTGGGAGCATCATTTCGGCCAAGGTTCGGGAAGTTTTCTCACCACCCTTACCCTGCAAGAATCGCAGCACGGCATTCGCGGCCATCATTGGACGAGACAGCAAATTCGGCAATGTCACAGGTGCTTCATCCAGTCGGGATATCCGGCGGGCCTCTTCCGCGCCAGCTGCCCCCATCTGCTCCGCCACCCCAACTCGATCCGCAATGGCTGCCAGCTCCCCACGCCTCTGTGCCGACGGGCCCATCAATTCCTGCGTCCAGCGATCATTTCCCACCGCGGTTTCCATTTCAAAGTCGATACCTTTCTGGAACTCCCGCAGTAGTTTAGTAGCTTTGGCCTTATCCCAGGGCTTCTTCGGATCTGCCATTTTTTGGCGAATCTTATTCCCAAGGTCACGTCGTAGATCGTTCAAATCCACTCCCGCAATATCCGCCGTTCCGACATCTCCGCGAGCCACAATCTCCCGATCCAGCCAGCTCAGGATCTTACGCGAAGTCTCGTCCTTAAACCCAGGCATTGCGCGGAGACGCGCCACTTCCATCGACAACGGCGCTACACTCAACCCGGCTGTATCCGCTTGCGACAGTAGTTGCGTCCGGACAACATCTTCCGCAGCGTTCAGTGCGTTACGCTCCCCTTGTTGCCACGCCTCAGCTCCGCGCGCAATCGTTCCCGCCGGTCCAAATTCACTTGGCATCCGCGACCGAACTGTCCGTTCAAGTCCAGCAAATTCAGCACTTCCAGCTGGTACCGCAGCCTGTGCCGCAGTTTCCGGTGGTGCGCCAAGACGGATCTGATCAATCACACCCTGCGCTCGCCCTTTCGCCACGTCAGTTGCAATGCGACCAGCTGCCTGTTTCGCCCCCGCATTCGTCGGCGCCGTGACGATGTTTTTCAGCGTCCGCATTCCAGCTGTAACTGGTGACGCTATCAAACTAGCCGCCACAGGCGCGGCAATGCCTGCCCCCATTTGAGTCAGTTCATCGCCCCCCGCTTGACGCGTGGTTTCCGACGCAGCCCCCGACAGGCTGTTAAGCAATGCTTGCGTACCTGGATTTTTTGCGAGTAGTTCAAAAACCTGTCTAGCCGCACCACTCATACCTTTGGCAGCTTTAGCCGCAATCCCCATTGGCAGTAGCGCTTCATAGCCAGCACTCGCAGTCTTGTTAGCAAACTGCTCCTCCGGTGTCTCTGGTTTCGGCAAGCCAATCGCATCTGCAATACCAGCGCCTGTACGTCCTTGAATCGGAGATTCAAAGCCCATCGCCTCGGCGGGAATATTAATAGCTGAGCGGATCGGGCTAGCGACAAAGTCAGCGGCATCCCCCAAGCCTTCCAGCGGTGCCCGCAGTGCCAACCCAGTACTCCGAAGGAACTGTTCCCAGGCAGACCGAGTCCCATCATCTTGCGGCACTTGACGCTGCCCGCCAAGATACGCATCTGGATCAAACCCAGTCTTTTTCCCAGCCAGATAAGCATCAGGATCGAATGGCATTATTGTGCTCCAAACATAGCCCGTATTGCGGCAGCCCGCGGGTCTTGTGGATTCTGCGCAGCCCACATCAACGCCTGCGCATCCTCCTCGGTTAGATTCCCAGTTGCCTCAGGGGCAAGCGCTTGAGGGGCCGCCTGCCCCATAATCTCGTCATAGCCGAGGGAACCGGCCTCACGCGCCCGTCGGATGTTAGCGTACATATCCCGCATCTGCTTGACGAAAGCTTCCTCCCCCAGCGAGGGATCAATGTTCGCAAGAGCGGTCTCGAACTTCGCCCACTCCTTCTCCGTGATCGTGCCTGGAGCTACGCCAGCTTTGCGCAGTTCCGTCAGCCCGAACCGTTGAGCGGAATTTTTAAGCGCAGTAATAGCCGATTCGATATCCTTAGTTTTCTGGAACAGTGTAGGTAGCCGCTGATCCCAGATACCAACCGCCGGAGCAATCTTGCGGGCAGCCTGGGAAGTATTGTCAGTCGAGAGCATCTGCGCCAGATTTGCCCGATCCGTACCGAAGATATCCGCAATCTGGCTTTCCAGCGTATCCGCGGCAGTGTTGGCGTAATTGCGGGTGTTTTCAGCTGCAAGTTTCGCCTTCTGCACTTTAGCCGCACCAGCTCCATCTAACTGCTGCCCATCCGCCATAACAGGCCGCAATTCCCCTGTTCCACTATGGAACTGAAATAACTTCCCATTGGACTCGAACGGGCGGGACCAAGTCCCGCGGCCAGTCGGAGACTTCTCCTGCTCGGCCCGTGCGACATCTGCAACCTTTTTCCGGTAATCCAGCTCTTTCCGTTTCAGCGGGTTGAGGTAGTCCGGAGTTTCGCGGGAATATTGGACACTACTACTCTGCCGCCCAAAGCCATCCATCGCGGGAACTTTCTTCGCAACCAGCGTTGTCCCGTCGGACTGCATGAGTCGCTGCAATGTCTGTGGACCATCAGCCCACACATCGGGGGCCACTCGCCTGCCACTAGCCGGATCAACCCCACTCCCACCCGGCGCAGCATAATCCAGCGAGGTCATAGCCCCTGTCCGATTATTCCGAATGAAGTTCTGAGGGGCCGGTGGTGCCGCTGGCGCAGCTTTGGGCGGCTGCTCAAAGCCCACAGATCGCATGGTTGTGCGCGACAGTAGCTCATTGAGCCGTTTGTATTCTTCTGGGCTTAAATCCTTGTAGTTCATGTCAATACCTTTCTACCAGCCATTTGCAATTGACCATTGCTGCGCTTTCGGCGCTTGATTCGCCCAAACATTACCCCAGCCGAGTCGGCTGTCCGCTTTAGTATTCTGCGCACTGTTGTAGTTCTGACCAGCCTTAGCAAAGATATCCGCCAACGTACTACCGCGCTGGTTCCATGCTTGCGACTCAGCGGCGTACCGCTGTGTGTTAGCATTCTTGTCATTAATCCAGTTCCCGCTATACATCCCAACCAGATCAGACAGTCGCTTTGCCTGTGCATCGTATTCCTGCGATCCCATATCCTGCCCATACTGCGTCAAAGCCTGCAGTCGATTTCCAGACCGAAGCATACCCTTCGCTCCGAGATTACGCTGCAACGCTTCCTCACCCTGCTTCAAGCGGAACTTATACGCAGCCGTCTGACGGACTGTTTCCGGGTCATCCAACAACGCATTCAGACGAGCTTCGTTTGCGCTAAGGCCAGCTTCAAAACGGTTAGTGGTACTCGCTGTCGGTCGCGCTCCATTAATCCAGTCATCCAATACCCCTTGATACTTCGTATAATCACCACCCATCTGTGATACGTAGTTATTAACCCCAGTATCACCAGCCGACATCCGATCAACAAAATCAGCAAGACTACGTTCGCGCTGCTGCCCAAGGCGCCAGTTTTCGTAGTCCGACATCTTAGCGTAGCCGCCACCAAAATTCTGGCGAAACGCTTCCCAATCCGCTGGAGCCGTCAGGGCAGGGGTATAGGAACGCTTCGAAAAGTCATACATACCCTTCGGCTGACTTGCAGCAGTCCTGTTTGTTTCGTTTATCCGTTCCCACCAAGAATTGGCTGCCATCACCATTACCTCACTTAACCGTTATCTCTAGTGCTTCGAGCCGCAGCGCCGTATCCGCCACATGTAGCACTTCGAAAGCCCTTCTAGCAAACCGACCGCACCGCCTACTCCGGCTGCGCTCTGCCCCCAAATCTACTGACCGTACTGGCGAGAACGTCGCAAAGTCATCATCACTGTACCGCAACGCTGCATAGGATTCCACTTTATCTCCAACCACTTCAACCTCAGAAATCGTCCGGTACGCTACATCATCAGCATCAAATTTCGGTGTTCGTACCCGAGCAGCTATCGCACCGACAACATCAGTATATGCCGATTGCGAGAATTCGTACAAGACGCCAGAGGTTGCATGTTGCATATACTGCTTTCCATTACAGCGAACTGACGTCGATATTGGAAAATAACTCTCGATATACTTTTGCGCCGAGGCTGTCCCAGTATAGCTAACCCCAAGCGACGGGAGTTGGAAAGTATTCGTACTAACGTCACCAGCAACCCACCAGCCATCATAGACTGTACCAGTCCCAGACACTAAGACAATATCCCCTTCAGCGTACCCATGCCCAGTCGCTGTTACTGTCCCGGTATTGTCAATAGCTGTGACAGTTTTAGCTGTACCTGAGAGGGTTAAGTAAGTAAACTCAACCCACCAATCGGTAGAAAAGTCATACACTAACGTTACGCCTGTATCCACAAGCGTGATCCCATACAGCGCATGAGAGCCTACCGCAGCGCACCACGAATATACACCAGTTAGTGCATCTCCTGTCAGAATTTGGTCTATCTGCGGAGTTGAAATCTTAACCGGACTCGTCCCTTCCAGTCGATAGATTGCCCGACCAAGTCCCTCCCGCGTATGCCCCATCCAGATCACTGTTCCGGCAAACTCCTTCACAGAGTCCTCATGAGCGCAGCCGATCTGTGTAGAGGCGTTCTGCACCGGCGCCAGAATCGATCCAGTACTATTCGCAGCATCGTAGAAAAACTCGATCGACTGGTCTTTCAGCGCCATTAGGTAGTTCTGCACCTTCGCTAGATAAACACCCTTGCTTGGATCGGCCTGGGATTGGATGAAGTCAAGCGCCCCCCAGGCCAGTACATTTTCCAACTCCGACTGGTATATCTCGCCAAGCGGGGTCATGACAAAGAACCGCCCGTCCATGTAAGCGCACCCGCGGGCCGTGTTTGTCGGATAATCTGGATCAACGATTTGCGTCACTGTATACCTGTTCGCTACGTTCGGAAGATAATCAGTTATATCCCCAAACTCATACTGCGGGAAGGCAACCGCAACGACATCCCCACTCACGGCTAGCTTTAAAGTAACAGCAGCATTACCCGCAGCTACTAGTCCATTAATATTAAACCTTACCCAACTGCCGCTAAGAGTTACAGTCGAGAATGCTGTACCCTCAAGACTTAAACTCACGTCACCAGAACCGCTAATCCGTTTCAGGTATACTGAGAATGTCCTATTCCCTGCCTCGGATACGGCGACAGTCTGCGCAAGAGTAGCGTCTGCGGCAGTAGCCGTAAAATTGGCTGCAGCCGTCCCCGCATTCGGATCCGCCTGCCCTACGGTTACAGTCCCATTCGCCGCTACCCAGACGCTATTATCGAGCGCCTCAGTCTGAAGCAATTCGTTTGGGTTCAGGGTCATACAGTACCCTGCTACTTTGGTTTTCAGGAATAGTTGGCTCATGAGGTGCCCTGACAAAAATCATGCAAAAAATCGGAAAGGGTTACGCCCGATATAACTTGCCCATCTACGTATAAAGTGCTAGAGACAACACTAACTAATACGCCTTCGAAACTACCTATACCATTGCCAGCGCCAAATGTAGGAGAGATAGCTACAACCAGCCCTGGCCGTTTCCCCGTCAGTTTAGCCTGTTTACGGGTTTCCTGCAGTACATTCTTCGCCACAGCCCGTGGCGACGTCTGCAGTTTCGGTGTCAGTGGGAGTCTCATGCCACGCTCTGACAGAAATCGTAAAGGGAATTTTGCAGTGGTTCTGGCAAAACAAGAATCTCAGGGGAAGGTAAGGTCAACACCCCATTAACCTTGTAAAATTCATTAGCACCGTTCGTCCCGATAAAGAGGTTTCCATTCGCGATAGAAAGGTATTGAATCCCGGCCAAAAGATCTGGATCATCGCTGATACTAGACAATTTCCAATCAGTGGCATCTGTCGAGAAATAGATCTGATTAGTGTTGAAAAAAGCTGTGTATAACACCCCGTTTACAGAAACTAACGATCGCAGTCCATCCGCAAAGTAGAGTCCAGTAGGCTCAAGTACCCATGTAATACCATCCGTAGAGTGTAGGTAAGCTCCCAGTTCTGTTGCATCCTCGCCTACTGCAAAGAAAGAGTCGATATGCCATACAGCCCCGTACACAGCAAGCTCTGCGCTTCCTGGAATCGTAGCATGGGTCCACGAAACGCCGTCAGTAGAATACCCTGCTGCATCCCCCGTCACATATACTAACTTATCCGGCCCGACAGCAAAATAACCTTGCTGAGTAGTTCCTAGCAAACTATTAGAACTAGCCCACGTTACGCCATCAACCGTACTGTAGACGGTTAAGGAAGTGCCAGCTGGTTTCGCTAATACGACTAAACGCCCCTGAAACAAAACAACATCGTAAATGTAATTGGGTGTTGGCCAAGTGCGAAGCGTCCATGTGAGTAGATCTGGTGAGGTAGCATATACATCCGTATTACCAGCTACAGACGCAAACACATAGTACAGTCCGTTAAAGTAAGTTATATAACGCAAGCCAGCAATAACCGGGAGTGTAGAGTTTACTGTCCATGTACCTCCATCACTGGATGTGTACAAATAGGAAGCTGCGTTTCCAAAGTACCACCCTATCGCCAAATACAGCCCGTTAAAATACTCTACACGAAAAATAGTCTGAGCCGCTTCGGACATTTCGCAAACAACTAAACCTTTGAAACCCTCACCACTGGCGGGTATTAAACTGACCCCTAAAGCCGCATCCCAGATACTTACCAACGTCCCGTCAAAGCATACTACACCATTCCCCGCTGAGACGTCAGTAGCGGCTGCAGCGGTCAGCCCAGGGCGTTTAACCGCTTTTGTAATATCCCCTACTTGCTCCGGAAACGTGTTTACTAGAGCAGTCTCAACGACAGCCCCCGCGGGATCGGTCGTCAGTTCCGGGAAAAGGTTAAGCCGCGTCATGTTCCAGCAACATCGCCAGTTCGCGCGTCACACCGATCGGACGGTTGTTTGCCCGTTTAATCGACGCCAAAGAATCATTCGCAACAACCTGTACCGCTTTTGGTACTTCCTTCTCAAACTCAGGCGCTAAATCAATCGCCAGGTTGTACGTCAACGCCCGTTCATAACCTGGAGGGAGGGTAAGAGTCGTCGCCAGCGCCAGTTCCTCCAGCACAACCCATGTGACGAGATTCAGTGTTGATGCGGTAGCGGGTACCGGGAAGAGCCGCACCACCCCAACAGGCATCAGCGGGGAATACAGCAACCACTCAGGGTAAGCGTCTGTTAACGTCTTATCAGGTAGGGCATTCCATTGCCCCTGATCAACCACAGTCAGTGGGTAATCCCGTCCCCCTACATTGATATAAGCATCATCGACTCTCACTGGACGCACCGTATCCAGATCCCCACTCGGGCCAATGGTATAGGTTCCAGTTCCCGGCACCATTGCTAGCTGCTCGGTTTGAGCGGAATAAACCAGCAACCGCTCCGCCCGCCAACTACCCAACAGGTGATTCAACGCCTCCAGCGCATCGGCGGACTCTTGCGTTGTGGGGCTTTCCCCGCTGGCAACTGCACCGATCAGTCGCAGTGCACGGTTAATAATAGATTGACCTGTTGACATAACTGCTCCTGTTCGCGCGGGTTATTCCCGCATAATCCGCCTAAATAACTATACAACCAGCCCCCATTCCTGAGGGCTGGTAATCTAGCTACTCAATTAGCCATCCGCGTGAATACGGGTAGCCAACTGCGGACGAACCGCTTTGTAACCGTACAGGACGTCAATCCGGCAGGGGAACGAACGGTCGCTGATGCTGAAGTCACGTACGACGGACAGGCTAATCCCATCAATGACTTCACGCGCAGCCCAGTCAGTACCTTCCGGCAACGGCAGGTCAGCAGTCACGAACGCGAAGGCGTCGCGGTGGTAGGCCAGGGACTGAACGAGAGTCTCGTTTGTGCCTGCACCAACCTTCACGATCGCGCCACTGTTCGGCATACCGCCCGAGGTTACATTCTGGCGACCAGTCGTGGTATAGATCGCGGGAGAGAAGCTAACACTACCCGCACCACCGGCATAATCTGCCGTAACCACGAACTGCTGAAGAACGCCGGTCGAAACCTTGGTTTCGGGATGGACACGATAGCAACCTGCCACGGTAAAGACGTCGCCCGCCTTGAAGGTGGTGGTGCCGGTTTGTACGACCACTGCAGTCGAACCGTTGGTAGTCACTGCGCCGTTCACGGTGTAGCCAGTCGTCTTGGCGGCAGTGCCGGTGGTATGCGGCAGCAACAGGGTGTTCTCGTAGAAATCGAAACCACTCGAACGGCCCACCATACCATCACGGTATTGCTGCTTGATCGCCGAAGAGTCATGGAACAGGCCCTTGGTGTCGATCATATACTTCGTGGCGTGACCGGTGTTCAGAATGCAGGTACGGTTACCGTCCGCCGGGGCCAGGTTGTCAGTCAGAATCTGACGCGCTGTGGTGACGGGGGTGAAGCCGAAAGCCGCCCCATCGCCGTCGTACAGGTTGTAGACATCCTTGTACATGTTCAGCGCATCGGCTTCAATGTTCGCCGCCAGTACCGACATCGCCGGATCGAGAATGCGCTTGCTGAAGTCGTCGAGCGACAGAGCCAGTTCCAGGGACGTGAACGAAACGTCAACACCCTTGACGGTGGAGACGGTCAGATCCACGCTGGTCTCGGCAGTATCCTGCGCCGACATCGTCAGGCCCGAGCGAACAGTGTATTCGTTCGGCATACGGATCTTCAGGGTCGGACCAAACTTACCCTTGACAGTGGCACCGCCGTTTTTGAACGAGTTATCGTACTGCTTGTTGGTCGTGCCGACGAAGTTCAGCTTCTGGTGCAGGATACGCCCGGCTTCGCGGGTAACTGCGGTAGGGGTCAGAATCGTGTTACTCATGGTGATGCTCCTTTACTGAGAATTGAGTTGTTTGCGACGCCAGGCCATCCATTCGTCGACGGTCATGTCGTCAGGATTTTTTGCAACATTTGCGCGGGATCCTGCCGGTTGAATTGGAGCAGGAGCTGCGCTAGGTTTTGGGACCGGCGGAGGTGCCGTCTGTAACTTCTCCTCCAAACGGCCAAGGGCTACGAATGCGCGGGTAGCAGGCATCTGCGCAATTTTAGCAGCTTCGCCGGGATTCTTCGCCAACCAGTAGGCTAGTTGGGGGCCCACCTCACTCTCTAGTACCGCACGTTCCATCGGAGGGGTCATCAGAACGCTAGAGCTTGCAACAACATCTTCAAAGTCCGGAATATCCGTAAGGGCCTTTTCAACCCGAGTCTGCCACGAAGAGTTCAGTTCAGCTTCTTCGCGTTCCGCCTGCTGGTGTTGAGAGTTTTGCGACTGCGCTTCCAGAGCCTCACGAATCTCTTGCCGCGAGATCCATTTCGCTTTGGCAGCCACATAATCCTCAATATTCTGGAATTTGTCAATAGTCGGAGGACCATCCTCCGCGACATGTTGCGGCTGCTCGCGGGAGGCATTCCGATACCGAGCCAGTTCTTCCTCCGCTATCCTAGCCCGAGCCTCTGCTTCGTACCGTTGCCGCACAGCGCGGTCGATACGCCGCTGCACGCCCTTGGGAAGCGTATGCGAGTCATCTTCGTCACCTTTCGGAGGCGCAGGCGGCTCAGCGGGAGCGGGGTCTGGCGGCGGTACGTCAGTCACAGCTGGTGCAGCCGGTTCGATCGGGGCAGCTGCCGGAGCGGGTGCCGGTGTAGGGATGGGGGTAGGAAAAGCATCAGACATGGTGGACCTCTTCAAGTGCCGTAGATATTGGCCTCTACGTTTAGCCTACAGTTCGGAAAGAACCGCAAGAAGAAACATAATATCACGTTCCTCTATGATCTGGGATTCAAGAAGTTGATGCTGGATAAGGTCAAAGCGGAGCAGCGCCTCGTAGTCAGCGCGCAGTTCGAGGGCTTGGTTCAGGAGCCTAGTCGCTTGCTCCAGTTGCCCATACAAGTTCCACTCGGCAGGGGTCAGAGTGACTGACTGTTTTTCTACCTTCTGGAGGAAGGTTTCGCGCTGCTCTGGTGGGAGTAGTCCGAGCCGTCGCCGCTCGGCCTTAATCCAGCGGGTACGCGCCATGAGCATGGCATCGTACTGATCGACACCACCAGTTGGTTCAGGGAATGTAAGGTAGCTAGTATCCAGCCTACCCCACGCATTCCCCC
>QZGF01000087.1_pt1 | contig 11379 bp, 14 predicted proteins | sample 1990021 | NCBI WGS metagenome assembly QZGF01 (sample SAMN10076523, study PRJNA491371) | Subsurface metagenome, whole genome shotgun sequencing project. | isolation source: subsurface fracture fluid from borehole BE326-BH2 | place: South Africa: Beatrix Gold Mine | collected 2015-06-18 | reverse complement strand
TAAGTATTTTTTCAATATCTACCTTTGTATAAAACTCATCAGCATCAACAATAAGGCACCAGTCAAACCCTTTTTTCTCAAAATACTCAAGCCCAACGTGTCGCTGTCCCTCATCCGGTGGAAAATTATCAACCATAACAGTTGCCCCTTTTTGTCTTGCTATCCGCTCGGTTCCATCAGGAGTCAAAGCCTCACCGGCCCACGGCTTTTTACTTACAAGCACCAAATGCTCCACCTCAAACCCCCTAAACTGGTCTATACAAGCCCCAATAAAGCGCTCCTCGTTATATGCTGGTGTTATTACTCCTACTTTCATAGCTTTTCCTTGATAAGGCTGGTACTAATACCCTTGGTATAGGGTACATAGCAAAGCACAATTCCTCTCTCATCCAACCAATCTTGGGTGAATTGCATTTGGGTGTAGTAATCCTTTTTAGCCCAATCAGAACCGATAACCAAAAGGTCTGGCCTTACCGCGTCTATCACGGCCTTTCCGTTCTCATCGCCAAAATTAGGGACAACCTCATCCACATATTTAAAGGCAAGTATTGTTTTGGCTCTTGCCTCATAATCCATAACAGGCAAACTTCCCTTGTAACTTTTAACAAACTCGTCAGTATTAAGTGATACAACAACCCTGCCACCGTTTGATAATATTTTGCACCACTTGAATATATTGCCATGTCCAAAGTGGGGTAAATCAAAAGTGCCAACGGTTAGTGCAACCATTTTTCCCTCCTATTGTTGTAAAGCTCCTCATCCTCTTTAAAATACTTTTTTCCCTTTTCGTATGTTTCGTCGTTTGGCGATAAATTATAAATCCAGTGGATGTGCTCAACAATCATTTTAGGCTCGTATGCCAATACCCCCCTTGCTTTTGCGGTTTCATAAAACTCGGTATCGGTGAAGTTGTGCTTGTATGGGTATAGAACAGGATATTGCCGGTCTACACAACCTCCCCAGGTTTCAATGTATTCTCTTTTAACCAAAAAGAATGTACCGGCTTCACCCTTCATAACCGATTGGCTGTGCATATCGTTTGCAACCACAACACCCTCTTGTCGCGACATTCCCGCTTCAAGCCATCCGTCGTGAAAGACTACATCATCCGCTCCGATAAAAAATCTTTCATTGTTTGTTTTTGTAAACGCTGTATTTATTGCCGTGGCGTAACTGCCACCGTCGAATATGATGTTGACACCAAGCTTTTGTGCTACATCTATGCTTTCTTTGTCATCCCTTTCCAATATGAACCAAACCTTATTAATTATGTTTGTGGAATTTTTAACATTTTCCATAAGTACTCCAATCTTTCGCGCTCTTTTGTATGTGGGTATAAATATATCAACCATTTCTTTTGATATATAGCTCATAGTCCGACCCGCCTTCTTCTTCGTGTTCAATATAAGTGCTATCATGATCTGAAAGGCCAAACTTCCAATGCATATGCTCAACAACTGACTTAGGTTCATATACAAACTCCCCACCGGCTCTTTTAATAAGCTCTACATCCCCCCAGGCATGGCGATAGCCCTCGTGGAAAATCTCCCCTAGCTTGTCGGCAAGACTTCTTTTAACAATAAATGCTGAGCCACTTTTTTCTCCGAACGGATACTCCGGCGGATAAAGCGCGTGGTGAACATCGTTTACACCAACAAGCCCCTTGTCGTGCCTCAAGGCTTTTGTGTCCCACCCATCGTAAAACAAATAGTCATCCGAGGCTGTAAACATATATTCTTCCGTGGTTAGCCGGTAAAGCTCGTTAATCTTTTTGTAATAAGTATCGAGCATGCTTTCGATATAGTGATATCCATTATCGTCGCACACTTTTTTTGTACTCTCGTCACAGATCGCAAAATATAGCCTGTACGGAGTCTTTGTGGTAGCTTTAATATTCTCAACCAAAGGTTTAATTTTGTGCGACCTATTTCTGGTTGGCAATAGAATAGCCAACACTACATTACTTTTACCCATTGTTTTGCTATTTCACCCCACGTTTCCTTTTTAGCTTTCTTTTGGCAATCGGCTCTTAGCTTTTCAACTTCACCGGATTTAATGAGTCGCACAATCTCACGGGCAACCGCTTCTTGGGTTTCGCGGGCATTTGGATCACCCTTAACACGCACGCCATAGTCTTTTTCTTTTAGGGCTGCGTAATCTGTCATTACGGGCACGCAACCCACCAAAGCAGATTCACGAACCGAAATACAATCAATCTCCTCAAAGTCAGTAGCATAGTAGTGTATTGAAGCCTCAGCCTTCTTTTTAAGAAGCTCCTTGTGCCCAATCCTGCCGTGTTCAGTTACCCCTTTTTGATTCATCATATGCACCAGCTCCTCTTTCCACTTCATACGCTCAGGGTTTCCCCTGTGAACTGTGTCAAATAAATTCCAACCGTAATAAATATCAAGTGTGGCTTCCGGTATCTCACGTTTAATAATCGGCCAACCCCAATGAAGCATCCAAAAAAGCCCCCTGTCATAACTTGAGGCATATATCAATTTATAAGGATCGCGCGTCCCCTTAATCTTAATAAAACGCTTATCAACTCCGTTTGTGATAATTTCAATCTTCTCATCTGGTACATGGGGTATTAAATTTCTGTGGTAGCGTGACTTAACCATGATCTTATCCACGTTTTTAAGCCTTTCGGGTGTAAATTCTTTAGGATTTGGTACGTCGTGAAGGTCCAATAATACCCTTTTTGCGCTCCACTTATTATCAAGCTCCCACGGTGCTCTCCAAATAATAAGCGTGTTAAAGTTGTCGTTTCTATTAAACCTGTAAAAATTAAGATACTCAACGCCTCCATAATCACCCTCAATCGCCCCTGGATTTCCATATACGGTAACGTTGTAACCCATTGCCCTCCAATTCTTGGCCAATTGCACAATTGCCGTTTCGCTTCCCCCAAGACCGGTCTTAAGGCTATCAGGCGACCACTCCTCAAAACTACGCCCTGCCCAGATAACAATAGATTTATCATTCCAGTTTTTGGGTGGGTTAAACTTTTGTCTTATTTGCTCAACATAAGCATTGCCTTCAATTGAAGAAGGCAGAGCATTAAGTAGGGTGCTAATCTTTTCAAGTTCATTTGTTTTGAGAAGTTCCTTTTGCAACGTTTCAACTGCACGGGTTGCCTCTATAAGCTCCTCCAGCCTTTTTGCCCCCATAAGTTTGGTTTTGAACTCCTCGCTTTGCGGTACAATCTTCACAAGCTCCTCCAAAGCCTCAATTGCAAGCTTGGTCTTTTTTCTTCCCATAGCAATCATATACATCGTTTCAAAGTAATGAATCTCGTCATCTATAGGTACTTGGACAATTCCGCTTTTGTGCTCAGGCATTTGTACAAATATGCGCGCATACACCTCAGCATCATCATACTTTTCCTGCAAGGCTAGAGTGTAGGCGAGGTTGATATAAACAGTTCTAATACGCTTAAACTCACCCAGTGCCCTTAAAAATTCTTCCTCTGCACCTTTTGTGTCACCCTCAAACAACTTAATAAGCCCCATATAGTTACGGGCTAAACAACGCTCCTCATCCCAACCAGAGTGCTTTAAATAATCTTTAAAAATCTTGTATGCTTTGTCGTAATCCTCTACATCAAAATAGTTACGAGCTAGGTAGTATTCAGTTCGTGGGTCGTGCTTGTCACCCTCGTTTTTGTAAGTTTCCTCAAGTATCTCAAGATTTCTGGTATTGTTGCGCTCAAATGACTCCTTGGGTGGAAAATGATTTACCTTAACGTCTTTAAAATAGCCATTATTTGCTTCTCTAGTTGGAATTAACGTTTCGTGAAGGTGCCCTTTCCATTCATAATATCCGCGTCTAACTATACGTTCTCTAGGATGAACAATCTCAACCTTTCCGGTTTGTGGGTTAATTTGATAGTTGTAGTCAAAAAATATTGAAGTAAGTTTTTGCGCATCCATCACCTTAACCATTTCAGGTAGAAGCTCAGCGTTTTGCCATATATCATCCGTGTCACACCAGACAATGTAATCATACTCCTCAGGTACTTGTTTTAAAGCGTAGTTTCTTGCCTTCTCAAAGCTTTTGTCCCATTTATAAAAACTAGTAACTCCTCCATAGTTTTTAATTATTTTTTTAATTTGAGTGTCAGGCTTGTTGGTAGTGGTTACAAATATACCGTCAACGTATTTAGCTATTGAATTTAAACAACGAACTAAAAGCTCTTTTTCCGTATCATCTTTAACAATCATATTGAGCGCAAGTTTGCTCATATGTTTTCCCTTTCCGGCACACTATATTGAGGATAGCGTTTTGCAAATTGCCTCCAAAAATCCACATTATCAAAGTCTGTTAAAAAAAATGACATTAAATCTTTAAGGTCTGCTGGAATTGATACAAGGTGGCGCATGTCTTTACGCTTGTTTGCTCCCCAACGGTTTTTAAGATTTTTTCTTCTTTGAGCCATGGCTTCTTGCCGTTTTTTAGTACCCTCGGGATCACGTTTTTCATAAATCTCTACTAAAAAACTAACTACTTCCCACATGTTTTTGCTACGAATCTTTTGAAGTAGTTTTTCCACGGCCTCATATGCCCATGCTGGATAAACCTTACCATTTGGTCTCACTGCTACTAATTGATCGTCCATTGTTTCAAATTATGCGGGCCAACCCCAGGGGGTAGGGGTTGGCCCAATTAGCTACCTTAACCCCCATTTGTACTAATTTACTTACGCCGTTGCTGCGTAAGAGCGTAGTACCATTCCGCGTGCAGTATCAACTTGTACCGTAGCCTCACCCACAATGTGACCTTTTTGGCTATCGCCTGTCACACCATTAGGTACGTGCTTTGGTCGCCTCAAGTAACCAATCTTACAAAGGTTCTTTCTAATACCCAGAACCTCGCCTCCGTTTCCGTCTGTTGGCATATCTTTGTGTGCACGAACCTCAACCATGGTTCCATAGTCAGATTCAATAACATCCAAAGCTTGCACTAACCGTTTGTCGTCGGCTGGGATTGTTCTTGGGCTAGAAGTTGTAAAGAATGCGGCAACATCACCTTTCCTGCGTCCAGTCATTAAAACAAGATCAACTAAGAACTCGTCTGTCTGGTTCCAAGATTCGGTCATAATGTCGCGAAACTCCTGCTCAGAGAAAGAAGAGGCAGAGGTGCGCGCTGTATAGCGCCCATCAGTTGCCACTATGTTTCTAATACCATCCATCTCACGAGCCACGCCGGATGATCCAGAAGCTTTTGTGCCGCGAAGGATCGCGTACTCAAGTTTGTTTTTCCAACGTCGCATAGCCCAACCCATTTCACGAGCATAAGCGTCTTTAGGAGAAACTTTATTTACCACAACATCAGTTTCAGAGACCGCAAAGACCTCTTTAATGATCTGGGTGATATTGTTTTTCTTTGTTGGAACGCTCAAGTCAGAAAAAGTGTTGTCATCTCCTTCTACTGACGCGCTGTTTGAAGTTGGTCGTGACTGATAGTATTCAGTCCACTCATGGAGTGTTTGACTCACAGGAACATTACCCAAAACAGTGGAAAGATAATTCTGGTCAGGGCTGATGTCAGCTATTCTGTCCAAAAGATCCTCCCTTCGGGTGGTATCCATATAAGTCTGGTGTACTCCTGCTAATTGTGCCATTAATAATCACCTCCCAGCGACGGATTATTCTTCCCAGTTTGAGATAAAGGGGTCTGTAAGTTTGTTAAGCTCGGTTAAAGCGTCCTCATCGCCGCGCCTTGCCCTAGCTCTTAGCTCCTCTACGCGGTCAGGCTCTACATTCATAGTGCCCACCGTTGTTCCCCTTGACTCAATGGTGGCTGCTTCCTTCTGAGCTTGGATAGCTCGCTCTTCAGTTGCACCCTGTTCCTTGGCTTGTGCACGAATTTCGTCGTATCTTTTTTGCACTTTGTCTGCAACATCTACCAATCTTGGTAAATTCTTGCCCGTAGCAATGGCTCTGTTTCGCTCTAAAACATACTGCGCTTGTACATCTGCGATAAAGCCTTTGTCACGGTTGGTTGATTTAGGATTGAGTGCCGGATATTTCGACCAAGCTTCTAAATCTTCCTGTTGTGCTTTGGCGGCCAGTGCCTCCCGTCTTGCGGCCTGTGCTTCATATCTCGCCTGTTGCACCTCTTGCAAAAAAGCTTGAGTTGCCGGATCAGATTCATCAAACTGTCCTTGCTGTGTCTGCGCTATATATCCGCTTGGGATTTGAGTTTCAGTGACACCTCTTGCAATATTGAGAAAATCAATGTCCTCATCTTGCTCTTCGGCGCGTCTTTCTAACTCCTCTATTTTTTTGCGCATAGCATAGAATGCCTGCTTCTGCTTTTCCGGTTCCTCAGGAAATTCGTCTCCCGAAACGTCTACAGGTTTTTCCTGTGTGTCCTGTGTCTGGTCTTGCTGTTTCGGCTCTTGCGAAGCTTCATTTTCAGATCCTTCAACTTCTGCAGCGGGTTGTTCTGCTGAGGGTTGGACATTCTCCTCTACTCCCTTTTGGTTTTCGTCCATATTTTTAAGAAAGGTATATACACCCCCTCTCTCTGCCCGATACTAGCGGCGTCCTAGCGTCTTTGCCCACTAAAAAAGGCGACGGCGCAACCCACGAATTATCGTGAACTGTAACCGTCGCCTCTAAGTTCTTTAGTAGGTGACTTAACGTATTATATCATAATTGGCTTTTTACCTTCTTTTTAGCCAAATCTTCAACTGTTACACCTAAAAGTCCAAGACCGCATTTTCTACACTCAACACTTGTTGCTGTCTTTTGTATAAACTCATGGTTACAACCGACGGTATTGTATAAAACATCACTATTTAGCCTTAACACCGCTTCTTTACCCTCTCTTGACTTATTAAAAGCTTCGTCTACGCTTTTTACATCCTCACGCTTCATCAATAGCTCCCTTCAAAAACTTATCTACCGCTTTTTGATATTCTTTTTTATTGCTTAAATTGCTTAATGTGTTTATAAGCATAGATAGACAACTAGCCAGTGCGTGAGCATAAACATAACGCTCTTGCCATCCTTTTTCACTGGGCTTGGGAAGTTCCCCTTGTACTGATTGATTTATTAAGGGTAAGGCGTATTCACGCCAGGCATCGGAGTTAAAAAACCCCCTTATTTCAGCTAAATAACGCTCTTCTGTATTTTTTTCAGATTGTTTGCTGGACATTACCTACACCCCCCAAAAATTGATTCGGTGTTGCTTGTTGTTGCATTGATTGTGGACCTTGCACACCAGGCATTTGTGGCATTCCCATGCCCTGTTGTGCAGCCAGTTCTTCTGGCTCAATAGCTTCAAATAATTGGTCTGCATTTTTAATCTTCAACTTGTCTGCCATAAGCTCAAGGATTTCTTTGGATTTAAGCCGATATCCCTGCGTTTGCAAATCCTGTTTGTTTTTCTCTGCCATTGCAAAAAAGGTTGCCATCGCCTGCACCTCATCTTGCTCATTTAGTACACCCAGGGTATTAAGATCAACTACAAAGCGATATTGACCAGTTAAGTCTTTTCTGTCTACACTTAAAAAGCCTGTTTTTCCATCGTCATTTAAATTAAGCTTTGGTAACACCTCACCGGCCATATTAACTGGATATAATGGCTTTGCATACTCATCAAGCGCACCGGATTCACGCAATAACTCATAAACCTCTTCAAAAGACACTTCGTAACCCTGTTCCGTCAACTCGTTCATAATAGTTTCAATATAACCATAGCCGTCGCTGGTTAATTCCCACCCGTTTAACCCTTCTTCAATGAAGTGCTCAATTGCGTCACGCCCCGCTACTCTAATTACCTTTTTGTCTGTCAGAAACTGCTGATCCATACTCCACCACAATGAATAAACCTTTTGAATTGCTGCTGCTAGAAATATCTTGTTTAAGTTGTCGCGCGATCCGCGCTGAAGAGCCAAATCTTTTATTTCTGTGGCGGTTTTATTTGTAGCCAATGCCGCTAAATTGCTTGAATCTGCTGCTGTGTCGCCCATAGACTCATTAAACGTGGTATTGAGTAGTTTATATGCCTCTACAAAGTTTCTGGTAAATGTAATTGCTCCCTCAAGCCTTACCATGTCGGTTTGTGGATTATTCATAATCCAGGCGGCTCTAGGTTTAAACTCAATTGTTTTCCAATCAATATTGGTGGGGTGGGCTTTCATAATCGGGTAAAGCTCTGTGCTTACCGCCTCAATAAAGCCGGAGGTAAGAGCGTTTATTGCTTTTTGGCTACTTCTTCCTGGCTCAAGCTCGCTAACACCGTATATGTCATCATCAATTGGAATATAGACAAGCCTTACAATTGGTAAAAGTCCATGTTTATATGGGTTTTTAGTTACACGGATAACTAAACCAAGCCCCGCCTCATCATCTCCTCCCACATCAGGAAGCCACGTAATCCATTTGTCTCTCATGTATGTAGTAACAACCCTAAACGGTGTTTGCTTGCCTGAACCGCTTCTTTTGTTATCTAACCCACGAAGCGTGGCGTTTCTTGAATCGTAATTGTCTGTTACTGTATTTTGCTTAATACCTCGAAGCTTGTCCAAACCCATATATGCCGGTTTGCCGCTATTGGCCTCACTTACTTCATTTATGGTTTCTAGCTCCTCTAAAGTAATTTCGCGCTCAAGGTGAAAATAATCTGAATCACCAATAGATACCGCCCCAGGCTGCGTGTAACATTTTCTATTGTCTAGGGTTTCAAAAATAGGCCCATCAAACACTATTTTTCCGTTTTTGACCTCTTTGCGCCAGGCCACAAGCCCAAATCCCGCTCCATATTTCCTGGCGTTTTGAGATAATCTAAAAAACTTGGCAATCAAAGGTTCTTCAAAATACTCATCGTGCTCATCATACTGGCTGCTCAAAAGCTCCGTACCTATTCGTGCCCCCAGAGGGTTGCCATATTGCCCCTCAACCAATTTTCCCTTAACTTTTCCGGTAATAAGGCGTGTATCCTTGCCGTAAATAGACTTAAATGCCAGAGGAATGAAAATTTTTGTGTTAAAAGGCCATTTACTGGAATCTATATGGCTTCTATATAAATTGTCATACTCATCAAAGCCCTGTGTTTTGTGAGTAACCCGCTGGTTTTGCTCTGATTTTGCTTCGTCAAAAGCTGTGCGTACTCTTTTTAAGAGGGCACTATAATCTTGAGTTTTTTCTTTTTTATTTTTCTTTGCTTTTGCCATTATTTACCACAAAAAAAGACCGTCCAAACATAGGACGGCCGAAAGTTCTTTTCTTGCCTTAATGCATTATATCATACCCGCACTTTTGGTAAAGTCTTACTAATTTCAGTTTCTTTAATTGTTCTCAATACACTCTCAATTTTAGTAAGCTTTCCCTCAAACACTGATATTTGCACATTTCCATATCCATGTCTTTTGACTGCACGCAGGTTATATACCATATCAACAACGTCATCCATATCAATATTAAATTTTTCAAGCATATCCATAAACTGAGACATTTCAGGAAATACCGTTTCCAACCATTGTTGGGCAAGGTCTTTATTGTGCTTTGCTTCCTCTAAATAATTATATTCCGAGGTCTTGGTCTTGGATGTTTTTTGTCTTTTGGACATAGGACAGGTAACCTCCTTTCTCTCCTAATGGCTCGTTTGCTTGTTGATAAAGTTGCCAAACAATAGCAAGGCTCATTACAAGATCGTCATGCGTTCCAGATTCCGCTTGGGCTTTAACCGAGGCGGTGGTTCTTACCACCACAAATGAATACAACTCTTCAATCGTGGGTTTATCATATATGGTTAAAACCATATTATCTATTGCCTCTTTAAGCTGTGATAGCATTGCTGGGCGCGTAGCTGTATTTGTGTTCCATCCATATTGTACCGACTCTGGTGGATTCTCACGTCCCACGGTTGGCATTTTAAAAAGTTCAAACTTCCCCAACCGGTTCATTGAAGCTAGCCTGTCCATTTCAAATGTACCACCAGCATTTCTTTCATATGCAACGACGGGTCTTTTACCTGTAATATCATTAATTTTTTCAAGGACCGGATAAAGCGCATTGGTCATCTCTGTTGCTATGGTTTTACTGTGATACACAAGCGGTACGTCAAGGTTTGTTTTTGATAAAAATTGTGCTGCTGAATAATCCCCAAGCCCGCTTGAAGTATCAGCTGCCACCAATATGAATTCACCTGGTTGAAAATCCCTATACTTGCGCCACATAATCCTCTCTTGCATTGTCTAAATACCACTTTAGTGCGTCTGCGCTAAAAAACATTTCACCGGATGATAAAAAAGCCTCTGTGTCTGTTTCTGGATACTCTTGAGGGAACATCTCACGTAATTCTTTTTTCTTTTCTTCCAAAAATTCTTTGGGATAAAAATCACTTGCTTTATAAAACAAGGGCTTGAAATTACGCTCACCAAGCTTGCACTCATCCCAAAAGGTTTTAAAGTAACCATAACCATTAGCTGTAGTTTCAATAATAACTCTACCCACAGGCACAACGGCTTGCATTGCGCCCGCAATTAACTTGTCAAAATGAAGATAAAATGCCGCCTCCGAAAAATGAAGGTTTGTAATGGTTTTACTTCTTCCAAAATCCGTATTGTCTGCTGTTCCTATGGTGTAGCGTGAATTAGTCGCCTCGTTAAAAAGCTCATACTTGCTATTATATTTTAGCGGCACCGGCGTACCAACCACATCCTCATAACTTTTAATATAAAACTTAACCCGATCAAGCAGTTCCGTTGCATTATCTGATATATCAGCCACGATCACGTTTCTTTGGTTTTCTTTAAGCAAAAAGTCTGCCGTAAAAAGTGCAAGGATAAGGCTAGAAAATCCTTGCTGTCTTGCCTTCAAAATTACATCTCGCCCTGTAGCGTCATCAAGTAAATATTTATTTTGTATATCATTTAATATGAAGGGTGCAATCTCGCTTTCCTTGTTGACAAGTTTAAGCCTACCCTCTATAAACTTTTTATATCCCAAATTCTTTTCGTTCATTTTCTACAACTTTATTAAAATTTATCTGCACGGCAGTATCCACACGACCCTTCCTTGAATCCTTTAGCTTTATATACCAATCAGCAAGCTCTTTAAACTCAGCTTGTGGTATCTTATGTTCTAGTTGTGAAAGCGTCTTGGCTGATAAATTTAACTCCTTTTGATCTATAAGCACCTTTACATCCTGGACAAATTTTTCCCATGTTTCTGGGGTTTCTTTGTTTGTATATCTCCAGGCTGTTTTGTAAGATATTCCCAGCATGTCGGCAATTTCTTCTAATTTATAATCTAATTGTTTTAACGCCTTAGCCGTAGCCACCTTAACAGGCAGCTTCATTTCTTTTTTTTGCGGTTTAGTTTTTTTACTCATTCCAGCTTATCCTTCCAAAATTCAATAAAC
>QZGF01000103.1_pt1 | contig 11392 bp, 14 predicted proteins | sample 1990021 | NCBI WGS metagenome assembly QZGF01 (sample SAMN10076523, study PRJNA491371) | Subsurface metagenome, whole genome shotgun sequencing project. | isolation source: subsurface fracture fluid from borehole BE326-BH2 | place: South Africa: Beatrix Gold Mine | collected 2015-06-18 | reverse complement strand
CCCAGTCTCGTTAAAATCAGGTAAGAAGGCAACCTGAGAAGGAAGATATGTTCCATCATCAATCCACGATGTAGTGCCAGAAGGCACCCTAGCCATTCTGGTTTCAGCACCTTGATCTCTACCATAAATTGAATACCCGGTAACAATTCCTGAAGCTGCTGAAGGTTCGCTCCATGTAATCTTTACAGGCGATTCTTCTAAAAACTCTGGCAAGTTAGCCAATACGATTGGGTCTGAGGCTAGGGTTGTACCTGCGTCAGTCTCAGCAGCCACTCTCCAACTCCAGGTAAAGCCTCCAGATACCCCAGATAGGTTAGGTTAGTGGCGGTCAGAGAGGTTGGGGAAGTAACGGTAGTGTATGAAAGTAGAGTAGTGCCATCGTACCTTACCAAAGGCCTATTTTTCTGGACGATATATACCTTGTTTTGGAGTTGCACCATTCTGACCTTCTCACCAGACACCCAGGAAGAACCATTGATACGCTCATAAGAGGAAGATGACTTTTTAGTTAGCCACCCATCATCCGAAACCGCTAGAAGTTCTGATGTATCACCAACCTTGGCCCCAAACAAGCCACGTATCTTCCCATTTTCTGAAGCCAAGTAGTAATTTGATGTGCCAGGTCTTTGGGTAACAATACCCTTACCCTCAACAATCAGGTTAGTCATCTCCTTTGCCTGTTCTTCGGAGAGCTCAGAATCTCTGAGTAAAGTGTTTAGTTGTTTTCTGAACGAGTCCCAACTTACTCTAAGGGTCTTAGCTGGTTTAAATTTTCGTTTTCGTATTTGTGTAACTGCCATTTCATTAGTCTGTTCCTAATTCAAACCCAGCCTCTTCTTCACGGGTAGTGGCTCCACCTTTGTATTGGGAGTGTTTATAGTATTCATTCTCAATCATCTGTTGAAGCATTAGATCTGCCTCAGCTTCCACTTCCGTAAAGATTGGGTTTTGAGTGTACTTAAATACCCTGACTTTCATTCTCTTAACTAGATAGTTGGGATTCCTCATCTTTACTGTGTTAGCAGGGGATGGTAGGGGAGATGGATAAGCCACAATGGGAACCAACACAGAAGTTGAAGAGGCCAAAGCTGGTTTGATGTTTAGGTAATACCCGTCACTGGTCGGATCATATCCAGTCCTAACCACAAGAGATGACGTTCCATGTTTATCAAAGGCGTCAAAATCCACCTCACTATAAAAGTTGCCGTTGATGTATGGACTACCAGCCAGTTTCTTTAAGTTCCTGGGTAAAGCCACTGAGGTTCCGGATTGAGAACCATTAACGTAGTAATTGGTCTTTAATTCTTCCCAATCATGAACCTCTGCCCAAGATTGATACTCTTCCTCTAACCACTCACTCCATTGATTCCATTCCGTACTACCTTCAGTTGGGGCTGAGGCTTCACCTTTAGTATCTGCTGCTACCCGTTGAAAAAGTTGCGATTTTGTTAAGCTCATATATTTTTAAACACAAAAAAAGACGTCCAGTAACGGACGCCTCTTCGAATTGTTTTCGTAAAAGACTATTGCCTATATTTTAGCATACCAATATCAGGCCATTCACCACTTCTTTTTAGCTCTTCCTTCCTTAAATCATACTTACCATTTAAAACCACATGATTATCATCCCACTTTTCTTGCCCGCCAAAGTCTTTTCTATCATGTCGCAAGGTAAAACTCTCAAGTGTCTGATCTAGGTAGAACTTAACCCCTGCGTCATTCATCCGTTCACATATCTGAAGCTGATCTCCACCAAATCCCAAAAAATCTAGTTTTTCATCCATGCCACCCACTGTGTATATGTGTTTTTTGGGGATTGCTGCCAAGTTCCACTCACAATCGTTGAAAATACACTCATAAAATGATCCATATTTACCAGTTCTCCTTGGGTCAGCCCAGACCTTATTTACCGGCTTGCCGTACTCGTCTAAATCACTATATTGGTCACCAACTCCAGATATACACCCGTTGGTGTTTTTATAGTTAGTCCAAAACTTATCTAATGTATCAGGCTTAGCGTATATCCAGTCCTGCCAAGTAACTATCAACTCACCCCTAGAAGCTTTAAATAAAGCATTGTACGCCCTATTTAAGCCCCAGTAGCCACCCTTGAAGGTATCTTCTACCCAGATACAGTCAAAAGAGGGTTTTGATGGGCTACAAACGATCCACTCATAACCTCTAAAGGTTTGTTGCAAAAGGGATTTATCAATCAACCTTAAAGATTCATCACCCCGGATAGTTGGCGTTACAACACTTATTTTGACCATTCTTCTTCCCAATTTATTACTGGAGCCAGCAAGTCTTCCACCAAATGAGTTGCTAGAGAAGGAATTGGACCCCACAACCTTGAACCACTAGCTCTAATTTCTTGCCACATAGGGTAATCCCATGTTTCATGCTCGATGATTGTGTCCATGTGCTCATTAAGTTTGGAAGAATGACACCCAAAAGTAAGAGTGGTGGACCTCACCTCTCGCCAATGATGATCTCCAACAACCTTAATTTCATACTCTCCAATATGCCTTGGCTCGTTCCAATAAAGGTCTGGATGATCGTAAGGTGTTACAAAATCAAAACTCTCCATAGCAGCCATGAGTTTTTTGCCAACATCGGGCAAGAAGATGTAATCGTCCTCCAGTAATAAGACATAGTCATCAGTCTTACTTGCTAACTCCAATTGTTTTCTGAAAGACCCCAAGTTTCCCATCTCTTCACCTCGCACGATACTTAACTTAAAAGGAATATCTTTGACTAGCCTCTCATACTCAATAGGACACGAATCTAAAACAAAAATAATCTCAGGCTTAATGTCTCTAAATCCTCTCACTACAGATGATAAAGTCTTCCCAAACATGGCTAACTTATCATCTTTATGTAGAGGAGACTTGCCGTTAACAAACGGACACACTCGCAGATAGATCTTCATACGCTTTTAAAAAGGGGATTTTCCACTTCTTTTCAAAAATCTGTTTCCCCTCCTCAAATGACTTATTTCTAATGCCAGCCTTGGTGCTAGTTTGCTCTTCTAAGTGTCTAACCTTAACCGAAGTCACCTGCTCCATCTTCACTCCATCTTTGAGAGCCTGGTAAAAGCGATCTAAGTCTCCAAAATAGTTCTTGAAAACCAGATCGTCCCCCTTCCATATTTTTTTAGGAAACATAAAGAAAGCCCCATCCCACTTCGGCTCCTGCTTGCCTTCAATCAATGGAAAAGAAAAGCCATCTCTCTTAAGACTCGATAAGCTACCCTCAAGAAGCAATGTGTCATTATTGATAACACAAACATATTCTTTAGTAGCCACAGCTACACCGTCATTTACTGACTTGGTGAAGCCTAGGTTGGGATTATGTCTGATATAAAAGTTAGCGGTATCTCTCAAGAATCCAGCACTCAACTTTGACCCATCATCCACGATGATTAGCTCACCATATTGATTGTATAACGAGTAAAGACAGTCTCGGGTTATTTGACCTAGCTGTTCGTCTAATAAATAGATTGGTATAACAAGGCTTATTTCTTCCATATAATCACTGCTCCATTTATATGACCCTTAATGGGTTCTATTCGATATCCTCTATCCTTAACGAACTCATCTATGGCTTTCTTGGCTCCAAAAGGCTGTCCATAATCATCACAGACTATATACTTCCTTGCGAGTCTATCTACGGCCTCCAAATCTCTCCTGCACCCTTCATAAGAGTGGTCTCCGTCAACATATACCCAGTCATACTTATCAGTAAGTGTGGATAAAACCTGGACACTATCCCCATATTTAATATCCCAACGATCAGGAAAATAGGCACGAAAAGCACCTTCCTTGCCTTTATTATCATCCAAATCTATAGAAAGCAATGTGCCGTTAGAGCCCATCAAGTAAGCCCACGCACTCATTCCCCAGCAAAAACCAATCTCTAATCCCGTTTTGGGCTTTAGCTTTGTGACTAAATTAACCAACGGCTGAATGTATTGATCTGGGTTTAGTTCTTGCTCAAATTCCATCCTAGGAGTTTCTTAATTTCTAATGGTAAAGGTGACTTGACAGCCTCCTCAAAAACATTCGGTACGGTTGGGTGAAAGTTTTTATCACCCTCTCTCCACTTGAGCCACACATCTTGATACCAATTTGGCACAAGCTCATGAGCATGACCCCATGAAGATATCTTTTTGACCATCTCGGCGTCAGTCCTCACATATGAGAGATGGTGAAGTGTTGTGTCTGGGATGTAAAAGTTGTCATAGTAAACATCTCTAACACTAGAAAATCTTTGGTGAGGGCGCATGGCTAGTACAGGAGGACCTTGGGTGGGTGTAACAATATGGTCAAGGTCTTTCCAATAAACAAGCATTTCTGATGGTTTATAAATCTCTCTCTTAGGAGAATTACCAAGAAAAGAGAAAATCTTGTCAAGCGACTCTTTGGTGTAAAACTCATCGATGTCTACGATCAAACACCAATCGAAACCCTTGTCCTTAAAGTAATCCAGTCCAAAGTGTCTTTGATCCTCATCCTTGCTCCAGTTACCCTCAATTACAGTAGCACCGTTATTCTTGGCAATTTGTGCGGTATTGTCTACCTCTTCCATTGCGCTTCCTTGCCAAGGCATGAGTGAGACTAGAACAAGGTGCTCAACATCAAACCCGTCAAACTGTCTTATACAAGCCTTGATAAACCGCTCCTCATTGTATGCACAAGTAACTACCCCTACTTTCATTTAACAAATCCTCTAATAATAACCAGGCGCATTATTTCGTCCTGAAAGTATTGGGTGTCAGGATACTTAAAATCCTCTCTAAACCACACAGATCGGTGGTTTTCAGAGGGGTGACCCCGCCATGAATATTGAATAAAGTCAAAAGGATACTGAATCAGTATATGCTTAGTACGATACATTAGAAAATCTAACAAATCTAAACCGTCAGATTTTTTGAGGTGTTCAAGTACATCACCCAAGATCACCAAATCCCACACCTCATCAGTATGTCTATCTATCCACTTCTCGATTGGCTCTACGTCAAGATCACTGTATTTATCTCTAAGCCCATACTCACCAACATAGGAATCATCAACCTCAACACCTCTAAGATAGCACTCAACCCCCAGCTCCTTGAGCATATCTGCATACTTACCGGCACCACAGCCCACATCTAGCACCCTTTGTGGATTAATAGAGGATATAAATTCCTTGATTTTATCGTCAAATCTATGGTCAGATACCGGCATTGAAGTTTTTAACCCAAACCTTGGAAATCTCGTCCCAAGTTTCTTTTTTAGCTAATTGTTTAATCTCATCACTCAGTTTGGTCGTGTCTTTACCCAACAGCTCAACAACCTTTCTTGCCACTGCCTCCTGGGTCTCTCTGTCATAAGGATCACCCTTAACCTTCTGGCAATATGGTTTTTCCTTAAGAGCGGCATAATCAGTGGTAACCGGGATACACCCAGCCATTGCTGCTTGCCTAACAGTTATGCAATCTATCTCCTCGAATGTTGTAGCGTAGTAAAGTATCTTTGCCTTCGATTTTGCCTTTATCAAATCTGACTGCCCAACCCGTCCCTTCTCTGTCACCCCAGGCTGACTCATCAGCTCAATCATTCTCTTCTTCCAAGCCATTCTCTCTGGATTGTCTGAGTAAAACGAGTCAAACAGTTTCCATCCGTAGTAAATATCTAGTGTCGCTTGTGGAAACTTCTCCCTAATAATCGGCCAGCCATATTTAAGCATATACTCAAGGCCGCGGTCATACGATGAAGCATAGATCAACTTAAATGGATCACGCTTAGATTTGCTCCATTTAAAGCTCCCCCTGTCTACACCGTTGGGCACTATTACAAACTTGTCTTGCTTTACATGAGGTAAGAAAGTCTGGTGGTACTTAGTTTTGATGAATATCTTATCTACTTTTTTGAGCCTGTCTGCAGTAAACTCCATCGGATTAGGTACATCATGCAAGTCAAGGAAAACCTTGTTTGCCTTCCAGTCCATATCCAACATTGATGGATTTCTCCAGATGATTAAGTTATCGAATTGATCTTTCTGATTAAATCGGTAGTAGTTTAGGTACTCGACACCGTCATACTCACCCTCATCTGCACCAGGATTTCCGTATACAGTCACCTTGTATCCAGCCTTAGTCCAAAGCTTGCTTAACTGGATTACAGCCGTTTCAGACCCCCCAATACCTTGAGATAGGTTCTTTGGTGTCCAACTCTCAAAACCAGCACCACAGAAGTACACAACGGACCCTTTAGGCCACTTCTTTGGTGGCAGATAAGTATTTCTTAACTTATCCACAATTACCGTGTTCTGTACCTCTTCTGGTAATGAAGCCAGTAAGTTAAGGATTTTATCCTCTCGCTTTTGCTCCCCAAGCACAGAAACCATATCGGATATGTTTCTCATCCACTCACCCCACCTAACAAGCTTAGCTGCTGACTCCATCTTGTCTTTATGCTCCTTCGTCGGCATGATCTCGAAAAGCTCAGAGGCCACCTTCAAGGCTCTCTTCATATCTCTCTTGTGGAAATAAACTAGAAAGAGGGTGTTTAGGGCATTGATCTTATCATCCCTAGGAGTTAGAACCGCTGCAGTTTGAGGCTGCTTAATACTTAATCCCAAATTAACGTAAAACTCAGCCTTCCTAAAATCTTTCTTCATGGCGTAGGTACGAGCCAGGGCTATATACCACGATGGCCACTCTGGCCTTTCATGAATTGCTGACTCATAACAAGAAATGGCGTCATCGTAGTTTCCCTGCAAGTAAAAGATGCCTCCAAGGTAATGCCATGCCTGGGCTCTTTCCTCATCCCATCCAGAATGACTCAAGTAATCCTGAAAGAGTGTCGCCGCCCTCTCATAACCCTTTTGGGTGTGAGTATCAAACAAACATCGAGCAAGGTAGTACTCAGTCCTCGGGTCTGGTTCTTTTCTTAATCCTTTAGCCACTTCTTTTAGCTCTCCGGCATACTGCTTACTTAGAATCCTTATATTCCGCTCTATCCCAGATATTTTGTTCTCATTGGTAGGCCAGTGATTAACTGCAAAGTCTTTAATATATTGAGTATTTACCTCAACCTTAGGCACAAGCGTCTCGTGCAGTGCGGCTTTCCACTTGTATTTACCGTTCCTGACAATCCTCTCTCTTGGGTGAACGATAACAACCTCCTTGGTTCGTGGGTCAATCTCGTAGTTATAGTCCACAAAAACACCATCTAGATTCTGGTTGTCCATCTCCTTGACTACCTCTGGGATGATCCTGGCATTTTGCACCACATCATCACTGTCTAGCCACAAAACATACTTATACCCCTTGGTTTGTTCAAAGTTAAAGTTTCTAGCAGCGGAGAAATCATCAATCCAGTCAAAATGAGACAAAGTAATCTTCTTATCCTCTAAGTCTTTCCAATTGTCTTTTGTTTGCGTGGTGGTAATAAAAGCATGGTCTACATACGCCAAAATAGATTTAAGACACCTCTTGACCTCATCAACCTCATTACCCTTGATAATCATTGCCAGTGCTAGTTTCTTCATGTTGCTCATCTAATTTCTAAATCTTTTCAGCAGTTGCAAAGCCCGGATATCTCCTAGCGAATTCTCTCCAAAACTTTTGCCTACCATATTCTTTGATTCGATGTTGTGCTAGTTTCTCCAATACGTAAGAAACCTCACCAGGGAGGTTTAAAAGGTGCCTAAATGATTTATCCTCAGTTGAAGCAAATTTGTTTTTCCTACTCTTCTTGTATTCCTTGTTTGCGTCTAGAAACTTTCGATACTCAACGGGGTGTTTTCTCGACCATACCGAAATAGCCAAGTCTACGGTCTCCCAAATATCATTATTCCTCACCTTAAAAAGCAATTGATCAACAGCCTGAACCAGCCATGTAGGCCTCGTTTTGTTTGATAGTGGATCAATAGTGTAAAAATCTTCCATATCTACCCCTAATCCCCCTCTAGCGGGGTAGGCACTAGAGGGGGCGGGATTAAACTTCCTACCCTAGTTTTTCCTAACTGGATAAACCAGCTCGGAGACCCTCAACATAAATGTGAGAGCGTGAGCTATCGGCTTGCGCCAATAGTTCGGTCACAATGTGGCCCTTCTTGTTATCACCAGAAATACTGTTGACAACGTGTTTGGGTTTACGGAGATATCCGATACCACAAAGTTCTTTCCTAAGACCCAACATGGATCCTGAAGGCATATCCTTGTGAGCACGAAGCTCGTGGATGCCAAAGTCACCTTCGTAGATGCTGATTGCTCTGACTAAGCGCTTGTCTTCAGCGTCAACGTTTCTAGTGTTACCAGCGGTAAACTTGGATACGTCAGACTTGACAGCACCAGCCACGAGAATAAGGTCAACTACGTACTCATCGGTGTAATCCCATGATTTTCGAAGGAATTGCTCATTAAATAGAGTCTCATCCAACGAAGTACCAGAAGTCCTAGAGGTGTATAAAGCACCACTGTTATTCTTGACTTGGTTGATGAAACCTTCGGTCTCGCGAGCGACACCAGATGAACCAGAGGCTTTAGTACCACGCAAGACAGCAAACTCCATAGCGTTTTTAGTTCTACGCATAGCAGCTGCCATTTCACGAGCATAAGCATCCTTGGGAGAAACCTTGTCAACAACGATTTCAGTTTCAGAGACCGCAAAAGGTTTCTTAATGATCTGAGCAATGTTGTTTCGCATGGTGGAAACAGTCAGATCAGAGAAAGTGTTTTCGTCACCTTCGACTGATTTGTCGTTGCTGGTGTTCCTCTCAATGTAGTACTCAGCCCATTGGTGTAGGGTCTGAGAAACAGGGACGGATTTGAGGGTGGTTACAAGATAGTTCGCATCGGGAGATACGTCCATAATCTCGTCCATAATGTCCTCACGTCGGACTGTTTCTTGATAGGTTTGTAATGTACCTGTTAACTGTGCCATTTTCTTTTTTCACCTCCAATCTAAGTAGCGTTAGAAGTCGAGTTCAGAGAGTTGTGTTTCCTTTAGACGTTGAGCCAGTGCACCTTGGTCTCCTTTACGGATTCTTTGGCGCAGAGATTCATCATTTACCGATGACCTCCCGCTACTTGTGGTTGTAGCTGGCTGTGCTTGGGCGACCTGCCTCTCAGCAAATTGCTGTTTAGCTTGTTGTTGTGCTTGAGCGCCAACCTGTTCTTCTCGGCGACGAAGTACAGCGGCTACCTCTCTAGCAATTGCGAGGGTTGGACGTTTGCGACCCATGACTTCACTAACCAGGCGCTTTTCAGCAACCATTTGCTGGAATACGGGATCAGAGCTAAGTTCTGGGAACTCACGCTCTGCTTCACGGTCTTCCATCTCACGGCGAATTCTATTGGCTTCTGATATCGCTTTCTGCGCAGCCTGGTGGCTTTGGTTTACAGCTGACAGCACTGTGTCCATATCTGTATCCGGGGTCACCTGTGGCCCGACATAAGGCGTTTCAAAAGTTGAATTAGCCTGGTTTATCTGGTCTAGGTAGTCTGGATCGACTCCTGTCTCAGACAAAGCTTCTTTCAGTCGCTTGTTCTCCACCCGCATTGCAGCCCATGCCGCGTTGTCTTTAGGAGACTCGTCATCGACTTCGTTAGTAATGTTCTGCTGAGAATCCACATTCTCAGGATTTTGATCTTGGTCTTGAGTCTGGCCGGACTCTTGAGTTTGATCTTCAGAAGCGGGGGCTACCTCTTGGTTGGTTTGCTCCAACTCTTGTGTGTTCTCCCCTGTGTTTTTTTCTTCCATGAGATTAAATAAGTGCTAACTCGAACGGACAATGCCCTCGGTAGGCCTCAACAGCACAAAAAAAGGCCGCTGACTTCAAACCCTAAGGTCTGCTTGTCAACGGCCGAGGTTGTTCCTCTAGCTGTCTATGAGCCTATTATATCACAGGCCGTCCATCCTTTAACTCGTATACACCAACCAAACCAACGGGACAGTGTTTACACTTAACTGTAGTGCCAGAAACAAACTCAAAATAATGGTTACACTTTGGAGGATAGTTATCAGGAATTATCGTCTCTTTCCAGTCAGCCTTAACCAAACTCTTATGCTTCTTCGATTGACTTTTCTTCATCTTTCTCTTTATCAGATAACATTTTGGCTTCTGATTGCCAGCTTGCAAGAGTGCTAATAAGGTTCTCGATTACCTTCTCAGAGGCCTTGGCGAATATATACTTCTTTTCCCATCCTCTTTTAGTTGGGTCAGGGTAAAGGTTGTCCAGCATTTGGTTGAGGTGGGACTTGAGGTACTTCTGGTACAGATCCCCCTTGAGGAAGTCCTGGGCTAACACTCCCCGCTCCTTGGCTTCCCTCTCCTGTTTGGATAGCTTCATTGCTTACTTCTTCAAAATACTGATCGGCTTCCTTTATTTTAACAAGTTCACCCAGCTTGCCCAATATATCCTTGTGTTTAAGTTGGTATCCATCCCTCCTAAGAGATCCATCTTTCTCGGACTCTTTTGCTTCCTTGTACCATCCAAGTCTCTGGCGTACTCACTGTCATTGTCTGGCATACCCAAAGCCTCAATGTCGGGGATAAAGTTATACTCACCAAGGTAGTCTTGTTCAGGATCAACGTACAAATAACCTTGATTTCCATCTGGTGTTAACTCCATCTTTGGCTTAACTCCATCAGCGGTAACTACTTCGGCAACTGGAATAGCATATTGATCTAGTTCGCCGTTTTCAGTAAGGGCGTCATAGGCTAGTTCAAAAATATCTTCATCTCGTCTTGCTGCACCAGCAAAACCAGGATCTTTAAGAAGCTCTTGTGCATATTCGTAGACTAACTCATATCCCTCATCGGTAATGTTCCAATCAGTAAGACCAGCCTTATCAAAGTACTCCAAGGCGTCCTTACCAACTATCTTGATAACAGTCTCTTTATCAGTAAACTTAGGATCTCTTAACATTTCAAAAATCAGATACATCAGTTTCTTAAGAGCCGCTGAAAGCATGATCTTGTTAAAGTTATCTCTAGCCCCTCTTAAGAAAGCCCTGTCCCTAACCTCTGTGGCGGTCTTGTCAGCACCTAGCAAGTCAACTGAGGAAACACCCTGTCCAGTTTCTCCAAGTGCCTCAAGGAACTCAGTAACCAACATCTTGTAGGTCTCTGAAAAGCTTGATAGCGATTGAGAAGTCTTCTGATCTAAGACAGTAACATTAGTGGGGTTATTCACCAACCAAAATGCCTTTGGCCTAAACTTAAAAGTATCCATCCTGGTCTCATTGGCGTTAACCAATGTTGGAGGGTACAAGTCTTTATTAACCAATTCAATGAATTGAGACTGCAGAGCTGAAAGTATCTTGAGTAGTGCTCGGACCGGCTGAAGCTCGCTCATTCCATAGACATCCTCCTGGGACGGGATATATACCAAAGGAACCAC
>QZGF01000128.1_pt1 | contig 11400 bp, 10 predicted proteins | sample 1990021 | NCBI WGS metagenome assembly QZGF01 (sample SAMN10076523, study PRJNA491371) | Subsurface metagenome, whole genome shotgun sequencing project. | isolation source: subsurface fracture fluid from borehole BE326-BH2 | place: South Africa: Beatrix Gold Mine | collected 2015-06-18 | reverse complement strand
GACTCAGCGACTTCGCGCGGTGCCCGCGGTACTTCTTCGAGAAGTACGTCGCCAAGTCCTTCAAGGAGGAGACCCAGGTGCAGAGCGCCGGGCTCCAGGCACACAAGGCGCTCGAGGAGTACACCCGATCCTTCACACCGCTACCGGTGCACCTGGAGCACGTCGCCCCGCTGATCGAGCAGATACGCGCGACGCACGAGCGCATCGAGCCGGAGCGCGAGCTGGCGGTCGATCTGCACTGGCAGCCGTGCGGCTGGAAGGAGTGGGGCAAGGTCTACATCCGGGTGAAGCTCGATCTTCTCGGCGTTAAGCCCGGCGGCACTCGCGTCAGCGTGATCGACTGGAAAACAGGGAAGATCAGCGAGGGTCGCGATCAGATGCGACTCGCCGCGGCGGTGCTATTCGCGCACGACCCTAAGATCGAAGTGATCGACGCGGCGTACGTCTGGACCACCCATCGGCACGTCGACTCGTTCACGATCCCGCGCTACGGCGAGGCGATGCTGCTTCAGGAGTACTGGGACGAGCGTGCCTTTGAAGTGCAGCGCTGCGAAGAGAGTGGCAACTGGCAGCCAAAGGCCAGCGGGTTCTGCAAGAAGTGTCCGGTGGCGCCGGATCGCTGCCCGTACGCTAAGCAGAGGTCGCGAATCGGATGACACCGGAGGGACGCGTCAAAGCGCTGGTGAAGCGCTGGCTGAAGGAGACCTACCCGGACGCCTACTACCAGATGCCGGTGCCGATGGGCTACGGGCGCAACAATACGCTCGACTTCCACATCTACATCCCGATCGTGATCCGTGGACGGCAGCTGGCGCTGCCGGTGGCAATAGAGACGAAGGCGCCGCGCGGGGAGCTGACCAAAAGACAACTTCAGACGCTGCGAGAGCTGCAAGCAGCCGGCGTACTGGCATACGTCGTGAGAGACGAGTTCGATCTGAACGTAGTTGAAACACAAGTCCATGCCCGTATACGTTCACTCACCGAGTAGGTCTCTGCTGCTGCCGGAGTCGATTGCGGCACAGGCGGCGAGCGTTACCGCACGGTCCAGATGGATCGCCTACCGCGGTGAGCGGCTGCTGGCGCTGCCACATGACCTCGAGACGGCGCGGTCGCTTGGCGATCTTGTGCCGGGTCCGATCCTGCACTACTACGATTGGCCCGGCCGGCACGAGCCGTTCGAGAAGCAGCGCATCACTGCGGACTTCTTTACCCGGCACGACCGCTGCTTCTGCTTCAACGAGATCGGCACCGGCAAGACGATGTCGGCGCTCTGGGCTGCTGACTACATGAAACGCGTCGGTGCGCTGCGCGGCGCGGTGCCTCCCCGCTGTCGACCCTTCAGCTCGTCTGGGGCGACGAAATCTGGGAATCGTTCCCGGGGCGATACACCTACGGGATTGTGTACGGCGACCGCGCCCGTCGGCAGCGAGTGCTGGTCGAGCCGTTCGACTTCTACGTGCTGAACCACGACGGAATCAAGGTGTTCGTCGACATCGAGCGCGACGGCAAGTACGTCCGAACGCACGTCGACCCGATGTTCCGAGAGTTCCTCGAGTCGGTCGGGCTGATCATCGTCGACGAGGGGGCGGTGTTCCGCAATTCTCAGACCGATCTTTGGCGGGCGTTGCAGGCGATCGTCGGCGACCGACGGCTCTGGTGGATGACCGGCTCGCCGATGCCGAACGCCCCGACCGACATCTGGGCACAGGCGCGGCTGGTCTGTCCGCATCTCGTGCCGCGGTTCTTCGGCCGGTTCCGCGACATGGTGATGACCAAGGTGACCCAGTTCAAATGGGTGCCCCGGCCGGGCTGGGAGCAGACGGTTTACTCGATGGTGCGCCCGGTGGTCCGCTTCCGGCGAGAGGAGTTTCTCGACATCAAGGCACCAATGTACGAGCCGCGCAAGGTGGAGCTATCCGCGGAGCAGCGCAAGATTGAGCAGGAGCTACTGCGGGAGTTCTATGTGGAGCTGCGAGACGGCCGGCTCACCGTAGCAAATGAGGGCGTGCGCCGCGGAAAGTTGCTCCAGCTATACGGCGGAGCGCTCTACTTGGACGGCGGCAGCCGTCGGCTGCTGGACACCGCGCCGCGGTTCCAGGAGCTGCTCAACATCCTCGAGCAGTCCGGCGGCAAGGCGATCGTGTTCGCGCCCTACGATCACCACGTCGAACTGATTGCCGGCGCTCTCAAGGGGCGCGGCATCGAGATCGGTGTCGTGACCGGGGGTGTAGGCGCTACCGCACGCAACCTCATCTTCAAAGAGTTTCAAGACGGCACCCTGCCGGTGCTGCTGGCGAACCCGGCGACGATGGCGCACGGGCTCACTCTGACCGCGAGCCATGTCATCGTCTGGTGGGCGCCGATCGACGACTTCGAGGTCTACGAGCAAGCGAACGGTCGCATCACCCGCCCGGGCCAGACGCAGCAGCCGGTGATCTTTCACCTTCAGTCGTCTCGCCTCGAGGCGGAGACGTACCGCCGGCTCCAGCGCAAGGAGTCCATGCAGGGGCTGCTAATGTCCCTGCTCGAGCAACTCAACCCAACGAACAGAGTGATTCAGTAATGTCCAAGATCGAATCGACCAGTTGATCGACAAGCTGTGTGTCGCCTACGTGCGCATCCGCGATGAGCGTGACCGGCTGCGCAAGGAGTACAAGGAGAAGGACGCGGAACTGGAGGCGAAGCTCGATAAGCTCGAGGAGGCGCTCAAAGCCGAAATGGACAAACTCGGCGTCGAGTCGCTGCGCACCCCGCACGGCACCGCATTCAAGACCTTCAAGGACTACGTGACGATCGAGAGCTGGGAATCCTTCTTTGCCTGGATGCTGAAAGAGAAGGCGTACCACTTTCTCACTCGCTCCGTCGCGAAGTCCGCGGTCAAGGAATACCTGACCGAAACCGAACGCCTGCCGCCCGGCCTCCGATATGAACGGGAGCTGGAGGTTCAGGTTCGCAGACCCACCTAACCTTTGGAGACAACCATGTCGAATCTTCCTTCGACCATCGGCAACGCGGCGCTGCCGGCCCATTTGGCAAAACGCGCCGCCGCGGTCGCCGCTGCCGCAGACGCCTTTATCACGGGCGTCGGCTCGCAGGGTCCGCGCATCTCACTCCGCGGTCGGCGGTTCCGGTTGAAGCATCCCGAGCTGGAGGCGGAGCACGTCCTGCCGGAGGGGGCGCCGCTCAACGTCATTTTGGTCGGTGCCGATCCGATCCGCGGCTCGGCGAAGGTCTACTACATGGGTGAGTACGAACCCGACTCGAGCGACGCGCCGGATTGCTCAAGCGCCGACGGCGTCAAGCCGGACGGGTGGATTCAGCACCCGCAGGCGCCCACCTGCGCGCAGTGTCCGCACAACGCCTGGGGCACGGCGAAGCGTGGCCGCGGCAAGGCGTGCCGCGACGTTAAGCGCATCTACGTGCTGCCGCCGAATCAGCTCGAGGGGGACATTTACCAGATTCAGGTGCCGCCCTCCTCGCTCAAGCACCTGTCGGGCTACGTCCGGGAGCTGAAGGCGCACAACGTCGCCCCGCAGTACGTGGTCTCGAAGATCAGCTTTGTGGACGCCGAGTACCCGGAAATCAAGTTCGAGTTCGCCGGGTTCCTCGACGAGCCGAGCTGCGTGAAGGTCGACGGGCGTCAGGACGACGTGGTGTCGGCGATCTCGCGCGGGCAGTCGAGCGCGGAGCAGCCGGACGAGGCAGACGACGCCGCGCCGGCACCGGCCGCCCCTGCGCCGGCAGCACCCGCTGCGGCACCGAACTGGACCGGCGGTGCGGCCAACACCGGGTTCGCTCCGCAGCCCGCAACGGCATCGGCTCCTGCTCCTGCTCCGGCTCCGGCTCCGGCTCCGGCAACTCCGGCACGTCGGCGTCGCTCGAGCGCTCCGCAGCCCACGGCACCCGCGGCGCCGGCACCCGTCCAGGAGGTCAAGGACGAGTCGCTCTCAAAGATACTGGGAGACTGGGCAACGCCGGCCGCCTAGAAAGGTTCGCTAAGCGCGTCGTTTCGGGGGGCCGCATGGCCCCCTCTTTTTACTCGCGTCCGTTGCGCTTGGAGGCGTGACGGGAGAGCATCCAGCCTGGGAAGCTGCCGAAGATCGCTGCGACGGCGGCGTCGCCACCGGCACCAAGTGCGTGCAGCTCTTTGATGAGGTCCGGGTTGAGCAGCCCGTAAATGAACGCAGCCGCGGACACCACCGGCCGCCAGTTCTGCTTGAAAAGATCGGACAGCGCATAGAGCAGTTTCACCGTGGCGTCGACCCACGGGACGGTCGTCTGCTGGATCAGCACCTGCTGGAACGAAAGCTGGTGCTGCATCAGCTTCGTCGTCAGCTCGAGCTGCTTATCTTTGTCGGGGACGACCTCCTGAACGGTGTCGAATATCTTGCCGAACAGGCTGCCGATAACAGGTATGAGTGCGGGATTCATTCCGTCAACTCCCAATGGGGTCCATCGAAGAACGTCTTGAAGTGTCCGCCCCAGCGCACTGACACGCTCATCTGCGACGCAACGCCCTGCACAAAGCCGGCGAACTCAATCAGTCGATTCTTGTCGCTCCAATCGAGCGGCCAGGGCATAACATCGACGGCTTGCGCCGGAGAGCTGTTGTGCTTGCTGCGCGGCCAAGGCGTCTTGCTGCGCCCTTCGGCGACAGCCCGATCCTGACGCTCCTTCGGTCTATGACCTTCGAGGATCGTGCAGTCGCGGTGCTTGATGACCTCTAAGAACAGCGCTTGCAGTCGTGGATCGCAGGTGCGTAGCCGCTCCAGGCTGGTCGAGCTGAATCTGGGCATTACCCTTTGAACTGGGCGAAAATCCAGTCCTTCATGAGCAGCGCCGCGGACCAGATTGCGGTGATGCCCAGCATCAGCACACCCACCGCTCCGCGATAACGCGCCAGCTCCTGCAAGATTTCGTTCTGTTTTGTGGCGATCTGCTGCTGGGATCGAACAATGGCGGCCTGCGATTTGCGCAGGTACTTCACTTCCGTCTCCAGGGCGGCGATGCGCTCAAGCTGGTTCATACGCTCCAGGGGTAGTTACGGTCCTGCTCGGCCGCGTACTGCTCCTCCCACCCTGGGATGGGGGTATTCGACCGCAGGGCTTCCGCGAGTTGGTTCGTCAAATCCAATGCGGAGCTGTCCGACAGCGAGGCGGCGCGCAGATTCTTCCGTGGGACGCCATGCCCGAAACGCTCGCGATAGACGGGCATTAAGGCTTGATAGGCTTGTGGATCGACGAAGTTGCTCATCTATGTGCTCCATCCACTGGTATGCCAGCGGCAGCTCTGACCGCACGAGGTCGGGGTTGGAATAATATAGCCCGAAGAGCTGGGCGAATACTTCCGTCTTGATGTATCGCCAGTCGACGTTCCGGGGATGGCCCGCGGTCAGGTCGAGCAGCGGGTAGTTGAAGTAGCTGCTGATCGGATCGCGACCGACGCGATCTATTAGTTCGGCTAGCTTCTTTATGTCAGCCTCCGGCAAATTTCCCTGCGTGCCGTAGTGCGCCCGCCGCAGCGTCTGGAGCATGACCCAGTCCTCCGGAGCCATGTCGAACGCCCGCTGCCACCGCTCGACGATCTCCCGCATGACCGGCCCCAGGCTGTTATCGATCCGCACCCGCACGACACCTGCCTTGACCGGCTTGTCAAAAACGGCGCTGCGTGGGTACGGAGGAACAAGGACTTCCTTGATCTCGATGTTCTCCGGGCCGAGCGCGAACAGCGGCGACTTCTGGCTGCGGTATTCTGGCGTGCCTACCCTTATGGTGTCGGTGGCGTGCCCCAACTCGTGAACGATGGATTTCCGAATGTACGCTTCGCTTCGATAAACGCCGGGGTACTTCTCGATCGCGTCGAGCACTTCCGAGCTGATGCCAAGAATACCGTCGTTCCAGTTCCACCCCGCCAGTCCGATGTTCGGCGCCAACTCTACGACGGCGCTCAGTTTGTGCAGCGCCACCGCCGGCACGCCGGACAGCAAGGCGTCGTTGAAGATCGCCATCGCCAAATTGGCGCGTGCCGGATTGGCGAATGGCTTGAATGCGAGCGCCAGAGTCCACTTTTGCGTGAACGACAGCCTTGGATCGACGAATTTGCTTCCGACAGAGAACTTGCCGCCGAACTGCGATACGAAGTCCGGGTCCGGCTGATGTCGGATCGGTGTATGGGTGTTGCCGATCCAGACCATCGTCTCGAGACCCTTGCTCCAGTTGTGCATCTCCCGCGCCTCTTCGTTCGGGAACACCGATGCCGGCATGAGGGAGGGGCGCCCGCTTGCCCACCGCGCTTCGCCGCGAACGAGCCCGTCGATCGCCCGGCGCAGCCCGAGCGGACTCAGGTCGCGCACGCGCGCGGTGCGCGTGGAACCGCCGGGAGGAGAGTAGCCCAGGAAAGCTTCCAGTCGTCCCTCGAAGCGCTCACTGAGCGCCCTGATCTGTGCCTGCGTCGGCGGTGCGGAGAACTTCGCTACGTCGCGTCGAACGCGAATGAGGCCGTACCGCGCCAGACCGCCGGCTAAGCCTTCTGGTCCTAGACCCTGCGCTCCAGTCGGACTCGCTGCGGCCAGTGCTTCTTCGAGCATGACATAATGGACCCCGCGCCCGAAGGGGTCCGGCCCCAGACCTTGCCCGCTCGGATCAATAAAGGAGGCTTGCGACAGAGAGGAGCGGCCGAGCCTTTGTCTGGCCGCCTGCGGCAGCGGCTCAAATCGGGGCTGCTCCTGTTGTCCAGGCTGAAGCGCTTTTAGCTTAGCTGCCAGCTCCTGCGCGCCGCGCTCGAAGTCCGCCGGCTTCTGCGGCGCAAACAGCGGCTGCCCGCGCAGTACCTCCGCGCGCATCTGCGGAGTGATGTCGAGGGCGTGAACCTTGGCGACGCGGAACCCAAGGCCAGTCGTGCTCGGGCTCTGCGTGTAGGTGAGCTGCGTTTGTCCTACCTGAACGCCCCACTTCCTCACGTACTTGTTCGTCCACTGCGGCAGCATTCGGTCGTAGAAGGAGCGCATTCCTTCGCCGCCGACTTTAAGATCGAGACCGCTCCAGACGCGCTCACCTTCACCGACTGGCGGCGTCTCTTTGATGATCTTGTCGGCCATCTCTTTGCCGACGTAGTTTGGTAAGTCTTCCGGAGCGATCGCTGCGCGACTGACGCCCTGAAAAATAGGTAGTCCTGAGTCCTTGGCGTATGCCTGAATCCTGAACTTGCCGTCGTTACCGCGACCAGCGATTACTTGGTGGATGTACTTGCTCAGGTCGTATCGCTCCGCCTGCTGCTCGCCGGTCGTCCAGGCGATGCGGTCGAAGCCCTGCTCCGCGGCGTAGCGGATCATCCGCTTCATTGCGAGCATGGCCCACGCCTTCGTGTTGGTGACGAATGGGGCTTTAGGAATGCGTGACAGGTTAGGACGATTGTCTTGCTCAATCGTCATGCGAATGCCGGTATCTGCTTCTACTTCAGCCGCAAGCTGTTCGGCCTGTTCGCGCGTCAAGTCACCGCGTTGCATCCTGCCGTCGTGCACTAACTTCCATCTCTGTTCGGAGAACCCATCCCGCCGACCCTTCTGCGCCCAGTCGCTCTGAATCTCCTCGACGAAGAGCACGCGCTTGCCGTCCGCATCCGTGCGTTCATTGAAGCGGACGTGGGCGAGGACGTTGGGTTCATCGAAGTGATCGCCGCGGAATTTGATTCGGTCGCGATCCAGTTCGGTCAGTACTTCCCGCTGCTGGGTTTCGGTCAGCGCTTCGTAGTTACTGACACCGTACAGCTTATTGGCGACTGCGTTCGCGTTATCGAATTTCGCCGGCAGCGTCAGCAACAGCTCGCGGTAGTTCTGTCCGCCGGGGAGCTGCCACTGGTCATACCGAGTTATTCCGGTGGTGAGGCCGGTCTCTGGGTTCACCCTCTCCGCAGCGGCACCAGCCTCATTCGCCATGCGGAAGAACGAGTCGGCGCGCACATCGTCGCCGTTGCGCTGCCATTGCTGCGCCATACCTTCCAGACGGGTCGACAGCTTTACCCACTCATCGGGAGTATTCGGCGGGCGCAGTTCGTTCATCCTGATCCAGTCCTGCAACGCCTTGCCGACGTTGGGAGCGCCTCTCAGTACCTCCTCTACCTGCACGCCGTTCTGCCGGACGAACTCGAGCACTTCCCCCTTGGTGACGGCGCCCCCGCTCAGCCACTCTTTGAAGTCCAGCCACTCGTCCAGACCCACTGCGTCGATCTCGTCCTGTTTGACGCCCGGCAGCTTACGGACGATGTTCTTCCAGTTGCCGGCCGGCGCTTTGGGCGCACGCACTGACTCAATGCCGCGCTCGAGCGGAGAGAACCAAATTGGTCCCGGGGCGTTCTGCGGCAGTGCCTTTTGCGCCGACCACACGTCCGCTTGATCGAGGCGAATCTCGCGCCCGGCACCGATATCGAAGATCGCCAGCTCGCCGTTCCTGCGCGCCAGCTCGACCGCGCCTTTGCGGTCGAGCACCGTCGCCACGTCGAGATAAGTCGCGCCGGACTGCGGGTCGACCCAGGTGCTGACGTACTTGTTCTGCTTGGTCAGGAGGTCATAGTTGCGCTCGATGTATCGGCGTACGTCGTCCTGAGTGACTTCCCGTCCTGAGATGATCTCCGTGCGATCCGGGTGCGCTCCGACGGCGAAGCCCTCCTTGACTGGCTTGTTGCCGCGGATGTCCCACGTCGCGCCGCCGTTCGCTTTTGTCCATTCGGTAATGTTGGGCGCCCGGCGCTGTGCGATGATCGACGCCATCTTTGCCTTCGTCGGGTCGAGCGCCGCGGATGCGGAGAATGGAGCCGGCTCAACCGCAGTGGATGCGGAGAAAGAAGAAGGACCGCCGACCGCGGGCGCCATGACGGCGCCGCCGACGCCGGCAGCGACGAGCGTCTGCACGACGGTATCGCGTGCCAGCGCTGGCGCCTCTTTGCCCCACTCGAGCAGCTTTTGCGCCACCTGATCGCGCCAGTTGGCGCGATTCCAGTCGATCTCATGTAGCTTCGAAGAGAGGTTCTGCGCCTGCTCCTCGCCGATCTCCGTGAGCACGGAGCGCTTGAGGAACTCCAGCCCGCGCTGCGCCACCGTCCGGTTGCGGCGGAACAGCGGGATCAGAGTGAAGAGGTCGCCCGCGCCTTCGACCGCGCCCTGTACGAACGCGTCCGACAGTGCCTTCGCCGTGCTGTCCCCGGCGAGCCGGCGATCGAAGTACGCCGGAGCGCCAGCCAGAGCGAACCCGGCACCGAACCCGCCGACACGTCCAAGGGTGGCTTGTCCGGCGACCGACAGCGGCAGCGTCGCCGCAGAGGTCAGCCCACCCAGCACCTGCTGCTCCAGCCACCCGCGCGGCGCCGTGGCGCGGGCGACGTTCTCCCGACCAGCGCGCACCGTCTCGAGGGACTCCTCGCTCGGCCCGGTAAACAGCTCCTTAATAAAGAGACCGGACTCCTTGAACCGCTGGGTAACCGACCGCCCTAGCGCGGACGTGAAGCTGCCCCCGAGCGCCTGTTGCTGCTCCGGGGTCAGCTCGATCGGGACGAACCGAGAGTCGATAGATGGCTGCGCAGGCGCGTCTGTCTGTCCGGCTATCCCTAGCTGGGCAAGCTGTTCTGGCGTCAGTTGAAACGCTTGAAAAGGCATCGGTTACGGAGTTTTAATTACCGGCGCAGAGCCCGGAGGCAAACAACAAATGGATTCCTACAGCATTCTCGATCTCGTATTCCTTCTTCTCGTTCTTGCCGCAGTCGCTCTCTTCGCCGGCTGCGCTGCGACCAACTGGACCAAAGCCGGCGTCACCGAAGAGCAGCGCACCAAAGACATCGGCGAATGCCAGATGGAAGTGCAGCGTCTGGCTGCCTGGAGCGTCCCCGGTTCTAGCTTCAACCCCTACAGCGCTCACGCCGCCTGCATGATGGCGCGCGGCTACCAGCGCAGTTAATCCAGCTCTCGTACCGCTCCCGTCGCGTCGAGCGCGTAAGACTTTCCGGTCTCCGGGTCGTACACCCCCGAGCCCGGAGGCATCGACCGCAGCGCCTGCATCAGCTCGGCCGACGGCTCCGTGGCGCGCTGGTATTGGTTGAAATCCTCGATCGTCGCGTTCGCGGCGATCACCTTTGGGAGCTGCTGCGTCAGCAGTTTCTTGATGGCCTCACCGCGCGGGTCCAGGTGCGCGCTGGTGAGCAGCAACCGCCGGCCGGCGTCGGTGGTGAACAGCACCTTTTGCAACCCGATCAGAGTCGCCTGCGCACCTGCTACTCCGGCGGCACCAGGGATGCCACCGACGGCGTAACCGGCTCCGATCGTGCCGCCGGCCAGGATGTTGCGCAGCGAGAACGCCGTGCGCATTCCAGTCGGCGGAAATTCCATGAACTGCCCGCTGCGCTCCGCGGCGCGCATGAGACGAATGAATCCCTCGATCTCCGCGCGATCCTTGCCGAACAGAATGCCGAGCTGCCGTTCCATCTTCTCGAGCTGCGCGGCGAGCCGAGCGGCGCTCACGACCTCCCCAGTCGGCGTCATGCGGGTGGCATCCTTCACCGCCTCGCGCACCAGACCGTAACGAATCGCCCGCTGTCCTCTCGCTCCGAGCGCGTCGTACAGAGTCTGCGGCTTGTGAGCCGCCAGTGCCTTGAACTTCTCATAGAGCTGGATCGGGTCGGCGATGTCCTTGATCGCGGCGATCTGCTTGTCCCGGTAAATGCTGGACAGCCGGCTCCAGGTGGCGTCGGCGCCCTTCCATAGATCGAAGATGTCCCCACCCTGCGCCTTCGCCCAGTCGGCCATATCCTGATCGACGGTGCGCCGAAGCTGCGCGTAAATCTGCGCGCCCTTCTCGCCGATCATGGTGTTCGCGCCGCGGTAATACCCCTTGAGCGCCAGACCCAGGTCGGATCGGAAATCGCGCAGCGCGCTGAAGTTCCACTGCTTGCCGCCGATCGTCTCCCGGAGCTTCGTCAGCTCGTCGATCAGAGATGCGTCGGGTTTGATGCGACCTCGCTCGTTGGCGATCAAATCGTCGAGTGTCTGGAGCGTCCTGGACGCCGGTACGGCGCCCTTCGCGTCGGCCAGCTCCCCGAGACGGTCATATTTCTTGCCGACGAACGCCTTGAGCCGGTCCACCCGCTTGAGCAGGTTGGTCTGGGCGATCTGCGGCCAGTCCTCGAGGATGTCCCCGTTGTAGCGCTCCTTCAACTTCTCCGCGGCACCTTTGACTTCCTCCGCCTGTAGCCGGCGGAACTCCGGCACCCCGGTCAACGGCTTCTGCTCGGCACTGACCGCCCGGCGGAACAGGAACGGGTGCCGCTCCTTCGCCACGTCGGTCCCCATGAGCCGAACGCCATACTTCTTCGAGGCGTCGACCACGCTCTGGACTGCCGGCTCGAGCCGGCCGCGCA